>SESH01017804.1_pt1 | contig 31018 bp, 29 predicted proteins | sample 3171561 | NCBI WGS metagenome assembly SESH01 (sample SAMN10866947, study PRJNA518727) | freshwater metagenome | biome: subpolar coniferous forest; feature: holomictic lake; material: water; isolation source: holomictic Lake 442 2011 16.5 m and 2014 13 m | place: Canada: near Kenora, Ontario
ATGCTCAATTAATGGAGGAATATTCGGAGCGATAAGCAGTGAAATAGCAAACCCCAATCCAATCTTGGTTGTCATCGGCACAGAGCGATTACTAAACACAGGTGCACTTGAAAGAAATGCTAGTATTCTAACAAATGGCCAAAAGAAATTAGCTATTAAATGATAAAGTTGTAATGTAGTAAATTCAATCAATGCAAAAGTCGCTTAATTAGAATACGAGGCAATATCAGTCAATATTCTGCTGAGATAATCGGTTAAAATTGTTAGCATCCATGGGCCCAATAATATGAGTACGACAAAAATTCCAAGCAGTTTTGGTATAAAAGACAGTGTTGTTTCATTTATTTGAGTGGCTGCTTGAAAAATGCTTACAATCAAACCTATGCATAATGCAGTGATAAGCATAGGGCCTGCAATTAATACAGTTACTTCAATTGCCTGATGTCCAATGGACATTATGATTTCAGGTGTCATTTTTATCTTGAATTAATGGAAGCTTTGACCTAACGATCCTAGAAGTAAATTCCAGCCATCGACTAATACAAATAACATGATTTTAAAAGTCAATGAAACTATCGAAGGTGAAACCATCATCATCCCCATAGCCATTAAAATACTCGCTACTACCATATCGATAACTAAAAAAGGTATAAATATAGTAAAGCCAATTTGAAATGCAGTTTTAAGCTCACTGGTGGCAAATGCTGGTACTAATACTCTAAGCGGCACATCCTTCTCATTTTTTAATGGCGGTGTATTTGAGATTTTCAAATACAAAGCTAAATCAGCCTGCCTAGTCTGATGTAACATAAATTCTTTTAATGGTTCGCTACCTTTATCAAACGCCTCAATAATATTAATTTTATTTTCAGAGAGCGGGATATAGGCTTCTTGATAAATTCTATCAATTACCGGGGCCATCACAAATAAGGTAAGAAAAAGAGTTAAGCCTACTAATACTTGATTTGGAGGTGTGGATTGTGTGCCAAGAGCCATTCTTAACAACGATAGTACAATAATAATCCGTGGAAAACAGGTCATCATTAATACTACCGATGGTATAAATGAAAGCGAGGTTAGTAGAATTAATAATTCAAAATTGAGGCTATAGGCTTGGCCGCCACCAGTTGTTGGAATTGCGTTAACAAGCGAAGGCATGGCAGCCATTGTTGAAGTTGGAACAATAATGCCTATGCTTAAAGCGATAGCTGCCCATAGCCATGTTTTGGTATTTTTGGGAAGCTTAATCATTCGATTTAAATCTATATTTTTTAAACCATGATGATGAATTAATAATCATGGAAGAATGGTTGGATTGCTTATTAACTATTGTTGGTGGTGAATCTAATGTCATTAAGGCATTTATCGAGCCAGCTGTTACACCAAGAAGTATCCATTTGTCGGCTATTTCGACCAACACTAAACGCTCATTAGCACCAATAGGTACATTTTCCTGTATAGATAATAATCCGGATCTCACAAATGTTTTTTTCCCTAACCGCTGAAAAATCCACGCGATTAAAACAAATAGCGCCAAGACCATGAGGACTGGCATAAGTGCACCAAAGTATTCTGTAGTCATCGATTTAGTTTTTGAATACGATCAGTTGGATTAATGATTTCTGTTAGTCGGATACTGTATTTATTATTAACAACGAAAACCTCACCATTAGCGATTAATCGATCATTTATTAAAATACCTAATGGTTGGCCAACTATCCCATCTAATTCAATCACAGACCCTTGAGTTAATTTCAAAAGATTTTTAATCGGTATTGTAGTGCGTCCTAATTCAACTGACAGACTTACAGGAATATCGAATATAAAATTAAGTTCAGGGCTTTGAGCTTCTTCTTTAATTTCTTCGATTAAATCATTAAATACATTTTTAACATTTATTGATTCAGCTTGAATTGAATCATTATTGATATTTTGGTCGGTCATTTGCGTTTCCTAGCTATCGTTATGGGAGTTATCAATTAAATTTTCAATTCGTAAAGCATATTTTCCTTTTAATTTGCCATAACTACATTCCATGGCTTGAATATTATTGATAGTAACGTTAATTATTTCAGGTAATTCAATGGGAATGACATCATTAACTTTCATATTTTGTATTTCGCCTAACGTTAAATTTATAGTTGTTAAATTAGCTTTAAGTTCAACATCAAGGCTTTGTACTTCACGTTTTAACATGGCCGCCCAATTTTGATCAACAGATGTGGCTTGATCGGTCGTTTTGTTATGTAATAAGTCTTGAATAGGTGAAATTAGGCTAATAGGAATACATAAATTTAAATTGCCAAATAATGAGCCGATTTCAATTTTAAATGATGTCGTTAAAACAAAATCATTGGGTTGATTAATACTAGCAAATTTTGGATCAGTTTCAGATCTGATTAGATCAATATTAACGTTGTAAATTTCTTCCCAAGCTTCTTTAAGAGATTCAAAGGTAACTTTTAAAATGTGATTAACAATTCGTTGTTCTGTTTGAGTGCACTCTCGGTTACCCGTATTATTAGGAAAAGTACCATTACTACCGAATAAATTATCTACAATCATAAATATCAGATTATAGTCGAGTGTTACCAAGGCATTACCTGGTAAAGGATTTATTTTTAAAACATAAACATTGCGTGGTGAAAATAAATGTTGTGTAAAATCGCTGTATTTTTCGGTGCGTAAAGATCCTGCGGTTATTTCTAAATTTTTACAAAGTAAATTAAATAATCCCGTTTTTAACAGCTTTCTAAATCGCTCATTGATATGTTCAAGAGATGGAAATAAATTTTCATCAATATGTTTTTGAGATGAAAACCCATATGGATTAGTATCTATTTTGGAATTTAATGTGTTTTTACTTTCTTTTTCAGTCAGGCCAAGCATGAGCGAATCTAATTCAGATTGTTCAAGAAAATTTTCATTAAGGGTCATTTTTTTTAACTATATAGTGAATTATGAGCCGAAAAGTTGAAAAATAATGTAAATTTTTTAAAATACATTAAATAATAACATTGTTTTTCTTGTGTTTTTAGCTGTGTAATATAAGAATCTATTAAACGGAAGTATTAATTAATCCCTGTCTTGTGATGGTCGAAATATTACTGCTGGTATCGGTATCAGCATCTGTGGTTTGAGTCATATCATTAAGTGACTGATATGGCGTTTTTTGTTCTTTTCCTTCTGGATTTCTGCTTTGTGAACTAACGCTAGTTTGACCAAGTTGAATGCCTGATTGATCAAATATTGCGCCAAGCTGTTGAATTGAGTCAGTTATTATTTGTCGAACTTCTGGGTTGTTTGCAATAAAGTGTATCGAAGTTTGTTGATTGGCATCCATTTGGAGTTGTACTTGAATGGGGCCCAAATTTTCAGGATTTATACTAATACTTGCACTGTTGATGTTGTTATGGGTCATAAAAATAACGCGTTGGTTAAATGCTTCATTCCACCCGGATTGATACAGACTTGTATTAATTTGATAGTTCGTAGTTGATACGTTATTTGATATGGGCTGGTTTGAAATATCCGTCCTAATTTTATTTTCAAAAGAAACATTATTTAATAGTGTTGGAGATATAGCTGCATTCAAATCATTTCCAGAAGTACTTATACCTGAGGCAATTGTATTTTGGGTATTAGATGATTTATTAAGTAGTGTATCAATGCCTTGAGTCGCAGGCCCAGAATTGCCAGGCACTGCAGGTGTTGAACCCAGTGAGCTTTCTTTTAAGTCGACAGCATGCTTGGGTAACTTCAGATCATTTTCTGAAGTACTCATATCTGAGGCAGTAGTATTTTGGGTATTAGATGATTTATTAAGTAGTGTATCAATGCCTTGAGTCGCAGGCCCAGAATTGCCAGGCACTGCAGGCGTTGAACTTATTGAGTTTTCTTTTAGATTTATAGCTTGTTTCAGCTCAGGATTATAATTAGTGAAATTATTGTTTGCAATTATAAGTTCAGCTTGTAGGTTATGGTTAATGGAATCATTTTTATTTTCTTCCTGACTAGCTAAGGCTTTCTTTTCGCTCGTTAGGTTATCTTTAACTGTTATTGCGGGTTTTTCTAGCGCATGCGTTGTTGTGCTGATTGAATTATTTTGCTCTTTTTTAGAGATTAATTTGTTGGGTATACTGCCGTCATTGCTCGATATTGGCGTTGTTGCGGGATAAGCAGTGGCCTTACAATCCTCCTTATTTATTAGATGTTCATCCAATAAAGAACTGAAGCTTTTTTCATTGGGATCTTGTTTTATCTTAGATTTATCAGAAAATTTACTAATAGAATTAATTACAGATTCAGTTGGGTTAATACTGCTCATAATTTCACCTGCTGTGCACGAGAAGATAATTCATCATATTGCTTTTGCTCAGTTTTGTTTTCATTAATTCGTATAGCTAACTGATTGCGGTTATTTAACGTGTTGAATGATAGGCGCTCTTTTTCATAAAGCAGCCATTCATTGCGGTATCTCTCAACTATTTGTAGATTAGTGCGTACAACAAGTTGTTGTTGCATGACTGCTGTATTAAGATTAGATAAAAATGTTTGATAATTGTTGTATGTACTTATGTTCAAGCCCAAAGACATTTTTTTTTCAAGTTGTTCACCATAATGATTACGGTAGTCTTCTAATAGTGCCAACTTTTCAAGTGCTTCTTTATAATCAGCATTACTCTGGCTAAGTTGTATAGCCGCTTTATCAGATTTACGCCTGGTTAATTCAATTAGTATGGGTATTGAAGATTTTACGGCCATATTTAACTCCCCTAATTAATTTTTTTAAGTAAAAAGTATGTGTAAGTCGTTCACGCTTTGATCAACATCAACACATTCATCAATACCCTGTTGCAGAAATTTTGTGATTCTTTCATGCATAGATATTGCTTTATCAAGTAAAGGGTTACTGCCTGAGTTATAAGCACCTACATTGATTAAATCCAAATTACGCTGATAAACAGATAATAATTGTTTCAAGTCACGAGCCGTAGTTTGATGATCAGCGTCGGTAATGCTATGCATAGCTCGACTAATTGACTGCTCAATATCAATGGCAGGGTAGTGCCCAGAATCGGCCAGGGTACGGCTTAACACGATATGACCATCGAGAATTGCCCTGGCAGCATCAGCAATAGGATCTTGTTGATCATCGCCTTCAGTGAGAACGGTATAAAAGGCAGTGATTGAGCCGCCGCCAGCTTCACCATTACCCGCTCGTTCTACTAATGCAGGTAATTTTGCAAAGACAGAAGGTGGATAGCCTTTGGTGGCGGGTGGTTCACCAATAGCCAGAGCAATTTCTCGTTGCGCCATTGCAAAGCGTGTTAATGAATCCATGATTAAAAGCACATTTTTACCTTCATCACGGAAATGTTCCGCAATAACAGTCGCATAAGTTGCGCCCTGTAATCTAAGTAATGGCGGCAAATCAGCTGGTGCAGCAACCACCACTGAACGAGCAAGACCTTCATCGCCTAAAATATTTTCAATAAACTCTTTAACTTCACGGCCTCGTTCTCCAATCAAGCCGACCACAATCACATCTGCTGATGTATAACGAGCCATCATGCCCAGTAATACGCTTTTGCCTACGCCTGAGCCTGCAAATAAGCCCATTCGTTGCCCACGACCGACTGACAACATACTGTTTATTGCACGAATACCAACGTCTAAAACCGTCGTTATAGGTTCTCTTCGTAGTGGATTTATGGGTTGTGAATAAAGAGGAGCTGTTTGATATCCATAAATAGGACCTAAAGCATCAATTGGTTGGCCTGTAGCATCAAGTACCCGACCTAATAACGCGTCTCCAACAGGAACTCGACGGCCATGAGTTAACGAATCATCAGTTTTGTGTTCTCTATGAAGTAGCGTGGGTTGCTGTTTTTCCACATTGCTAGGAATGACCAGTGCCCCAGGTTGAACTCCTTCAACATCTCCAAGCGGCATAAGAAATAAACGCTCATTACCAAATCCAACTACTTCAGCATCTAGGCGGTGACCGCTTGGTAAGCGGATATGGCAAGGGCTTCCAATAGCTAGTTTTAAGCCGGTAGCTTCCATCACTAAGCCGGCAACTCGAGTAACACGACCAAAACACTGAAGACTTTCTTGACCTTTTAATTGGTGCTGACAATTTTTTATAAAAGGTATCCAAATGTTTTCTTGCGTTTTCATAGGCTAATTAGATTTTAACCACTCAGTACTTTGTCCTAATGATAATTGCAAATATTGCCAACGAGTAGCAATAGTTGCATCAATTTCATTAGTCGCTGTATTAATTTTACAGCCGCCAGGTTCGACATTAGGGTCTTTTATAATTTTCCAGCCAGATTGCGTTAATTGTTGCCCTAGGGTTTCATCGACTAAGGGTGCATCAAGTGGATTTATATGTAGCTTAGCAGGCAATTCCAGGCAAGGTAGGGCATTAAGAGACTGCTCTATAATGGTGATTAATAATTCTGGCTGTACTTTTAAAGCGGAATTAACCATAGCCTGAGTCAAATACAAACTGAACTCTAGAATTTCTGTTGCAATATGTTCTCTAGCGTTATTTAAATCATTCTCATAGACATTGAATAGCGCATTAAATTTTTCGCTTAATTGCACTTGCAGTTGACTGTATTCTTCCTCAGCTTTTAAGGTGGCTTGTTCAAAACCTTGCGCTAAGCCTTGCGCTAAGCCTTGCTCTAAACCGTCAGCATATCCTTGATCGAATCCAGATTGATACCCTTGAGCTCGGTCGGCATTATTTTGTTGTTCACTGACAGAAGGTGTTAAATGGTCCGTACTATTTTCATGATTTGTTTTTTGAGAGTCATTTATATCATCAAAGGATTTTAATTCCCAAGCTTGGTAATGACTTTGAAGGGAGTCTGGATTAGAACTAAACAAAATAGGACTCACTATCAGGGTGTATATTAATTTTATCGCCATCAGCTAAATGCCTGATGGTTTGCAAAATTTCTTTTTGCTGCCTATCAATATCTTTAAGTTTTACAGGGCCTTGTGCTTGAACGTTATCAGAAAGCATTTCAGCGGCACGTTCTGTCATATTACGGCAGAATTTATCTTTTAACTCCTCTTTAGCGCCTTTGAGCGCAACGATGAGTGATTCTGGAGATATTGAGTGTAATATCTGTTGGATATCTTTATCGTTGAGGTTTGTTATGTCTTCAAAATTAAATAATTGACTCTTAATTTTTTCCGTTACATCAGCATTAATTTCATTGAGTTTTGATAGCAAGCCAGACTCAATGCCATTTTCTAAACAGTTGATAATAGACGCTGTTGATCGAATGCCATCAATAGACATGGCTTTATGGATATTATTGCCGATTAGCAATTCAGATAATGAATCATTCAGTTCATTAAGTGCAATGGGTTGAACAATATCAATATTGGTAATTCTTAAAAGCACTTCCGTCCTGAGATTTTCAGGTAATTTCATTAGTACTTCGCTGGCTTGCATAGGTTCAAGATGAACCATAATAACCGCAATGATCTGCGGATGTTCCTGAGCAATTAATTGAGCAACGGCTTTGCTCTCCATGTGTTTTAAGTACTCAATTCCAGAAACGTCACGATTGATCTGAATTTTATTGAGTAAATTCGTACCTTTCGCTTCACCGAGTGCTTTTGTGAGTACATGACGTATATAGTTTTCTGAATCGATTCCAAATAATGTTTGAGTGATTGAATCGTCGTGAAATTCTTTTAATACCAGTTCCAGATCCTCACTAGAGACGCTTTTCATTGCTGACATAGCGTTACCTAGCTTTTCAATCTCGTGGTGATCTAAAAATCTTAAAGCCTCGGCAGCTTCATTTTGACCCAGAGCCAACATTAAAATAGCGGCTTTTTGTAAGTTAGCTTCGGTCATTTGTTCATCCAGTTTTTAATGACACTAGCGACTATTTGAGGATTTTCGGCAGCCATTTTTCTGGTCGCCTCAATAGTTGTAAATTGACCATTAACTTCTGGTTTGTTTAGTTCATCCGGTTGGTCAGTGACTTTTTTATTTGATAATACCTGCTTAACCAGAGGCTTAAGTATCGAAAATAGGTAAGCAATTATTGATAGCCCTAAAAGATATTGAATGGCTGTTTTAGCGTTTTCAATAGTTAAAAACTGATGCCAGTATACAGGGGGAGCAATGTGTTCGCTAACTGTATTTTTAAAAGCAATATTAGCGACACTTAACGCATCGCCACGCTCTTCCTTATAGCCCATTGCTTGTTTTACAAGATTAGTAATCTGTAGTATTTCATCATCATTAATAGCAATGCTAACGGGTTTGCCATGCTTGTCGAGTTCAATTTTATTATTGACTACAACGGCAACCGTTAGGCGATTGATAGTGCCTGTAGGATTTTTAATAAAACTGACTGTTTTATCAACTTCATAATTAGTTGTCTTTTCATGCTCGTCATTTAAGGGGGGCGAGTTGCTAACTGTCGGTGCTGCTTGATTAAGAATGGGTAATTGATTGAGTTGGGTGGGTTGGTTCGACGTTGAACCAGGCACCCCCCCGACTTTACTGTTATCATCGTTAGTGGATGATTTCGAGTGCTCGCTGCGTTTGGCAACGTTTGCAGGGGTATTATTGGGCGTGTAAATTTCTGCTGCTTGCTCACTATGAGAGAAATCTACATCAGCCGTAGCTTCAGCTCGAATATTTTCTTGGCCTAAAATAGGGATAAGAATTGATTCAATTCTTCGCACGACACCCTTTTGTAGCTCATCGATATATTTTAGTTGCGTTTGATCAATCATATTTTCTGCAGATTGATTATCAACTTTGCTTAGTAAGTTACCGTTTTGATCAATAATAGTCACGTTTTCTGCTAGTAACTCTGGAACACTGCTAGAGATAAGTTGCAAAATACCATTAACCTGCTGTTGATCTAATTTTCTACTGGGATGCAACGATAAAATGACAGAGGCGGTGGGCTTTTGTATATCGCGAACAAATACAGAAGGTTTTGGTATCGCTAAATGTACTCTAGAAGTTTCAACAGAGGCTATGGAATTGATGGATCTAGCTAATTCACCTTCAAGAGCACGTTGAAAATTAATCTGCTCTAGAAATTGTGAGGTACCCATTTTTTGGTTTTCCATCAATTCGAAACCGATGCCACCTGTTTTAGGCAAGCCTTGGGTCGCCAATTTTAACTTTACATCATGCACACGATCGGCCGGCACAAGAATGGCTGCACCGTTCTCGGCAAACTGATAAGGTACATTCATTTTTTGTAATGCGGCAATAACTTCGCCACCATCCCGATCAGCGTAATTGGAAACCAAGACTTTATAATCTGGCTTGTCAACCAACACCCAAGTGAAAAGTATAGCACCTATCACTACAGTAATAGAAACGCCCAAGGCTATATTAGTGCCCCATGAGCTTTGTAAGAACCTGCTCATAGAAGAATTAATATCATTCATAGCTGCCATAATAAGTAAGTTTTTAGGTGTTGATAAAATCTTACGAAAATATCTTAGGATTAAAAGGCGCTTATGTAAGCTTATACTTTCATTATATACATACTTTGAAGAGCATGTTACTATTTAAAATAATATTAGTTGCAGTATTGTCAATTTCAATACTGCAGCCTATGTTGTATCGATTAATTTTTTTGAGATTATTTTAGTTAAGGTGTTTATATGATCGCTATTGATGGTGGAAAAATTGAAGCAATGGTTGCTCAAATGCGTAGCACAGTTTCAAATGTAAAGCTTCCGAACTCAATTGAGTCCAAAGTTAATCAATCGCCGTCAGCGAGTGGAGTGGATTTTGCGCAGGTTTTTAAAAATCAGCTTGAACAAGCTAATCAACTTCAGAACAATGCCCAACAGCTGGGACAGAAATATACCCTAGGGGACAACTCAGTCAACCTCTCGGATGTGATGATAGGCTATCAAAAATCATCAATTGCCTTGCAAACAACGGTACAAATTCGTAACCGATTAGTGTCTGCCTATCACGACATTATGAATATGCAAGTTTAATGAGCTAATTAAAGACTGGGTGGCGTGGCTTTTTCAATTTTATATAACCATGACAAAAGCTCTGCCACAGCTTTATATAGACTAGGCGGGATTTCTTGATCTAAATCTACTTGCATCAAGAGCGCAACCATCTCCTTAGATTCATAGACGTACACATTATTTTCTTTGGCCAGCTTAATAATTTGATCGGCAATCATGCCTTTACCCGCTGCAATGACCTTGGGTGATTTGGTGCCGGCTGTATAGGCTAGCGCGACGGCTTGTTTTAAGCTCAGATCTTTAGGTAGTGCCATTGTCGAAGTAGGTTTGCAAGTTTTCTAAAGAAATTCCAGAGCTGGCGAAAGATTGTACCAACTGCTCACTATTGTTTTTTAAAAGAGTGACTACATCAGCATTATTGGCATGTAATTGTAAATGAGCCACCTCGTCTTTAATGCTGATAGTCGCTGAAATGCGCCCCAAATTGGGCATATCTAACTTAATAATGGTGTTCCAACTTGCATTATAGCCAGAGTCATTTTGTTTGTTCTGGTTCGGCTCGTTATTCTCATCTTTATGCACATCCCATTGCATAGCCTGACCCGGCCACACCTCACCTTGCCAAGCAAAATGCTTGTTTTCCATCGCCTCAAGTTGCACGGGGATTAATTGGCTGTTTACGAGACTATTATTTTGAGGCTCTTGCCGGATTTGCTCGACTGTTCGCTGACCTTCGCTCCATTGTTTTAAATGAGATTCATAGAAAACACCGCTGTTATCGACTGCATTATTGAGTCGGCTGGCCAATTGCGTAGGATCGGGTTCACTGGTGCTGGTAAGAGGTGTGGTGCCTGCAATTCGACTGGGCACTGGATTTTCTTCCAGTAATTGCGATAACAATTGTCCGGTATCGCTAATAACCGTATTTCCTAAACCAACTGCTTGTAGACTAACAGAGAAGCGAGGCTGGTTATTGTCGTTAGACAGCAGTGTTAATATTAACTGATCGCCGACTTTAAATTCAGCCGGTAGACGAAGTTGAATAATAGAACCGGCTTGTAAACCATTGTTGATTTTTATTATGGAATTGCCATCAAGGGTTTTGACAATCTGCCCCTGCAATTGCTTACCAATGGCGATTTGCTCAAATTTAACAAGGTCGTCTTGATGAGGACTGCCAACCGTCTCGGCAGTGCCTAAAGATGCGGACGCAGAAACCGGAGAGTTACTGGTCAAATTGACATTAATAGCCATAGTTAATAGGTGTTTTTGGTGTTGTAGGCCTGTTGCAGTTTTTGTTCTGTATCAACGCTGTTAATCTTTAGCGCGAGTTCTTCCTTCCAAAGCCTGGTGATATCAAACAGCTTGGAGTTGGATGCTATGATGTCAGCCAGTAACCGCTCAGCTTTTATGCTAGCTTCCGGGCTCAATGAATTTAGCGTAGAACAAGCCATTAGCCTATCTATTTGCTGTGAATAACTTACATCTAAAGCTTCAAAATCTTGCCATTCCCGCTGATTAGCAGCGACCAGCATTTGCTCTGCAATCGATAAAAGCCTCTCATAAACAACAATAGAGTCATCAGCGCTCATTAGGATGCAGTACTGATGCTTCTTGGACCCTCTGTTGGCACGTCAAGATTTTGACCTATAGTCACCCAAGCCTCTTTTATGCCCTTTAACAATTGATAGGCTTCATCTAAAAGTTCAACTTGGTTTTTAAGATTACCGGTTAGTAATTGTTTAATAATATAAAGGTAAAGCTCATCCAAATTTTTGGCTAATTCACCGCCTTGATCAAAGTCTAAGCCGCCCCGTAAACCGCCATCAATCATAGTCACCGCATGATTAATAGCCTTGCCTTTTTCTTCTATCTCCTGCTTTTGCATGTGATATTTAGCTTTAACTATCGAAACCAAGATTGCTTCCAGTAATAGCGTAATTAATTGATGCGGATTTGCAGTAGAAACTGAGGTTTCCAAGCTAATGTTGGCATAAGATTTTGTAACTGCTTTACCATAGACGTTCATAAAATTAATTGTTGCTGCTATTGCTTTTAGTCATTGCCGCAAACTGTCCGGTCAGATAAGTGCTGGTTGCCGTCATTTTAGATACGATAGTATCAAGGTTGGTAAACATTGCTTGATAATGGGCTTGCAGCGCCGTTAAACGAGCTTGCGTTTTAACAACATTGTCATTTGTAGATTTAATGGAAGCGCTTATACCCTCTTTTCTAGCGGCAATTAAGCCCCCGGTAGATGTGTAGGTGTCTATCAGTTGACTGATACTCAAAGCTATGCCTTTAGTGTAAGTTACCGCTCCCCTTGGACCCGTGCCGCCACCCAAGATTTTTACGGTTAAGCCTTCACTAGCATCACCCTTGGCGCCAATTAAGTATTGGCCAACTGCGTTTAAGGCTTGACCATTAATGCTGCCTTTCATCTCAACACCTAATTTGGCAATACCTGTGCCACCCAAAATAGTGCTCGCAGCGTTACCCGACAAACTAATCGATGACCTAAGCCCAAAGCCATTGGATATAAAATTAATTTTGCCATCGCTAGTACTGCTAACCAAGGCAGAAGAACCCGCGTTTACAAAGCTGGCACTAGCATTAATTTTTGCTTGCAGCTCTGTCACCAAGTCACCGGCAGTGGCATAAGTGCCCGCGCTTAAGGTCAAGGTTGACGGCACACCATCTAAAGTGAATTGTAAAGTATCGTTGCTGCCGGCAGTAATAATAAGACCAGCGGCTGTATTGCCGTTCAAAGTACCTTGACTGGCTAGTTGACTAATGTTGACTGCATAACTACCGGTTTTAGTGGCAGCCGTTGCGCTGGTGTAACTGATTTGCTTATCCGTGCTTGCACCGGTGGCAGTGAATAAACTCGCTACCTTATCGTAGGAATTAGCAATGGCTGCTTGTAATTTACTTGAATCTAGCGCTAGTGTGCCATCTTTTTGAAAGCTGATACCCAATTGATTTAGATTAGTAAAGCCTCCGCTATTAGGTAATGCAGAGGCTAGCGTACTGCGAATTTGATTTTTTATCGCCCGTAGCGATGATTCACCATAAAGAGCTGCACCTATTTTAGTTTTTTGATCATAAGCCGTCACCGAGGTGATCGTGCCGATTAAGGCGTTATAGCCGCTGATAAAATTATTTAAATTAGTGCTTAACGTGCTGGTATTTCTGGTGAGACTGAGTGAAGTTGGATTACCCGTGTTGATTTTTTTCAATGACAAGCTCACGCCGGTTATCGCGTCAGTAATGGTATTACTGGATTTGGTGATGACAATACCATCGATCTTAAGTTGTGCATCTTGCGCTTTGGTTAATTCTGAAAGCGCTTGACCACTGTTATTCGAGGGATCGTAACTCAACAGCGCAGCAAGGCCGGCAGCACCTGAGACAGCGATGCTCATGCTTTGCGTTTGGCCGGTTTGCGTGTTGGTGAGTATTAAGCGGTTCGGCGCGCTGCTTCCATCATTTACAAGAGTGGCAGTAATGCCAAGTCCTGCGGTATTGATGGCCGCGCAGATGCCGGTCAGGGTGTTGTTAGAGCTATCAATCGTGACCGTCTTTGAGACTGAGGCATTGTTGGTAAAAGTGGCGTCGGTATAGCTACCATTGTTAACGCTACCACCTTGAATACTGCCAAAATTAAAACTGATAGTGCCCGAACCAACAGCCGCAGAGGCATTAATGACGCCTTTACTAACCAGCTTTTGACTTTGAGCTAATTGATTAACTTCGAGACTATAATTACCAACAACGGCACCACTCGTTAATGAACCCGTCACAGAGCTATTATCCGAGGCTGAGGCGCTAATGGTTTGAAAGCTGGCGCTATCCGTCAGCGCTTTAGCCGTGGCTTGATAGGTGGCAAGATCGTTTTGAAAAGTACCCAAGGAACTTAATTTAGTCGTATATTTGGACGCCTGAGCAGTCAGCGCATTTAAAGGCTTTTGCTCTGCAGCCATTAAACTTGACACTAAATTCGTTACATCTAAACCTGAACCTACACCTGCGGATGAAAGACCCATTGAAATATCCTCGTTTTTACTAAATTAAATACTCATGCTCAAAAGCAGGCCCAGTTTCGGATCGAAGTTCTGACTAAGGTTAACCGCACGATTACCAGGAATTTCTCGAATTATGTTGTTGTCAAGGGTATCCCTAACGACTAATATAACTTTTTGGCCATTGTTAACGACTTCGAACTGAACATTGAGGCCATGACTAGTGGCTAACTGATTTAAAGTGTCGGCAGCTTTTTGGACATCTTGAATCGGCGTCGGTGCTTGTTTGCTAAGGGTTGCAACAGTGCCTTGCGTATTGCCTATAAGCTGTACTTTATCTAATAACGTTTTAATGTTTTCAGGTTGAGTATTGTCAGCAGACGGAAGAACCGCTGCAAGTGTTGTTTTAAGGTTAGATAATGTATCCATGATAGCACGTATTCAGTTATATATTGCTAGGGGATCTCTAATAATACCTCACTCATGAAGCAGACCAATCAGTCCATAACATAAAAAAGCCAATATTAGAGATACCCCAATAAGCATCGGGCTAAAGTAACACTTTAGCCCGACACATGTCTATAGCTTGCTAAGGCAAGAAATAGCTTATCTCATTAACGCCATGATGCCGTTGTTTGAGGTGTTGGCTTGAGCCAACATCGCCATACCCGCTTGTTGCAAGATTTGAGCTCTAGCCATAGAAGCCGTTTCTGCAGCAAAGTCAGTATCCATGATATGACTACGTGCATTAATTGTGCTTTCGTTAGACGAGGTCAAAGTGCTGATAATAGCTTGTAGACGGTTTTGAGTCGCACCTTGTTGAATCTGGGCAACGTTAACTTGCAACATAGCTTTATCAATTGAATCAATCGCTGATAAAGCATCAGCTTGAGTCAAAATGTTAACACCAGAAGCGTTACCGAAGACGGCAAGATCAGAGGCAGCAGCTTTTTGGCTGTCAGAAGTTACTTTATGTGCATTAGTTATTGCGTCGAAGCTTGCTGGAGCAGAATAACTAGTTAAGTCAGTGCCTTTGGTTGCAACATAAAACAATTGACCAGCAGTCAAATCAGTTGTAATGGCATGGCCAGCACCATCTACTAAACCTGCTGTTGCAGCGTCTGCTGCTGTAATGGTAGATCCATCATTAACTTGATAAGTACCTAGCGTAGTTGCACCAGTGCCTACTGTTGTTATATTGCTTGCAGCGGTTGAAGCAGTTGCTGTTGAGCTACCGCCATATTCAACCATAGAATAAATACCAGCACCAGCATTAAGGTCATTCCAAGTACCGCCACCCCAAAGATGTGCCGCTGTTTCGCCAGTTGTTCCATTAGGCTCACTGCCAGGAAAGTTTGTATACGTTAATTTTCCAGTCTCAGGAGCTGTAGTACCAGTATATGAGAATGCAGAGCCTGAATTTAATGCACCACCAGCTAATGGGTTACCAACAAAAGCGCCTGTGCCAGCGATTGCTGCGTCTTTTGTACCGTTAATCCATGTCCAGTTGCCGCCAGTTTTATTATAAGCAAAGTTATTTTCTTCAGCATTGCTAATAGTGGCTAAATAACCCTTTTGACCACCAAATGATGAAGTCTGAGCGCTAGCTTGAGCGTCTGTATAATTCATCCCTCTGCTAACCATTTCATAAACATGGCCGTTGGTTTCATTGAAAGAAATATTGTTTGCTCTAGCAGGATCAGTTTTAGCTAATGTAGCTTTTGCAGCGTCAAACTGTGCTCTGGTAAAGTTATTTGAAGTGACTGAATCCGTTTTGGTCGTTGCTGATACTTGACTTAAGTCAATACCATTGATTTGTATTTTGTCATATTGAGTAGTACCTGCACCAATTTGTACAGTTACTGAATTACTTTGCATTGCGTTAGTACCGTTAAACGCAGTGTTATTTTGAATACGTGTTACTTCTTGTTGTAACTGGTTAAATTCTGTATTCAAAAGTTGTCTATCGCCTGCACTGTTAGTACCGTTTGATGCTTGTACCGCTAGTTCACGTAAACGCTGTAAGTTGTTGTTGATTTGCCCTAAAGCGCCATCAGCTGTTTGTGAGAAAGAAACCGCATCGTTAGTGTTACGAATAGCAACCGTTTGACCACGAATCGTTGCATCCATACGATTAGAAATCGCAAGACCCGCCGCGTCATCTTTTGCGCTGTTAATACGTAAACCAGTTGATAAACGTTTAATTGATTGAGCTAATGATTCTTGTGACTTACTCAGGTTGTTTTGAGTATTCAAAGCCACCATATTGGTGTTAATAAAAGAAGCCATGGTTTTTCTCCAGTTAAATTCAAATTAGTTAGTTACTTAGTTTTAACTTTGTTATTAATGCGTTCTTTAACAATGTTATATTTATTAACGGAGGGCTTATAAAAAACTTTAGCTAGAACTGCATTTAAATTAAATGTTGCCTGTAGGAAAAGCATGTGCCCGACCTTATCGGGTTTATTTCATTAAAGAATGGCTTTGAAGCCCTGAATGCGTTGGATTGTCAGAAAAATGCAGACTTAGGAATGCGCATGAAATAAGTTAGACATCTTGCGCCCTCTCCCACCGTGCATAAGTATCTACACAACTCGTCATCCCGGCAGGGAGAGCGAAGCGAGGGTTGGCCGGGATTCAGATGCTATGGAGGCAATCTTGAATTACGTAAACCAATTCTTAGCTATAGATTTTCAGATAAATAATTTCGACGCTAACGGATACCATCCCTTTAAGGGATGGTATCCGTGTGAATTAAATTGTCGTGTAGTGTAATTTTAATTTCTAAAAGACTATATATGAAACTACTTTTGTTCTGGTTTTGACATCCCTGTGCCCTGGATTCGCGCCAACCCTCGCTTCGCTCTCCCAGCCGGAATGACAGCCATATGATTTGTGTAGATACCTATGAACAACAGATTAACTCTATTGGGCTTTAGTACTGTAGCTTGGGCTAATGGTTTTATCATTAACCCAAACTGATGCCGAGAATACTATTAATCTGTGTGGGGCTTATGACGCTCGGGCAAGTTGAAGTCTAAATCGAAGTCAAAATCGTCGGTGTTATTGGCTATAAATGGGGGTGTATAGGGACTGGCTTTAGCGCTTAAGTGTTCACTAGCAGGTTGTTCTAAAGACTCGCTACCCGATTGATTGAGCTCTATTTTATTCTCGCCAAGCACAGTATCGGCTGTGTATGTGTACTCATAAGCATTGTCATTAGGGTCTAATAGGTTAATTGGTTGTGATAACTTAGGCCGTTTGAACAACTGGTAGCTCAATATACTGATAATACCTATGAGTAAGGCGATTAGAGTAAAGCTATTAAAATAGCTTGGGCTTTGTGTTTTCTCAACAACCGGGGGTGCTTTAATGTCGGTAACAGAGGGTACCGCTATGGGCGAGTTGCCAGGGTTTACTTGCTCTGATGCCTCGGTAACTTGGGAGGCAACATACGCTGGGCTAGTGTTTGCGTTTACGGAGGGGGCGTCATTATGCTGAGTCGTTAAATTGTCAGGATTAACCGAGAGCGTCGGCGTGCTGGGTATTGGTAATGAAGTAGGGGCAATCTTGATGAGTGCTTTTTTAGTCGTGCTATCAGCTTTTTTATTTTTAGGTGCCGGGTTTTTAACGGTGCCATCTGGTTTTTTCTTTTTAGGTGGCTGGCTTAGCGGATTAATGTCATCACCTGATAGTAGCACAGGGTCAATGACTGCAGTGGCTTGCTCTGAAAGCTCGTTTAGATTCAGATTAACGCGACGGTATTTTATTTCTTTTTCAGAGCTTATCTTCAGTAATAAGTCGACTTTAGGATTTTCCAGCGCAGTACTGGAATAAACATTGATTGACGACCCCACGCGTTTGAGCTGAATTTTATGAAGATTGTCGTTGAAAACGATGCCTGCTTGTAGCATTTTATCGGCAGGTGCTATTTCTACGATCGCTTTGCTGTTAAGGTCTTCGGGTGATAATTGCAGGGCAATTTTGCTCTTTAAGTTTTCATGTAAACCGGAATAAACATCAACCTTGCCCAACTCAAGACTATGGGCCAAGCCAGGTATAAGCAGTAAATAAAACAGTGTTATTGAACTTGGTTTAAAATTTGGCATAACGATTAATAAAAGTAAGTGGGGAAGTCGTTGTTAAAAAAGGCGCTAATGGGCGAGATTTAACTGCTTCCAGTAAAGTATTGTTAAAGTGTTTTCGACGACTTAATGAGTACGATACACAGAGAGCCATAGGCATCTAAAAGACTACCAGTCATAATAAAAACAATGAGTTACTGCATCACAAAACTCCCTCTCCTGTTGGAGAGGGTTGGGGTGAGGAGAATAAAATCAAGCCGTTACATTCCCCTTATCCCAACCTGAAACCCTCGCTTCGCTCTCCCTTTGAAGAAGGAGCAGTAGAACTTGTGTAGATACTTATGCATAGAGCCTAATTAATGCACATCGCTACGGCTAAGTGCCTCTAAATTATCAATCGTATTGGCAAGTATCATAAGTTGTACGCGTCTATTTTGCATTCTTCCTACGCTGAGGTTGTTGTCAGCGATAGGGTGGGTGCCGGCATAACCTATAGCGGCCAAACGATTATCATCAATACCCTGATCGATTAAAAACCTTACGACACCACTGGCTCGCGCCGATGATAATTCCCAGTTAGAAGGGTATAGGCTGTTATTAATAGGCGTGGCATCGGTATAACCTTCAACTCGAATTTTGTGAGTTTGGTTTTTTAAGATTGCAGCAATGGATTGCAATATTTGTTGAGATTGCGCATTAAGTTTGGCATTTGCAGGGCTAAACAAAATGCTGGCATCAATAATAACGCTAACCCCCCAGTTGGATTTGTCGATATGTATCTTTCCTTGCTCAATCATAAGCGCGAGATTTTCCTGTAGTTGGGCAACAATAAGATCAATTTGCGCTTGTTCTTGTAGTATCAGTAATTGCTTGGGATCTGGTTGCTGAATCTTCTCAGGTGCAGGTTCGGTCAGACTTGAGCTCGTAAAAACATAGGAGCTTCTAAGTCTACCCTTATGATTTAAGCGGCTTAACTCAATAGGCTGCATTGGGAATAGTGATGATGCTAAACTCAGTGGTTTTATGCCTGGCATGGCATTACTAAGTGGCTGGGCAACTTTTTCCATGAGCGCTTTATGCCGGGTTTGTGCAACAACAGCAGAGGATTCATTTTTGTCATGCTCTAAAATCGTCATGGCATAGAGTACGGCAAATACTGCAAACATCAGGGTAATAAAGTCTGCATAAGAGATCAGCCAACGATCCTGGTTTTGACGAGAGTCTAGAGCTTCTTGATAACGTTTACGTGTCATTTGGGATATTTTGATGCCAGTAACTGCTCATGCGTTCTTTAATTAAGCTTGGATGCTCACCTTGCCTGATAGACAAAAAGGCATGAGCGAGCATTTCTCTTTTAAGGATTTCAATTTCCAAGTGCTGTTTAAGTTTATTGGCAATAGGTAAAAATATTAAGTTAGCCAAGCCAACACCATAAATAGTCGATACAAAAGCGACAGCAATACCTTGCCCTAATAAAGTCGGTTGAGAAATGTTTTCCATAATATTTGTTAAGCCCAAAACGGCGCCTAGTATGCCCATGGTCGGCGCATAGCCTCCTGCTGCATCCCATACTCTAATGGCTAAATGCTGTTCGCGTTCAAAGCTATTGATGTCGATGTCTAAAATTTCACGTATTTTGTCATGTTCAATGCCATCAACAACCAGCCGCAAGCCTTTGGCAATAAAAGGATCAGGATAATCAGAAATCATGTGATCCAATTTCAAGAAGCCGCTTAAGCGGGCTGTTGAGCTCCAAGCTTGAATGGTGTCGATGAGCTCTGAATAAAAATCATCATAGGGTGTAAAGGCGCGATGCAGCAGGCGTAAACCATGCATCAGGTTAACAAAGCCATTTTGTAATAGAACAGCACTAAAGGTCCCCCCTAATACAATGACCAATGCTGAAGGTTGTAATATGGTAAGTACATGACCTCCTTCCAGCATTTGACCAAAAAAAATGGCTAATAGACCTAAGACTAGCCCGATTATACTTCCCCAGTCCATGTTTGCTCCTTTAATGTGCTTCTGATGCGACTAATCGCTTGACTATGAATTTGTGAAACTCTTGATTCGGTAACGCCCAATATGGCGCCTATTTCTTTTAGATTAAGTTCTTCTTGGTAGTAAAGCCCCATGAGTAATTTTTCACGCTCAGGTAGTGACTCAATACTATCAAATAAGGCCGATTGAAAGCCTTGGTCAATGAGTTCCGCTAGCGGGTCATCGGTATCGTCAGCTTGGAAGCGATCAAGAAAATGATCACCATTTTCTTGACTTTGAAAGTCTTCTATATACAACAGCTGATGGCCACTGTTTTTAGCCAGAAATTTTTGATAATCAGTAATTGATAAATCAAGGTGTTGCGCAATTTCAGCTTCGGTGGGTGCGGCATGGTTTAAACGTTGTAATTCGTAAATGGCTTTTTCAATTTTCCGCATATTCTCTCGAACCAGCCTGGGTAGCCAATCCATGTTACGCAATTCATCTAGCATTGCCCCCCGTATTCGCATGGTGGCGTAGGTCTCGAATTGGGCTTGTTGTATATCTTCAAAGCGTTGAATGGCGTCAATAAGGCCTATCATGCCGGCTTGAATTAAATCATCGACTTCGATATTAGCCGGTAGCTTGGCTTTAAGTTGATACGCAATTTTATTGACCAGCGCAATGTTTTTGTTAAACACAGAGTCTTTCTCAGAACGACCTGTTGCATCATACATAACTTATGGTCCTGGTTGAGAGGGCATCAATGTCGGTCGTTAAGTGTTGCTCAAAAATATGTCTAAAAGCCTGTGCAGTCGGTGAATCAGGATGTATAGCATGATTGGCTTCATCTATAACGCCTGTATTATTTTGCATATAACCGCTGGGAACTAAAGTTAAGCCCAAAAACTGGCTACTGGTGCGCATCAAGTTCTGTTGAATGAGCTGCACTTGCTCGAAAGAGGCATCTACTATTAATAATTTAAACTGATGCGTGTTTAAGTGTTTATGTAATGTTTTTAGTTTTAGGTAACTTGATTTGACGGCATCGGTGTCGGGGTTTGTGACCACGACAACATCACCTTTAGACAGGAGGCTTAGTGTAGCAGCGCTCATGTTATCCAGGTGTACATCAAGCAAAACGATGTTTTTAGTTTGGCTGGCTTGCGCATCTTTAGTGATGTCTAATAGATGGGTTTTATGTTTAACGTCGTTGAAAGCTTCGGCAGTTTCATTAATATCAAAGACATGAACATCCAAACCTTTTGCTATTAATAAAGAAGAAAAATCAACCAAAAGGCTGTTTCTTTGCTGAGCGGTCAGGCTAAATACAAAAGCCGTTTGCCGAGTAATGTGAGTACCCAGCAAACAACGAAGTCCTGCCGCTTGGTCTAGACGTTGATTATTTGACATGGTTATATGAATAGTCTTTTAATTCATTATTAAAGATAGCTCATGGTCTTTTAGTCTTGTTGAGCTACGTGAATGACGATATTCAAAGGCTTGATTAATAAGTTTTTCGCGGTCTGCCAAGTCTAGATCTTCTGGTACTCGTTGTCCTGAAGCGACATAAAATAATTTGAGCTTATGACGTAACAATACCTCTAAAACGTTGCTGATGGTCACCGCTTCATCGAGCTTGGTTAATATGCAGCCGGCTAATTCAGAGCCTCGGTAAGCCTCAACTATTTCATTAAGGGTATCGATTGAACTGGTCGCATTTAAACAAAGCAGCCGTTTAATCGGCTGTTTTGTATTTGATAACAAGCCCAGTTGCTCGGTAATCATTTGATCACGCTGACTCATGCCCACGGTATCAATTAATATTGTATGCTTATCCTTTAAAGATTCTAAAGTGAATTTTAATTCGGCTTCATTTTGTACGGGATGTACTGAAATGCCCAAAATTTTACCATAAATACGCACCTGTTCAGGTGCGCCAATACGGTAACTATCTGTGTTTACCAGCGCCAGCTTATTAGCCCCGTGCCTTAATACTAATCGGGCGGCAAGCTTGGCTATGGTTGTGGTTTTTCCTATGCCGGTAGGCCCGACTAATGCGTAAATCCCACCTTGGCCTAGAAATTCTTCTTCATTATTAAGGGTTATGACATTATGGAGCAGGATGTCTTTTACCCATTGTAGGCAGCTATTTAAATCTGTGGCTGAATCGGAAGGGACATTCGCAATCAGATATCTAGCTAAGCTAGCGCTAAAGCCCATAGCCAATAATTCGCCAAAAATGGCCCTTTGAATGGGTTGTGCTTCGGTAGTGGTCGAGGGCTCTGGCCGACGCTCTAAATAGCTTCTCATATCTCGTATTTCTTCAAACAAACGTTTTACGAGTGGATCAGCGCTTGCTGTTTCGGGTGTGTTTTTTTGGAGCTTCTTCTCTAATGCGGGAGGCGTTTTTGCTGTTGGCGGACTCGCTGGTTCCGCGACTGATTCTGCAATGACTGAGCTTAGGTCATCTTCTCGAGTCGCTAGTATTTCAACACCATTTAATATATTACGATTTGAAATAATAATGGCGTCCGAGCCTAGCGTTTCACGTACTTCAGATAATGCGGCGCTGACAGTTGTTGCGAAAAAGCGTTGAATTTTCATGTTAATGAGCCAACAAGGTTAGTGACTTTAATGGAATAAGAATTAGGTAGTTCTGCGTGTGACAACACTTTCAGTTGTGGCAGTGTTTTACGGAGAAACCTTGCCAGCATAAATCGTATAGGAGAGGGAACTAAAAGCACAGGTATATAACCGAGTTGCTCTTGTTTTTTAGTCGCTAGTGCTGTTTGTGAAGCAAGTGTTTCAGCCAAGCTAGGTTCAATGCCCTCGCCTTCTGTTCCATTGGTATGCATGGCTTGTAACAGTAATTGTTCTAACTGATTTTCCAGGGCCATGATGGGTAACTCTCTTTCACTTGGAAAAATCTGCTGCACAATAGCTCGACCTAAGGCGATACGTACCATAGTTGTTAGCAATGTGGGATCTTGAGTTTGCTGGGCGTAATCATAAACCGTTTCGATAATGGTATTCATGTCTCTGATATTAACTTCTTCAATTAACAGGTTTTGCAGTACTTTTTGAAATATTGATAAGGGTAATAGTTTGGGAATAAGGTCTTCAATCAGTTTGGGTGCTTGTTTTCCTATATGCTCAAGTAAGGCCTGAATTTCTTGCCTGCTTAATAAGTCGGCGGCATTGGTCACCATTAAATGATTAAGATGGGTCGCAATTACCGTACTTGCATTGACAACGGTATAGCCCAGGGCTTGAGCTTGTTCATTTAAATCGCTTTCAATCCAGATAGCGGGCAAACCAAAAGCTGGATCAGTCACCTGTGTACCGTCTAAGGGACCCGCAACCATGCCAGGATTAATGGCCAGTAATTTGCCGGGATAGGATTCACCAATGCCAATTTCAACGCCTTTTAGGCTAATTTTATAGGCAGAAGGTTTGAGTTCCAAGTTGTCATTAATATGAACAAGGGGCGGTAAAAAACCAATTTCTTGGGCAAACTTACGACGCACCCCCTTGATTCTTCTGAGTAATTCGCCATCTTGCATTTCATTAACCAAACTAATCAGTCGATAACCAACCTCTAGACTCAATGTTTGAATGGGGGCAACATCTTGCCAAGTCACTTCTTCCATTTCTGGTGAGATAAACTTGGGGGTCACGACTTCAGTTATTGAGCCCTCTTGTTTTTTATGCTGAAATTTATAAGCCCCTCCCGCAATAATCAAGGCCAACATGCCAAAGGCAAGATGTGGCATGCCGGGTATGATGCCAAGGCCGCCAACAATACCCGCTGTTATATACAGTATTTGCGCTTTTACCAACAGCTGAGTAACAAATTGAGTGCCGAGATCTTGCTCACTAGCGACTCTAGAAACCACTACGCCGGCAGCAACTGATATAAGTAAGGAGGGTATTTGGGCAATCAAGCCGTCACCAATAGCCAGTAAGGTGTAAGTTTCCAACGCCTTATTGAAATCGAGTTCATGCTGAATCATGCCGACTATCAAGCCGCCTATCATATTGATAACCACAATGATGATCCCTGAAACAGCATCACCTCTGACATATTTACTCGCACCATCCATTGCGCCATAAAATTCAGCCTCTTGGGACACTTGTTTTCTTCGCAGTTTAGCGTCTTCTTCGCCTATGAGTCCTGAATTAAGATCGGCATCGATGGCCATTTGTTTGCCAGGCATGGCATCCAAAGCAAAACGCGCACCTACTTCGGCAATACGCCCTGCACCTTTGGTAACAACGACGAAGTTAATGATGGTCAGAATGATAAAAATAACACAGCCAACCAGATAATTGCCGCCAATCAAGAAATGCCCAAACGCTTCAATTACTTTTCCTGCTGCATCGGGTCCATTGTGACCTTCGGTGAGCACGATTCGTGTTGAGGCAACATTAAGTGATAATCTGAGCATGGTGGTGATCAACAGTACCGCTGGAAAAACCATGAAATCCAGGGGACTAACAGTGTACAGCGCCGTTAACAAAACAATAATGGATAAGGAAATGTTGACGGTAAAGAAAATATCTAAAACAAACGAAGGAATAGGCAGAATCATCATCGCCATCATCATGATGACAATAATAGGCGCAGCTAAGGTTTTGGTATTTATATGTTTTAGTTTATCGACAAAATTCATGACTGATTGCTTGTGGTTGATAAGGGATCAAGATCAGTGGGAATATCAATATGATCAGGCCTTAGCGGCTCAAGTCCGCCATTTTTCTGCCAATCTCTAAGCTGAAAAACATACGCTAAGACTTGAGAAACAGCGGTATAGAGTTGTTTAGGAATTTCATCACCCAGTTCGCTATGGTGGTATAAAGCTCTAGCTAATGGGGGCGCTTCCATTAAGACAATTTTATGTTCCAAAGCTAGTTCTTTAATTTTAATAGCGATTTGCCCCATACCCTTGGCGACGATCAAGGGGGCATAATTAGCATCTTCTGGATATTTTAGCGCCACTGCGTAATGGGTAGGGTTGGTAATAACTACATCGGCGGTGGGAATTTGAGACATCATTCTTCGACGAGCCATTTGACGCTGTATTGAACGAACTTTTGCTTTGGTTTCTGGATTACCCTCTGACTCTTTGGCTTCGTCACGTAAGTCCTGCCGAGTCATTTTTAGCTTTTCGGCGTATTGGTACATTTGATAAGGGGCGTCGATAAAAGCAATAAGTGCGAGCGCTAAAACCATAAAGGTGAAACAAATTAAAAGAATATGACCTTGGTGTGAACTGGCTACTGTTAAGGATTCAGAGGCTAAAGAAAAAATGGCATCCATCTGGGACATAACAACTAACCAAGCAACATAGCCTACTAATAGAGTTTTTAAAATAGCTTTTACCAACTCCATGAGTGCATGTTTGGAGACCATGTTTGACAAGCCTTTTATGGGATTAAGTTTTCCAAAATTGGGTGTTATCGCTTTATTTGAAAATAACCAACCGCCAATTAAAGCCGGTGACACTAAAGCCGACAGCATGACTAAGCCGAAGAGTGGTAATAAACTGAGTAACAAGGTGATTAAATCCTGCGGTAAAGTTTTGTCAACAAGGGGACTATCTATTTGATTTATTTCATTGAAATAAAGTGCGTTAGCTAGCATAGATTTGATTTGCGCGATAATTGACTCACCGCTAAGCCATAAAACAATGGCTGCGGCTATTAAGACTATAAAGGTTGCTAATTCCTTTGAGCGGGGCACATCACCGTCTTCACGTGCTTTTTCAAGTCGTCTGGAGGAAGCTTCTTCGGTTTTTTCGAGATCGCTTTCTTCTGCCATCAGCTTGTGTTGATTCCAATTATTGCAAGTTATAACTTATAATAACTTATAATAACTTATAATTGATAATTTATTGATAATAATTGATGCAAGATGGGGTTTATGATTTTTTATCGCTAATATTAATGCTTCCTTATCAAGGATAATAGCTTAAATTGAGCGGGCACTCGTCTATATAAATTAACAACTTTCGAATCTTATATAAGTCAATAACCGAAATGTAAGGCTTTAAAGCCTTCTGACAAGGTATGCTCATGCAACATAAAAAAATTAAAGGGCCGACACCCAAACAAAGCAAGATGATTCAGGATGCATTGGCATTACATCAATCCGGTCGGTTAGATGCTGCAGAAATTCAATATAGGAAATTACTTGGTTTGCTACCCAATAATACAATGCTATTGGGCAATTTAGGGATGATTACACTCCAAAAAGGGAGGTTAGACGATGGGGTAAAGATTCTTGGAAGATCGCTACAAATTAATCCTAATCAACCTTTTATTCTAAATAATAGGGGTAATGCTCTAAATGAGCTCAATCGATTAGATGAAGCTCTGGCAAGTTATGATAATGCTATTGTTCTAAAACCTGATTATGCCGAGGCTTACTCTAATCGTGGACTTACACTTCACCACCTTAATCTACTTGAGGAAGCATTGGTAAATTATGAGCGTGCCATTGCCCTTAATTCGGATTATGTCTATGCCTATTCCAATCGTGGTAATGCCCTTAAAGATCTTAATCGACTGGATGAAGCGATAGAAAGCTATGATCATGCCATTGCTCTTAAGCCTGATTTCTCTGAGGCCTACTATAACCGTGGTAATGCTCTGAAAGAACTTAATCGATTAGATAAGGCATTGGTTAGTTATGATCATGCTGTTGCCCTTAAACCCGATTATGCCGATGCTTACTCTAACCGTGGACTTGCACTGCAAGACCTCAATCGACTGGATGAAGCGCTGGCGAGTTATGACCAAGCTATAGCTCTTAAACCCGATTATGCCGATGCTTACTCTAATCGTGGCAATACTCTGAAAGAACTAAGCCGATTAGATGACGCACTAGAGAGTTATGATCGTGCCATTGTACTTAAGCCGGATTATGCCGAGGTCTATTCCAATCGCGGCAGTGCCCTGCTAGAGCTCAAGCGACTCGATGAAGCTTTGGTAAGTTATGATCATGCTATTGATCTTAAATCTGACATAGATTTTATTTTAGGAGATTTATTGCACACTAAAATGCAACTTTGTATCTGGGATAATCTATCAAAGCATGTTAATGGACTAACTCATAAAATTAGCAATGACGAGAAAGTTGCAATGCCATTCATAGTAATGGCATTGATTGATGACCCTCAGATTCAGAGAAAAACGGCTGAAATTTATGTTAATGAGAAATTTCCGCAGCGTCATGTTTTACCAAAAATAAAGCGACATCCACAACATTCAAAGATTAGGGTTGGGTATTTTTCTGCGGATTTTCGCCTTCATCCAATGACCCATCTAACTGCAGAGCTTTACGAAACACATGATAGAAACCAATTTGAAATCTATGCCTTTTCTTTTGGTCCTGATACAAAAGATAAAATGAATCTTCGAATCAAGGCGGGCGTTGATCATTTTTATGATGTGCGCACACTGTCAGATAACGATATAGCCAAGCTTGCACGGAACTTTGAAATCGATATTGCTGTGGATTTGGGTGGATACACTGCAGGCGCTCGTGCGGGAATTTTTGCTATGCAAGCTGCACCGTTACAGGTAAATTATATGGGCTATCCTGGCACGATGGCTGCAGCTTATATAGACTATCTTATTGCTGATTGCACACTCATTCCAGATAATCAACAGCAGCATTATTCAGAAAAGATTGTTTATATACCCAACAGTTATATGGTCAATTTATCTAAAATAGAAGTTGCTGACACCGCATTAATACGTTTTGAACATGGGTTGCCTGATACCGGCTTTGTATTTTGTTGTTTTAATAACAGCTTTAAAATTACACCCACGACCTTTGCCGGATGGATGCGTATTCTTAAAGCTGTTGAGGGTAGTGTATTGTGGTTATTTGAAGGTAATAACAGTACTATTCAAAATTTAATAACTGAAGCACTGAAGTTCGGAATTAATAAAAGTCGATTGGTTTTTGCTAAACACATGCCTGTTGAAGAGCATTTAAATAGAATCAAGTTGGCCGATTTATTTATTGATACCCTGCCTTGCAATGCCCACACTACAAGCAGTGATGCTCTTCGTATGGGCTTGCCGGTGCTAACTTGTATAGGCAAGTCCTTTGCCAGTAGAATAGCCGCAAGTCTACTGAATGCCGTCAACTTGCCGGAATTAATTACTACTACGCAAGAACAATATGAGGCGCTGGCTATTGAACTGGCCACGCAGCCAGAAAAATTAAAGCTCATCAAAGCTAAGTTGGCCCATAACTTGCCCACCGCACCGCTCTATGACACGCCCTTATTTACACGACACTTAGAGTCTGCCTATTTGACTATGTATGACCGATACCAGAACGGCTTTGCGCCTGAGCATATTGTCGTGGAGCATTAAAATCAATCGCTATGGCTCATCATCTAATAAATTTAAGGCACTGTTTTACAGTCCGCTGACTAGATCTGCTTATGCACCATAAAAAACTTAACAAACTGACACCTAAATATAGCCAGATGATCCAGGATGCCGTGGTCTTGCATCAAGCAGGTCAGTTGGAGGCGGCAGAAACTCAATACAGGAAATTACTGAAGCGTCTCCCCAGCAATACCGTGCTATTGAGTAATCTAGGTGTTATTTTCATCGAAAAAGGACAATTAGACGATGCAGTAAGAATCATCGAGAGGTCGCTGCAAATTAACCCTAATCAAGCTAATGCCCTTAATAACCATGGTATTGCCCTGAAAGGACCTAAGAGATATGAGGACGCACTGGTAAGTTATGAGTGTGCAATTATCCTCAAACCCGATTATGCCGAGGCCTATTCCAATCGTGGTAATGCTCTGCAAGAACTCAAGCGATTTGATGAAGCACTGAAAAGTTATGAAAGCGCTATTACTCTCAGACCTGATGTTGCCGAGGCCTATACCAATCGGGGTATTGTTCTGCAAGAACTTAAGCTATTCGATGAAGCACTGCTAAGTCATGACCGTGCTATTGCACTCAAACCGGATTATGCCGAGGCCCATTTTAATCGTGGGATTGCCTTGAAAGAACTCAATCGACTTGATGAAGCATTGAATAGTTATGGCAGTGCCATTGCCCTCAAACCGGATTATGTCAATGCCTACTCTAATCGAGGACTTACACTACAAGATCTCAAACGATTTGATGAGGCATTAGCTAGCTATGACTGTGCTATTACCCTCATGCCTAATTGTGCTGAAGTCTATTCCAACCGTGGTAATGTTCTGAAAGAACTCAACCAATTCGATGACGCACTGGACAGTCATGACCGTGCCATTGCCCTTAAGCCAGATTATGCCGATGCTTACTTTAATCGAGGATTGGTTCTGATAGATCTGAATCGACTGGATGAAGCATTAGCAAGTTATGAATGTACCATGACTCTCAATCCCGACATGGATTATATTTTAGGCTTCACATTGCATACAAAAATGCAGCTCTGTCTCTGGGATAATCTGCCGCACGCTCTTAATAAATTAATTCATAAAATTAATCATGACGAGAAAGTTGCTTATCCATTCCCCATGCTGGTACTGATTGATGATCCTGATGTCCATAGAAAAATGGCTGAAATTTATGTTAACGATAAATATCCTGTAAGTCATGTTTTACCTAAAATAGAACCTTACTCACAACATGAAAAGATTAGGGTAGGGTATTTTTCTGCCGACTTTAGAGATCACCCCGTATCAAGCTTAACTGCAGAACTTTACGAAACGCACGATAGAGATCATTTTGAAATATATGCATTTTCTTATGGTACAGACACAAAAGATGAAATGAATCTGCGCATTAAAGCCGGTGTTGATTATTTTCATGATGTGCGCACGCTATCGGATAACGATATAGCCATGCTTGCTAGGAATGTTCAAATTGATATTGCTGTAGATTTAGGAGGGTTCACTAAAAATGGTCGCACGGGAATATTTGCCATGCATGCAGCGCCAATACAAATTAGTTATATTGGTTATCTTGGTACAATGGGGGCGAATTATTATGACTATCTGATCGCAGACCAAACCATCATTCCTGAACAATCTCAAAAATATTATTCAGAAAAGATAGCTTATTTACCGAGTTATCAAGTCAATGATTCAAAGAAATTGCTACCAACGACTATATTTACCCGAGAAGATATGCAGCTGCCTGAAACAGGATTTGTATTTTGTTGTTTCAATAATAGCTATAAAATCACTGCCATTACGTTTGATAGTTGGGTGCGAATACTTAAACAGGTTGATGGCAGTGTATTACTAGTTTATGCCGACAATGAATCAATCGAGCTAAATTTAACAAAAGAAATAGTTCTCCGAGGTGTAGACCCTAGCAGACTTGTTTTTGGAAAACGTTTACCGATGCTTGAATACTTAGCAAGGTATCGAGTTGCTGATCTTTTCTTAGACACCTTACCTTACAATGCTGGGACTACTGCCAGCGATGCCTTACGCATGGGCTTACCGGTGCTGACCTGTATGGGGCAGTCTTTTGCCAGCAGAATGGCCGCAAGCCTACTGAATGCCGTCAACTTACCGGAACTGATCACTACCACGCAAGAACAATACGAGGCACTGGCTATTGAACTGGCCACGCATCCAGAAAAATTAAAGACTATTAAAGCTAAGTTAGCTGCTAACTTAGTTATTGCCCCTCTATATGACACGCCTTTATTTACCAAGCACCTAGAGGCTGCATATTGGATTATGAATGACCAATGCCAGAAGGGCTTAGAGGCTGAGCATATTTATGTGGAGCATTAAATAGATACTATTCGTAAGTATACCTATGCTGATGGGGAAACAATCGCTGGTTAAATCTGAGCACCTGTATTACTTGGGCGCTAACGCGTATTATCAAAGTTTCAACACGAGTACTGGACGCGAACCGGACAAGATAGTGGCTCTATGTGAATCATAA
>SESH01012763.1_pt1 | contig 30997 bp, 30 predicted proteins | sample 3171561 | NCBI WGS metagenome assembly SESH01 (sample SAMN10866947, study PRJNA518727) | freshwater metagenome | biome: subpolar coniferous forest; feature: holomictic lake; material: water; isolation source: holomictic Lake 442 2011 16.5 m and 2014 13 m | place: Canada: near Kenora, Ontario
ACTGGAAATATCAGTGATATGCTCTTGGAAGTTGCCGATTTTTACGCAGCGGAAGTTGATCAGGAATTAAAAAACATAGCCAGCGTGATTGAGCCCATATTAATCGTAATCATCGGCATGATGGTGCTTGTATTGGCACTGGGTATCTTTTTGCCGATGTGGAACTTGTCGAGTGTAGTGCACTAGATTTAACATTATTTATTTTACTGTTGACGCTTCGGTTCCTCTGGATACGTAATCGATTCCGTTATAAGCACCAAACTCACTGAGTGCATTTATTTGGTAAATGCCCTGGCTATTGTTACCTTCTTGAAAAGGTGTCAATGTGCAGGTCAAGCTGACCGTAAATCCGGGCATGTCAGGAAAAGTTAACGCCGATTGTGAACTCACATCCAGGCAGGTACCGCCTGAGCTTATTTTGGCCAGAGCCCAATCCAAGCCGGCTTTAGCGGCCTGGTATGCTCTGGCATTTTGAACGGCATAAGTTAAGGTTGCATTTTGTACACCACTGAGTCTTGCCATATAACCGCCCAGCAAACCCAAAACCACTAAAATAAAAATGGCCATAATCAAAGTAAAGCCTTGCTGATTATGTGCCTTGGGACGATATCTGGGGGTAGACTGAAGAACTTTATCGTGTTCCTGGTCTCGCTGACGTTCCAATAATTTAACGTTCGTCCTGAATTTGTTAAAGAATTTTATTAGCAATTTATCAGGATAGTTATTCACGGTACATTATCCACATGGATTTGCTGCATGAGTTGCACGGACTCTCCGACTGTATCCGTCAGGGTGATTTTTATGGTCACTAAGCCAGAGCGAGCTGCGGTGCCGGGGTCGTAAATAAAGCTACAACTCGCTATTTTGTTGGCCTGCAATTGACCAATGACGCCAGTTGGTGGGTTGGGTTGAGTTGCGCTAATTGCATAGCCGGAATAACGTAATAATTGGTTATTGGTGCAAAGATAGGTGACAGGTGTATCGATAATAAAAAAACGTTGTTGTGGCGAGTTGAACGGAAATCTAAAGGTATTAAAGTTGATTACTTTGCCATTGCTTGAATTGATCATCTTTGTTTGATTGCTGCCAGCATAAGCATCCGCAGACAAGTTGCCCAGATTATAAATAACCAGAGATTCTCCCGCAGTCGCTTGTGGATTAAAAACTTTTAAATTACCAATTACTTCAAAACAATTATCAGCCAGAGTAAAATCCAAAATATCCCCCGCTGGGTTGCTTGAACACAAACCGGCAGTTGCGGCGGCGTTTATATCCAGGCCAGCCCGATAACGCCCACCTTCCTCGACATGCAATAGTTCAATCACCGTACCCCCGCCGGTAATGCGCACACTGTTGGGTAGAGACCGACGAATATCCCTCTGCATACGTCTTAAAGCTAGTTCTGCGGTGTCAACGAGTGTCGTGCGGCGTTGTAGATCAAGGTAACTGCTTACCGGGAACGTAATAATTTTAGTCGTTATGGTTGCCAAAATGCCAACAATGACGATCACCATAATTAATTCGATTAAGGTAAAGCCTTGATATTTATATCGGATCATCAGTTAATATAAAAACTTATAACCAATCAGAACAAGTTTTGAGGCGCCGGGACCTGTTACGTCGACTGTAATTTCTTTCGCAGCCATACTTGAGATTGTTTGATCAACAACAGCAACATTTACATGGTAAGCAGACAAGTTACTCAGTAAAACGCCTTGTTGATTATGCGCTCCGACGTCTGTCAAGCCATTATAGTCGACAACATCGTCGAAGCTGGCGCGAGTTTCACCAACATCCGTGCCGTTGGGATCAACATAAGGCTGCAAAAGAATCTCTTCCAGATACGCTTCGGCAATCGCTATTCCCTGATATTGAACAACAGGGTCTGCGCTGTGTCTGACAGTAAGATTTATGGCCGAAAAAGTGCCAGTAACAGCGATGCTGATAATGACCATAGACAGGATTAGTTCTATCAGCGTTACACCAGATTGATAACGCTTATTGGTAAGAGCGTCAGAGTCCATAAACAAAACCGGTTTCACTAACTACAGTAATGGTTTTGACACCGGCAACTGTTAATAGGACATTGGCTGAGGCCCTTCCGAGAGCGTCGAAATAAAAAGTAGAGTGATTTGATGTTAAAGAGACCCCAGCTTGGCTGTAGGTATAAGAAGTATCACCGGTTGCCGGATTGCGAACAGGCAGAGAAAAAACTGCAGTGTTGCTTAAGCATTGGCTACGATTAGCGGGGCGGTTCAAAACATAGGCATTTGCATTGATCGATACTTGTACCTTGCAACCTGTGGCTACGGCCATTTTTTGTGCATAGCGGACCGCACTAAGTGTATCGTCAAAAAAAGCTTGTTGCTGATAACTGGAAATAGAAAAGAACTTCGGTAATGCGGTTGCAGAGAGTATACCTAGAACTACAATAACCATGACTAGCTCAACAAGCGTGAAACCTTCTTGATTGCTCAAGTCAGTCATTTTGCTGAGCTAAATATACCAGTCAAGACAAATTTTAGCAGCCTGAAGTAATAGTTGCGGAGGTTGCCGGGACAGTTGCACTGGTAGCAGCCGTATAGGTAATCCTGCAAGTTGCAGGTGTTGTTGCGTGGGCCACATCAATTGTAAGAGTGGCTCCTCCACTAACAGGAGTGACAGTAAAGTCAGAAGAAAGGTTTAGCGCTGCTTGAATGCCGACTGCGGTAGCTGCAGGATAGCCATAAACTAGTGATACTGCGCCTGTTTCCATGGTAATGGAGCCGGTCGCCCCTAATTGGTTATTTAGCAATGCTTGAGCATGAGCTACCGCTGCTGCCGAATTTACGGCGCCGAGTGTAGCGTTTAAAGTGGATAAACGGGCATCAACCTGCATATTTGCAAACTTAGGTAATGCCGTTGCGGCTAAAATACCTAAAATTACTATCACCATGACCAATTCAATCAGGGTAAAACCTTGTTGTCTATTCATGTTCACATTTTTACCTATTTATTTGTAAGTGTAAGATATTTGAGATGTATTGCGTAAATGCACACAAAAAAACTAGATGCGGCTTTTTATTAATTAAATTGCATCTAAGATATTTTTTTGAAAGAATTTAATTAATAGAATTATCATTACTATTTTTGTTAAACTTGATTGAATCCATGTCGACTGGTAATTAAATAAAAAAATATCTTATATAGGTATATTTATTCTATTTTTATTCGGCATAAATTGCATTTTTAAGTAACAAAATTAATAAAGTACCCAGTATTTTTATTAAATATCGATTTAATCTATACTGGCAGTTGATAATAACTCAAATATATTAAAAAATTCAAACTTAATTAATTTAGCTATCCGTATTCTAAATAAGGTATTACATGAGTATACGAAAATTTATTTTCTGTGACATTTGCAACCCACAAGGGATTCGTTCTATCGAGTTGCGTCGCGCCCCAAGAGAAAATCAACGTACCGGACGACGATTAGGTGACGGCCGGGCCTGGATTGAGGGAGATTTAAATAACGCTGTAAAAAACCGTTGGCTATGTACATCGGATGGTCGACATGTTTGCCCTGAATGTCGGGCAATCAAAAAAGACATATAATTTTGTGTTGCAGTTTCGCGATATCAAATCGTCATATAACTTAACCACAAGGACAGTCTGTCGAAGTTGCGATGCAACTCGTTTTAGCGCCTATTATGCTGGGTTGCTAGGAAGTTTTGATCGCCGATGAGAATCAATAACCACTGGATAAAGCTATTTGTGTTGGTTTGCTTATGGTTAACGACAGTCAACACTCTTCACGCGGCCATTGCTTATCGCGCTGCATCTCAAGCCCTTGTTATAAGTGGTAGTGGCTCAGGCTCAGGCATTACCCACGTAGGCGCTGGCCAGGCGGATAGTTGGTCTAATGGTTATGTATGGCCGCAATTACCAAACTATACTGTTGGAGATTTATTTATCTGCGTGGTCGAGTCTCGCGATAATGTAGCTATTAATATTTCCTATCCCAGCGGCTGGACTAAGTTATACTCATCTTCAAATGGAGCTAATTCTCAAGCGTCGTTGTTCTATAAGTTTGCTACAAGTTCATTCGAATTTGATCCTTTTTTCACACATAACGCTGGCGGCAGTATCGTTGCTAACTGTTCTGCATATAGAGGTGTTGACACCACCAATCCTTTTGACACTCCTTATGCCCTAGCTGCATCCTTAGCAGATAAAACAGTTGATACCGGTACGCTAACTACAGTGACGCCGAATAGCCTGTTATTGTTTGCAGGACATATGGCAGATGATCATAGCTCTCTCAGTGTAACAAGTACCGGGGGATTAAACTGGAGCCAATCATTCTTTGATTCCAGTACCAATATCAATGAGATTGGCGATGGTCTTGCAGTCAGTCTTTATTATGCATCAAAACCTACGGCCGGAAGTGTTGGTCCAATTGTGGGGACAGTCGTATATTCTAAATCGTCGACTGCTGCCGTCAGTAACGGGGTATTACTGGCGTTACGGCCATTACCAGACACTTTAAGTTTGAGTATTAATAAACCAACCGGAACAACTAGCGGTGATGTAATGATTGCCTCGCTAGCAATTTCTCCTGGATCAGTAAAAATCGCCACACCCACCGGTTGGACTTTGGTCAGGACTATTCAGAATACTTCTTCGACAACCAGTCGCTTAGCGGTGTTCCAACGTGTAGCCACGAGCAGTGAACCGTCAAGTTATACCTGGACGTTTAGTGGCAGTCATAATGGAGCCGTTGGAGGAATAATGTCTTTTAGCGGTGTTGATAGCACGACTCCTATCACCGCCGAAAACGGTAAAACCACAGCCTCATCAGCCACACATACTACTCCAAGCATCTCGCCAACCAGTACGAATGTAATGTTAGTAGGAACATTCAGTTACGCCAGTTCCGGTACATGGACTGCGCCTAGTGGGATGATAGAAGCCGTTGATGTAGCCTCTCGAGCCATTAATAGCAGTTCTGGTGAGTCAATGGAAATGACTTATCAACTTCAAGCGACGGCAACAGCTACCGGTACTAAAAGTGCTAAAGCTACAGCCACGAACGATCGAGGGGCGACACATTTACTGGCACTAAAACCTTCGGGAGCCAGTGGATTTGGAGTTGTAGATCATATCCAGATAGAACAGGATGGCAGCGGTGTAACGTGCGTACCGGAAACCATTGTTATCAAGGCCTGTGCCGACTCGGCCTGTAGTGTTTTGTATGCCGGGATTACAACCGTCACGCTGTTACCTAGTGCTACAGCTAATATCAGTTGGGGGGCTAATCCGATTACTTTCACAGGGAGCACCAGTGTTAACTTGGCAGTCACCAGTGCACAGACAGTTACTTTGGGAACCAGTGCAGTGGTTCCTGCAACTGTTTACGGCACAGGTTGTTATGTTAATGCCGCGCAAAATTGCAGTCTGCCCTTTGCGTCCTCGGGCTTCGCTTTTTCAAGCATTCCCACGCAAACTGCTGGAACGACATCTACTGCCATTAACTTACAGGCTATCACGGGCGGTAGCGGAGGCACCTGTTCTGGATTAAGCAGCGGCAGTAAAAGCATAGAAATGGCGTTTCAATGCATTGATCCCGGCACTTGTGCCGGTATGCAAGTTAGCGTCAATGCCACACCTATATCGATTAATCCAGCCACTGGTGTCAGTGCTTATACGGCTGTACCCCTTAGCTTTGATACGGCATCAAAAACCAGTTTTACCGTCAACTATCCCGATGTTGGCAAAATAGCACTTTTTGCCCGCTATGCCCTCGGCGGTGGTAGCTATATGCAAGGGAACAGTAATCTGTTTGTAGTCAAGCCGTGGGGATTTGCTTTTAGCAATATCAAACGAACGGCCGATAATTTTGCCAATCCTGCTGCCAGCAACGCTAGCGGTCCTGTGTTTATTAAGGCCGGCAATCCATTTGCTACTACCGTTACCTCGATTACCAGTTCAAACACAGCAACACCTAATTTTGGCAACGAAAGCATTTCCGAAGGGATTATTTTAAATAATAATTTGGTGGCCCCCGATCCTGCGACGGGAGCCACAATAGGCGCTTTCAGCGGTTCTTTATTAGCAATTGGCAATGAGTTTATCAGCGGAGCAGTTCAAATAACCGATCTGAGTTGGGACGAGGTGGGTATTATTTCTTTAACCGCCAATATTGCTGATGGCGATTATATGGGGGTGGGCAATGTCAGTGCTACCTCCGGCAATGTCGGACGTTTCACACCTGATCATTTTTCCACAAATGTTACATCCGCCTGTTCTTCGGCCACACCCTTTACTTATTCTGGCCAGCACGCCGATGTCACCCTATCAGCATTAGATGCTTCCGAGGATATTACAGCCAATTACGACTATAGCTATGGATTTTCTAAAGCTGTTACATTGAGTGATGCCGGTAGTGTCACGGGATTTACGCTTAACACTCTTGATGTTGATTGGTCAGAAGGTGTCGGTAAGGATGCAGATATCGTGTATACATTTCCATCAAAATCTACGGTGCCCAAAACGCTTAATTTTCGCGCAAAAGATACCGATGGTGTCAGCTCCCAAGGGTTTAGTGAAGATATCGATCTTATCTACAGTGGTCGGTTAGGTTTGCAAAATGCAATCGGTTCTGAGTTGCTTGATTTACCGGTATCCTTGACCGCTCAATATTGGAATGGCAGTAGCTTTGTATTGAATAGCGATGATAGCTGTACCATGGTGTCAGCACCTGTCAGCGGTTCGGGATTGACTTTTTATCCGGAAGTTGCAATCACGGCACAAGGCAATCATCTAAGTGCTTCCGAAACCAATGCAACTGTAAGTGCCACAGGGAAACTGGTTGCTGGCGATGCGCAGCTTAGCTTTTCGGCGCCCGGCGCTTCAAATGATGGTTATGTTGATCTAAGTATTCAGGCACCAAACTGGCTTAAATTTGACTGGATTTCTGCTACTGTAGGTGACGAATCCCCTGTCGGTCGAGCGACCTTTGGTATTTACCAGGGGAATAGTAAAATTATTTATCTTCGTGAGGTTTATTGATTTGGCGCAGGTCTTGAATTAAATGATAAATGGGCAAAACTTGCGGGAAGTTGAGATTAAAGTAAGCAATTGGATAAGTGTCAGGGTTTTAATAGGGTTGATTTATCAGTACATTTAACAGTTCTTCATCAATCGGCTTGATAAGATAGTAATCAAATCCGGCCGCCAGAGTTTCATTGATTTTGTTGTTATCTGCATAAGCGCTGATAGCTACCATTTTTAAGTGATTATTTTGGTTTCTCAGGATTTTTACTAACTCCAGTCCTGACATTACCGGCATATTAAGGTCTATCAGCGCTATTTTATAAGGATGTTGGTTTATTAAATGCAAAGCTTCTTCACCATTTATGGCGGAGTCAACGATACAATCCTGCAATTCAAGTAGGTTAGCCAATAACAATAAATTTATTTCGTTATCATCAGCAATGATTACCCTGATTTTATTTTCTTTATTCATGAATATTGATGATACCAGCGAAGTTGCACATGATTGGGTTCCGCGTCTACAGCGGATGAATCTAAAATGGTTGCACCAATTCCGGTATACAAGCAAAGACTCCTAAAGAATTTGAGCAGTGTTATCAAGCGGACGGTTGGGTAAAGGAAAGTCATCGCATTAGAGCGTGTTTTATTTTAAAAATGGCTTGTTGATTTAAGTGTGCAGTTCTCTTGTGATTCATACATAAGGCTCCTCTAAAGCCCAGATAATCGGGTGTATAAGGCAAAAGCTCTTCAATATCCTCAAACTGGAGCGAACCCGCAAGTCCGCAAAGTAACTGATGGGCTTTGGCTAGCCGGACAAATTCCGCAAGTTGGGTTTTAGCCATAACTTGAGTTAAGCTGCCATTTTTCTTGTTCATGGTATCCAGCATGACGCCTTTGAAGCCAGCCTTTTTGAGCTCAACGATAACGGAAAAAACAGGCTGGGTGTCTGCGAATAATACGGCAATCAAGTTTGTCGCTACATCATTTTGATTTTGAAGCGTTGCCAGTTTATTTAATGTTGCCTGCCAGTCACCACCGGGAAAAAAACCGATTTTAATAAAATCTACGCCGGTTTCGGCCATGGCTGTTACCGCTGAGTAAATAACGTCTGGCAACATTGGCAGGTCACCAATGGTTGCGCTGACCGGACAACGGCCCTTAATTTTGGCGATAATCTCTTTAACAAGGCTGGTTTCCAAGGCACCCAAAGCACCTAAAGCCGGTTGTTTTAAATCAATAATATCGACGTTTTCATTGAGCACCAAAATAGCTTCTTCGATGCTGTTAACGCTGGCCAGCATGCCGGTCATGCTATAACTCCGGCTAGAGGCAGACTTGCTTTATGAGCTTCAATGACAGCCATCAGCCACGACCAGGCTTCCAGCTCCCGATCGCCAGCGGTTTTTTCCAGACCGATACGTAAGTAGTCGATTTCGGCTTGTATTTTTTCCAAGGGGAGCATGTGTAAGCGACTGATTAAAATAGCCGCTTCCAGTACTGAATATTGGGCGCGGTTAAAGCCTTTAAAGGGTGCGTGATTGGCGGTATGCACAGCTTTGCAAACCAGTTTAGGCCGAGTTTCGTCATCGACAACACGCACCAGTTCAAGTTCGGTATGAGCCAGCGCACAGGCTAATACCTGGCCGTTGATTTTTTCAGCTGGTTTTAAGGGCCAATCTTTGCGCCCGGTCAGGCAACCGGCAAACACTCGCACATCATCACAATAGTTGAGTACAGCGGTTTTGGTTTCCAGCAGATTATTAAGCGTGGTTGAGGGACGAAACGGCAAAATGATAAATTCATCGCCGGTAGCGGACACATGAATCCCCATCGGGGCGATATGAGCCAGACCTGAACTGTTTTGGGTGATGACAATGGTTTCTTGAATCATGGTAACTATTAAGCAGCAAAAATTAAACAAGTGTGATGTTTTAAGTTAGGTAGGGCATAGCCCACATCTAAAGCTGTTTGATGGGCGAAGCCCACCCTGCCTAAGATTTCATCAAAGTACTTCCAGCCGGTTTAAAGGTGTGCAGATCGACTGTGGGTTCAGTGTTTTCGGTTGCGCAACCCCATTGCAGCGCTTGATCTTGTGTATAACGTTTACCTAATTGCCAGGCAATTTCAGCTCTGGCCAGTTCCACACCCAGATAAAAAGCGTGACCGCCGTCATTTTCGACCTGAAGTTTTGGGAACAACTCAAACGGATCAGTGGCACTGTGCAAACCGTTGCGATTGAAAATATGTACGCCATCTGTAGTGATTTGAACGCGGAAACTGGGATCTTTGATTTGTGCAGCGAGTTCCTTGATTTCTTCAAGACTATACGGGAAGGGCGCGGTTTCATGCAAGGCCATTAAGCCTGGATCAATATGCTTGGGTAATCGGTCCTGTTCTTTTGCGGCAAACATGATACGCCGTGCCAGATCGGCTTCTTTAATCGACCGGCAGGCATGACGGCTGACTTCGGTTGCCAAAATGCTGTTGATGTTGAGTTCTGAGCAGATGCCCAGCAACAAAGCGTTCATACCGGCGGTATCGGCATGGGTCAGCTCGGTAATGTTGCCAACTCCCAGCATCATTTCAATGTCTGGATGTTTTTTTCTGACTTCATGATAACGTACTATGGATTGGGTAAAGCCAAAGTGGAGTGGGTCTAAGATCGGATCGACAATAAAAGCTTTGTTTTTGGCTTGCATGATTTTAATGGCTCTATCCAGTGAGGCCAGATCTTCATGCGTTTCAGGGATTAAAATTGGCGTTGCTGCTACTTCGTCAGCCACCCACAAGGTACTTTCGTGCAGACTGAGCATGTAATCAGCGCCTGCTTTACCGCCCCTTAGCAGGTCTTCCGCTTCCAGCGAATCGATGCTGACGGTAAAACCTTCCTGTTTAAGTGTGCGGATAATGTCTTCCAGATGCGGAAAATCAGTGCTTGGCAAGCAGCCTATGTCAATGACATCAGCGCCATTTTGTTTGTAATGGGTGGCGCGCTTGACCACCTCTTCGACACTGACATTGGGCGCGTCAACGATTTCGGCAAAGATTTTGACGCTGTAACGGCTTAAATCGAGCTTGTGCGCTGCCTTGCCAAAAAACATCGGTAAATCTTTAAGTTCGTCCGGACCTCGGCTTACCGGTATGCCCAAATCTCTGGATAAGGCTTCCAGATCACCACGGCAACGCCCAGGCACAAGGATGCGTTCGGCGCCAAAGGTGTCGGTCAAGCGCCTACTAATCATGTCGGCGGTCATCAGTGCTGCGACTTTAAGTCCTAGTTGATGCACGGAGTAGGTAAAATCTGGCTGCATTTTTTCCAGAATATTATGCAGCTGTTTTTCAGCCAGTTTGCCGGTCAGGAAAAGGATGTGTTCGCTCATGGCAAGGTAGTCAAGCGTTTTTTAACAGTGTTGATTAGTTCATCAACACTGTCAACGACGGTTGTGTATTCAAAAGTACGTAATTTGGCTGTGCCTTCCAGATCGATTTTACGTGGATAAACCATCACTTTGCCGCCCGGCGCGGTGGTTTCCATTTCCGGAGCGATGTCACAAGGGTAGACAATGCTTTCTACCCGGCATTTTCCGGCCTGCGAATAAAGATTGGTTGCCAAAGAGTCGGCAATGCCTAGCACGCATTTGGCAACCGTATTTGAGGTGGTCGGTGCCATCACAAAAGTGTGGTAATAGCCTTTGTAAAAATGACCAACCGGTGGCGCTGAAGCGGTTTTGTCCCGGTAAACAGGCATTTTTTTGCGGATATCCTCGAGAGTGATGCCGTACATTTTCAAGACTTCTTCTCCTGCCAAGCTTAGATAGACGTCAACATCGTCTAGGGTCAGCATGAAGTCTAGGCATTCTTTTATATAATGACCGGAGCCGGTGATGGCCCAGGCTAATCGAGGTTTATCCATTAAATTTAATCACAGTCAAAAACATTTGGTTATTATACATCAATCAAACCGCTAATTTTGACAGCAGGAGCTTTTAGGAAATGATGAGCCAACTTAAACACAGGGACAGTTCCAGGCTGGTCTTTGGCATAAATACGTTATACAGCGACAAACCTCTGATAATGGGGATTTTAAATGTTACGCCGGATAGTTTTTCTGATGGCGGCAAATTCTCGGGTCTTGATGAAGCGATTCAGCAAGTCGAACTGATGTTGTCTGAAGGTGTGGATATTATCGATATCGGTGGTGAGTCAACCCGTCCAGGCTCTGATTCGGTTGCTGCCCAAGAGCAGATTCAGCGCGTCGTTCCGGTCATTCAGGCGATCAGGCAGCAGTTGGCAGACGATGTTTTACTCAGTATTGATACAACTTTAAGTGAGGTCGCAAAAGCGGCGCTGGATGCCGGTGCGAATATAATAAATGATGTTTCTGGAGGCAGAGTGGATCCCTCGATTCTGACGTTGGCGGCGCAAACCGGTGTGCCGATTATTTTGATGCATAGCCTGGCAACACCAAAAACCATGCAGGATAACCCGTATTACATCGATGTTGTTCTGGAAGTGCTTGATGCGTTAAAGGAAGGTATTGAGGCAGCCCTGAAAGCGGGTGTAAAAAAAGAAGCGATTGCGATTGATCCGGGAATAGGTTTCGGCAAGCGTAAGCAGGATAATATTGATTTGTTGGCAAATCTGGATGCGATTGTAGCTTTAGGTTTTCCAGTTTTATTAGGTACAAGCCGTAAACGCTTTATGGGTGCTATTTGTGATGTTTCGGAACCTTCGGAGCTGGTTATCGCTACCGCAGTGACCACGGCTTTAGGTGTGATGGCTGGAGTACAGATGTTTAGGGTGCATGATGTCAAAGAAAATCGCCAGGCTGTTGATGTCGCTTGGGCGATTAAGCAGGCCTCGGTAGTTGCTTGATTACTGTAAAAACGAAATTAGGCCAGAGATGAAGGCGGATGAAAATAAATACTCAACAATAAAAATCTTTGAATTTTTGGATGAAGAAAGTCAGTTGATCTCGGGGCAGATGGTTAATGCCGGCGGCCGCTTTTCGTCCGCCGCCGCTAGAAAAAATTGAGCATAGTTGGTCAGCGCCGGCTCTATTTCCAAGGGTTCCATAACTTAATGGAGATCTAACGCTAATCTGAAAAGTATCATCCTGGTTATGGGTGATGACTGCATGGGCTCTGGTTGGATTAAGGTTGGCCAGATAATTGCCGAAAACACCGCTTACTCTTCTTGCCCAGGCGGTATCTGGCAAAAGGGTTACGCAAACAGAGTAGCTTTGAAATTCAGGCTTTATAAGTCTGGCGTTAAGCATATCTTCCTGATAGCCCTGCTCAAGCTGCTTAAATATCTCAGGATTATCACTGATAAAATTCAGTGGCGATTCGAAATCAGCCATTTCCAGATACAGTTTATCTGGCGCAAAATGCAGGTCAGCTATGCAACTGCCGTAGCCGTTGTAATTTATGTAAATACCTAGATTCTTAAGCGTTTCGAGATGGGTTTGCGATAGATTCAGTGTGGAAGCCAGTTGTTCAGCGCTGCGAATTAAGTTGTCGCCAAAGGCCGCAGTGATTGCCCATAAAGGATATTGTCCGTGCAAATATTGATTCACCAGCAGACTGGTGCAGATGGTGCTATCGGTATTGATAAGTGTTGTAAAGTTCGGGTGCTGTTGAATGTCACCGGATTGATGGTGATCGACATAAAAAATATGCGCCCCCTGTTTTAAAAACACATCAACCTGCGAACTGTTTTTTTGCAGCGAAATATCAAGTACCGTGACCTGATCGCCTGCGTTTACAGTAAATTTGTTCAATAGATTTATGTCGCGTTTAATACCGGTAATCAATTGCGCTGATTGTGGTTTAGCCAAACGCAATTGTAGCAGAGCGCAAATACCGTCGGCATCACCATTGAAAACATCAAAATTCATAAATTATTCCGGGCAAGGCAAGGTAGTGCATTTAGTCTATCAAACAGCGCGGTCAGCAAAGTATCAGCTGTTGCGTTGAGAATAATAGAAATCCAGTTCCTGCAAACGCTCCGGTGTGCCTATATCCATCCAGAAACCATTCGCTTTTTGCCCTGAAACCCGATTGTCGGCGATGGCTAGGCGTAATAAAGGCCCTAGTTTACTGGGACCGGCGGCTATATTTCTAAAAAGTTCGGGGCGATATAAACCAATGCCGCTAAAAGTAAATTTTTCGTTGCTGTTTGAAATGACTAAGCTCTTATTATCCAGTCCGAAGTCGCCTTCAGGGTGATGTTCGGGATTATCGACCAATACCAGATGCGCCAAATCTACAGTTTGGTTTTTAAGTTCAGCAAACGAAAAGTCAGTAGCGATATCGCCATTGACGACAAGAAACACTTCATCACCCAATAAGTTCAGGGCATTAATAATGCCGCCTGCGGTTTCTAAGGCCTGTTCGCCTTCCGGTGAATAGCTGATGGTCGCGTCAAATTGCTTGCCGTCACCCAGTTGGGTTTCTATTTGCAAACCAAGATGCGCATGATTGATGATTATTTCATCATAACCGGCCTTTACCAGTTGTCTGATGGTGTATTCGATTAGGGGTTTACCGGCGGCTTGAAGCAACGGCTTTGGGGTATTGTCTGTGAGTGGCCGCATTCTCTCACCGCGCCCTGCGGCCAGGATCATGGCTTTCATGCTTCGACTGCACTCAGATTTGGCAGTACCTGCTCATGCAAAAAAATGTTGAAGTCGCTAAGTTCAGGGTAAGTTGCACAAACCGAGCTCACGTAGTTTAGTGTGCGAGGAATGTCACCCAGATAGTTTGACTTGCCATCTCTCAAATGCAAACGTGAAAAGATGCCGATGGCTTTAAGGTGACGTTGCAGTCCCATCAGGTCAAACCAGCGCTTAAATTGGTCTGTGTTACAAGAAATAAGACCTGCTTCCTGGAGTAGAGTGAAATAGTTATTTCTCCATTGCTCGATCTGGTGTTCTGGCCAGGCAATATAACAATCACGTAATAAGGACACCAAATCATAAGTAATCGGGCCAATAACTGCATCCTGAAAGTCGATAACGCCAGGTGAGTTGTTGTCTAAAACCATCAGGTTGCGGGAATGATAATCCCGATGCACACAAGTGCTTGGTTGTTCCAATGCCGAAGTGGTAAGCAGGCTGCGAACCTGATCCCACAGTATTTCCGGTATTTCAATATCAAGAAACTGGCCTAAAAACCATTCTTCAAAAATACCCAGTTCTCTGTGCAACAGGGCCTGGTCATAGCAAGGAAGATCTGAGTCGAGTAAGGAAGTTTGGGTTTGCAGTTTAAACAAGCTATCGAAAGCACTTTGATATAAAGCCTCTGCGGTATTGACATTCAGTTGATCCAAAAAAGGTTGGTTACCAAAATCCTCCAATAGCAGAAAACCGTCAGTCAGGTTTTGTTGGAAAATATCCGGGACGTTTACTTGAGAGCGGTCAAATAACCTGGCAACCTTGATAAAAGCGGCAATATTTTCCTGCGCTGGAGGTGCATCCATGACGATAAATCGCCCAGTTGGTGTGAGAATCCTGAAATAACGTCGGAAACTCGCATCGCTGGAAGCGGGTTCGCAGTCCGTTATGCTAAGTAGTAAATCGTTTTCCAGCCAATCGAACATCGATATTGTTCTTAAGTCTTCAGGCATCATGATGTTTAGGATAGATTAGTATAATCAGGGGGTAGTGAGGTAAAATTAACGTCCGGCATTTTATTCGATTTATGATTCACTACGCTACTAAACTTGACATTACCTATGCGCCGCCGCTTATTACTGTTTTTTTTACCTTCTATTTATGTCCCTGTCAGTATTGCAAATGAAGCAATCTGGAATTGTGAGCAAAACAAAGATAGCAAAGAGTGGGTTTGTACCGGCGAAAAAAAGCCGGTTGATAAAGCCAATACAGTAAAGACTCCAGCCAGCATTCAGTCTGATGATGTCTCCCAATCTCCTGTGGTCAACAAGCCGGTAACGGTTAATGCGGAAAAGGTTTCTGAAGTGGTTTCCCCGGAGCCTAAGTCTCATGAAGTTGCTGTTCCTGAAACTCAGCCGGTTGACACAAAAGCCGTTTCGGTACCCCCCGAAAGATTAGAACCGCTGCAGGCACCTGCGGTGTCTGCTATTAAGCAACAAAATACTCCGCCAACACCCAATTATACTAAAACTGATAAGGAACCAGCAGGGGTTGAGCCAAGTCGTGCAGTCCAGTCACCAGCTGATTCAAATACCAAAAACACTCTTCAAACAGAAGCTAATCGTCCAGGTTGGACTTGTGATGCCAAGACTGTTGATCAGAACTGGGATTGCAAACTGGCGGGTGCTGACCCAAAAGGGCAAGCTCGTATCATTGAAACAAGCGCTTCTGGCCTAAATTTGCTCACTCCGGCATTTGATTATAACGAGGAGCAAACCTTTAATAATATTAAAGCGCAATTGAAAAATGATCCCTGGCAGAACTGCATGGCACCCAGAGGGACCAAGAAAAATCTCCTTGTGAATAACTCGAAAGATGCGATGCCTTTGGATATTAATTCCAATTACGCTGAAGTATTTGAAAATGAAATTTACAGCTATACCGGCAACGTTGAAATGATGCACGCCGATCAGCGTTCTGTGTCAAAAAAAGCCAGCTATGACAATGTTTCAGGCGCCTTGGATTTACAAGGTAGTGTTTATTACAGTGATGAGGAACTGGCACTGCACAGCGAGTCGGCTTCGATTAATATTAATTCTGATCAGGCAAAACTAAGAGAGGCGCTGTTTATTTCGCCCGCTTCTCGACTTAGAGGTCGGGCAAAAACAATTTATCGGGATAGCAGCACCCTGTCTCGCTATCAGGATGTTGCTTATACCAGTTGTCGTCCTGGCAACCAGGACTGGGTAATGCATGCCAGTGAACTGAAGATGAATAAAGCGACAGGCCAGGGTTCTGCCAGAAATGCCTGGCTTGAGTTTAAAGGCGCGCCAGTGTTTTATACCCCTCATATTGGTTTTCCGATAGACAACAGAAGGCTTTCCGGTTTTCTTGCGCCTAACTTCGGCAATACAACCCGAAGTGGCTTTATTCTTTCTGCGCCTTATTATTGGAATATTGCGCCGAATTATGACGCGACTTTCCGTCCCCGTTATTTTTCAAAAAGAGGTCCCTTATTGGGAGGATCTTTCCGTTATTTGACCGAGATGTCCAAGGGAGTTGCGAATGTTGAGTATATGCCCTATGACGATCTTCTTAATAGATCAAGGTATGAAGTAGCAATCAAGAACACTATACAATTGAATTCTCACATAAGTTCTAATCTGGATTTGAATAATGTGTCTGACAAAAATTATTTTTCAGATTTGGGAAATGCGCTGAGCACTTCGACTTACAGCAGTTTTTTGTTAAGTCAGGCTAATCTTGCTTATACGGATACTTGGGGAGCCTTAAGAGGCCATGTTGATAGTTATCAATCGATCGATCCGGCGATTACACCAGCGGGGATTCCGTATCGGAGATTGCCGCAAGTTAACATGAATTTGAACCATTCGTTCGACTTTATGCCATTGACTACCTTGATGGATACTGAATATGTGTATTTCCAGCATGATGCTTTGGTTAATGCTCAACGTATTAATGTTAAGCCGTCAGTCAGTTTTCCAATGAAAATGGCAAGCGGGTTTTTAACGCCCAAGATGACCTTGCAGTCAACTCAATATGATTTAAGTAATCCTCTGGGCGGATCATCAACCAGTCTCTCCAGAACCCTGCCTATTTTTTCTACGGATACCGGGCTTTATGTGGAAAAAGATGTGTCGTTTGCCGATAGATCTTATCTGCATACACTGGAGCCACGTTTGTTTTATTTATACGTGCCCCGTGTAAATCAGAACGATATTCCCATATTTGATTCCGGTTTGATTGACTCGTCATTTAACAGTTTGTTTCTGGAAAACCGTTTTAGTGGAACTGATAGGGTTCAGGATGCAAATCAGCTTACCGCGGCTGTGTCAACGCGCTTGATAGATGCCAAATCAGGAAAAGAAAGATTGAAATTGAGTGTTGGTGAGATTGCATATTTTCAAAACAGAGATGTTACCTTAAGTTCGATTTACCCTAACTCTTTGAACTATCTGCCAGAAACCAATAGATGGTCGAACCTGGTCACCGAGCTAAATGCCGGTTTGACGGATCATGTGTCGCTTACTACAGGAACCCAATGGGACCCGCAACTAAATGAGATTGTCAGACATACTTCCGGCCTGCATTATCTTAATAAGCCCGACGCTAATTTGCCGGGTGAGATTTTTAATGTGGGTTACCGTTATAGAAAAAACACACTTATTCCAGTACCGAAGGAGCTGGCGGGAACAAGGCCTTATGACATCATTCAAAGTGATGTATCCTTTCACTGGCCGGTTTATAACGAGTGGTCAGCCGTTGGGCGCTGGACCTATTCCTTGTTGAATGACACAACCCAGGAAAGTTTTATCGGCGTAGAAAAAGAGAACTGTTGCTGGGCCTTCCGTATTATTGGGCGGCGTTGGGTTAACAGCGTTCTGGTTAATGGAAATCCTACTAATACTGCTGCCAACACTATCGTCAATGCTACCGGTGTGGCGCAGTCAGGCATATTTTTTGAAGTTGAATTTAAAGGCTTAAGCGGATTTGGAGAAAAGCTGGATACCTTCTTTGAAAAGCAAATTTATGGTTATCGGAAAACCCAGAAATGATCAGATTAGAAAACATGAAAAAAATCGTTATCATCCTGCTGTTAAATCATTTGTTGTTTTGCAGTTTTTTGGTACACGCTGAAGTACTTGATACCATTGTTGCGGTGGTTGAAGATGACGTTATCCTTGAGGGGGAATTGCAAAAGGAGGTTTTGGTCATTGAGCAAAGAATTCAGCAAAGTAAATCGGCCGTGCCTCCTGCTTATGTGCTGCGTAAACAGGTTTTGGAAAAAATGATTGTTGACAAGCTACAGAGGCAGTTAGCTGAAAAGGCAGGGATAACGGTCAGCGAAGAGATGCTGAATAGTTCCGCTGCCGATATTGCCAAAAGAAATAATATGGACGTGGATGCGTTCAGGGCTGAACTTGAAGGGCAGGGCATTAGCTACCAGAGTTTTCTGGATAATATGCGCAATGAAATCATCATAAATCAATTGCGCGGACGAGAAATAGGCGGGCGTATCAAGGTCACTGACCGTGAGGTCGAGCATTACATGGAAACGCAGGACAAAGTTGGTGAAGAATCAACTCAATTCCATTTGGGGCATATTTTAATTGCAGTCAAAGAAGGCGCCTCTTCTTCAGAGATACAAAAAGCGATGGCCAAAGCTGATGATCTGGTCAAGAAACTTCGCGGGGGAGAAGATTTTACTCAGGCTGCGATTAGTTTTTCAGATGATGCCAATGCCTTAAAGGGCGGCGATTTGGGCTGGCGTACCCGTGGTGAGATTCCAACCTTGTTTGTTAATGACATACAACAGCTTAAGCAAGGGCAAGTTTCAGAACCCATACGTAGTCCCAGCGGTTTTCACATCATAAAAATGGTGGAAATTAAAGGTACGGAAAACCATACGATTTTGAAAACCAAAGTAAGGCATATTTTGGTTAAGACCAATGAACTGGTTGATGATGCTGAAGCTAAAAAACGCTTATTGGCATTAAAGGCCCGGCTTACTGATGGCGACGACTTTTCTGCACTGGCAAGAGCGCATTCAGATGACAAAGGCTCGGCTTTAAAAGGTGGCTCTTTAGATTGGGTGGGACCTGGCGATTTGGTAAAACCGTTTGAAGAAGCGATGTCGAAATTGGGTATTAATGAAATAAGCGAGCCGGTGCAGACACAGTTTGGTTGGCACATCATCCAGGTTTTAGGTCGTGAAAATAAGGATGATAGCAGTGAATTTAAAAAGAACCTGATCAGAGAAGCCATACGCAAGCGAAAAATTGAAGAGGAAACAGAGCTTTGGATAAGAAAGCTGCGTGATGAGGCTTTTGTGGAAATTCATCAGGATAGACTCTGAAGCGCTTTAAGATCTGCTTGGGTCTGTTATAAGAAAATATATGAGCGTCTTCAACACAAATGATGTAATGGACTTGAAACCGATTGAAACAATTATAAATCAACCATCTATTAAGATGGTTCGTTATCGTTTGGGCGTAGGTTCGAATCACCAGATTACTCTCGAAGAAATCAAAAAAGTATTGATTGATGAGTCGGGGGTAGATAAGAACTATATTAAGGCAAATGTTCAAGGGGACTATACGCTTGTTGAATTGCCGGATGAGATGCCTCAGGATATATTTTTACATTTAAAATCAGTAGAAATAAAACAGCATAAACTCGATATCAAACGCGTAAAGGCACGTAATAAAAAACGCGGTAACAACTATTACCGACGCGGGAAACCGAAAGCATCAGGATCTGACGCTAAAACTATCGAGAGTTAAACTAACAGCTTGGTGTATAGTTCTTAAGCGAATATACACTTCAGGTCTATTCTTGAAACTAAAATAACTATTTAACCGTATGCCATTAGCGCTTTACGGTTGCCCATGACTCCACGTTTAACTATATGACAACTATTCAATACATTAATACTACAGATCAGTTGGCTAAACTGTGTGAGCAAATAAAAAAAGAGTCCTGGCTAGCCCTGGACACAGAGTTCTTAAGGGAAAAAACGTATTATCCCAAATTTTGTCTGTTGCAAATTGCAACGCCAGAATGGGTAGTGTGTGTTGATCCCATTGCCTTGCCGTCTTTGGATATTCTTTTTGAAGTCCTTTATGACACATCAATTGTCAAAGTGTTTCATTCTTGCAGGCAGGATCTGGAGATTTTTTATCAATTAACCGGAAAACTTCCCGAACCGGTTTTTGATACTCAAATAGCCGCGCCTTTATTGGGTTTTCAGGAGAATCCCGGTTATGCGATGCTGGTTTCCAGTTTGTTGAATGTTAATTTAAACAAGGCGCATACCCGTGCGGACTGGAGCAAGCGCCCGTTAAGTAACGCTGAAATTCAATATGCTGCGGATGATGTGATTTATTTATGCAAAATCTATCAAATGATGGTGCAGAAGCTGGCTGAATTGGGACGGACCGACTGGTTGGATAGAGATTTTGCTGACCTGTCGAATCCCGATCTTTATGAGGTCAAGCCTGAAAAAGCCTGGTTGAAAATAAAAGGTAAAAATAAACTGACTGGCAAGCAATTATCAATTGTTCAGGCCTTGGCCGGATGGAGGGAAAAGCTGGCGCAAACCGAGGATCGTCCCAAGAGTTGGCTGTTGCGTGATGAGATGATTTTTGACATGGCCAAACTTCAGCCGGAATCAGTCAGTGAATTAGCCGATATTCGTGGCATTAATGAGCGTGCGGTTAATCGGCATGGCGTTGAATTGTGCCAATTAATTACTGAAGCCAAAAATCGATTGCCGGTACCCTTGAATGAAAATGGCAGACCCGTCAAGAAAACTCAGCAGCAAGAAGCTATCCTGGATATTTTAACGGCATTGGTCAGAGTGCGTGCTGAAGAAAATTCATTAAACCCAATGATTCTTGCGACACGTAAGGACCTTGAAGTATTGATGTTTAATGACGATGAAGAATGTCCTTTGTTGCACGGCTGGCGTTTTAAAATGGCGGGGCAGGAATTGGTTGGGCTGATAAAAGGGCAGTTGTTACTTGGAATTGAATCTGACCGACTGGCGATTATTGAAAATAAATAGCTACTTGTAGGGTGTATAAGCAAACCGCCATACACCTTTAGATTGAAAATGCGTTTTTTTGGTGTTTAAAATGTTGATCATGCATTTTATGAACTCAAAGCTATTTTCCTGTTCCTGAATTTTAATCAGCTAAGCTGATGCTTGCAGTCGCTTGTTGTCATATAATGGCGGTTTTAGTTTTTTATGTTTCCGAAAGGTGAGTCAATATGAAGAAAATCATTTTATTTATTTCAGTTTTACTGTTCTCTTTTTCCTCGCTAGTCAGCGCTCATGGTCCTGTGCGTCAAAAAGTTGAAGAAGACATCACCATCAACGCACCAGCAGAAAAAGTTTGGGCCATCATTAAAGACTTTGGTGATATGTCCTGGTTGCCTGCTATAAAAAGTACAAAAGTTGAGGGTGGCAATACTAAAGGCGCGATTCGTGTGTTGACCTTAAAAGACGGTGGCACGATTACCGAAGAATTAAAAAAACATGACGATAAGGCAATGTCTTACGCCTATAAAATCACTGAAATGAGCACGGCTAAAACCATCACTCATGCCGGTGTTGAAGAAAAAGTCCCCGTTTTACCAGTAGATAATTATGCAGCCAGCATCGATTTAACCGAGCAAGGCGGCAGTACTGTAGTTTCCTGGAAAGCCGGTTACTACCGTGCTTACATGAATAACAATCCACCGGAAGAAATGAACGAAGAAGCTGCCAATTCTTCAGTTACAGGAATTTTGAAAGCGGGATTGCAAAATCTTAAAGCCCTCGCTGAAAAGTAAGGCTAATCAATGTTCCAAGTGAACCTTAAAGCGGTAGCGATTTATTTCGCTACCGCTTTTTTAGCTATACCGGCAGTCGCACAGCCTTACGCTTATATTACCAATCAACTGGACGATAGCGTTTCCGTTATTGATACGGAGTCGGGTAAGGTTGTTGATACCATTTCTGTTTCCGGTAAACCGGCCGGAATTGCAGTTGCTCCTGACGGCACCAGGCTCTATGTCAGCACACCAGAAGCAAATGGCTTTGCGGTTGTTGATACCAAAAAATGTCAGGTCATTGCCAAGGTTACGATCAGTAATGGTGCTTTGGGTATTGCGGTGGGCGTGGATGGCAAACGTATTTATGTTGCGGACTGGTATAAAAATACGATTTCCGTGGTTGATGCAGAAAGTCTTCAACTGATTAAAACTCTAGCCGTTGGCGAATCGCCCTCCGGTCTGGTGGTCAGTCCGGACAATCACTGGTTGTACGTTGCCAACCGGGTCAGTAATTCGGTGTCCAGGATTGATTTAAATAAATTGACTGTGCAGCATACAGCGCAGGTTGGTGAGCACCCGTTTGGACTCACGATTGATGGCAGGGGCGAGCGTATTTATGTTGCCAATGTCAAAAGTGATGATGTAACGGTTTTGGAAGCAGCGAGCATGAAACCGGTTGCGACCGTTAAAGTTAATAAATTGCCTTATGCAACGGCTTTGGCACTTAATGACAGTCGATTGTTAGTGACCAATCAGGAAGATGGCTCGGTCTCTGTGATCGATACGCAAACCTTGAAGGAAATTGCCCAGATTACCGTGGGCGATAAACCCGAAGGCATTAGCACTCATATCGATGATCGACATGTTTACGTGGCTAATTGGTTTGATAATAATGTTTCAGTGATTGATGCAAGAACACTGAAAGTAATAGCGACGATTAAAACCGGTCAAGGCAGTCGTGCTTTTGGACAGTTTATGGGGAAATAGTTTCTTCCTTGCAAAGACGCAAAGAACTATGGCTTTGCGTGCTTCGTGTCTTCGTAGTGATATTTTTTATTTATCACAATGTTAATACAAACCGCAGTACCAATCGCTCATAAAAATGCCGTCATCGACTCAACGTATCGCTGCTCTCCCTTATTTTCCTGATAGTTCAGAGCTTTTCTCCGTATACGCAGATCAGCCGTGGGCAGTTTTTCTGGACAGTGGTTTTCCCCATAGTGCTCAGGGACGCTACGATATCATTGCGGCTGAGCCTTTGTGTACCTTGGTCACACAGGGCGAAATAACCAAGATTACCGCTAATGGCGAGACTATCAAATCAACTGAAAATCCGTTTGATCTGGTTAAACGGCAGTTGGAACAATTCTCGGGCTTAAATTTAGCTGAACATTTGCCTTTCAATGGTGGAGCCATCGGCTATTTTTCTTATGATTTGGCTCGTCGGTTGGAGCATTTGCCGGCAACAGCGGAGGATGCGGAACATATTGCTGAAATGGCGGTGGGCATCTATTCCTGGGCTGTTATTGTCGATCATTTACAACAACAATCTTATCTGACCGGTTCTTGTGATGAACAAAAATGGCAAGATTTGCTTAGCCAGTTTAGTCAGGTAAGGTCACCACAAAAGGCTGGTTCCTTTAAAGTCGAGAGCGAGATTGAATCCAATATGGATAAGGACACTTATATCCATGCCTTCAATCGGATCAAGCATTATCTCAAGGAAGGGGATTGTTATCAGGTGAATCTTGCCCAGCGATTTAATGCCGCTTGCCAAGGAGATCCCTGGGTCGCTTATCAAACTTTGCGTAAATTGAATGCGGCGCCTTTTAGTTGTTATCTTAATTTACCCGAAGTTCAGATTCTAAGTTCCTCTCCCGAGCGCTTTTTAAAGCTTATCAACGGCGTTGTTGAGACCAAACCTATAAAAGGCACACGGCCAAGAAAGCAGGATTATTTAGATGATCAGCAGCAGATTAAAGAGCTGGGGGCCAGCAAAAAAGATCGTGCAGAAAATTTGATGATTGTCGATTTGCTCCGTAATGACATCAGTAAAACCTGTAAAAATGGTTCGGTCAAAGTACCCAAATTATTCGATGTAGAAAGCTACGCTACAGTCCATCATCTGGTTAGTACGATAACCGGGCTATTGGCTGACGATCGGCATGCGATGGATTTGTTGAAAAGCTGTTTTCCGGGCGGTTCGATTACCGGCGCTCCCAAGATCAGGGCGATGGAGGTGATTGAAGAACTTGAACCCAATCGGCGTGGCGTCTATTGTGGGGCTATTGGTTATATCGGTTTTAATGGCAACATGGACACTAATATCGCCATAAGAACCCTGGTGCATTCAGCCGGCACTATTCGTTTTTGGGCGGGCGGTGGTATTGTTAATGATTCGGTTGTTGAAGATGAATACCAGGAAAGTTTCGACAAGGCGGCTGCCATGCTGGATTTATTGCGACAATTTAGCCGCCCATGATTGTTATCAAGCTGGGTGGTAGTTTGTCCGGTTCTGATCAATTGCTAAACTGCCTGGAGCGAATAGAAAAAAATTATCGGGGGCGGTCTGTGGTCCTCGTTCCCGGCGGTGGCGGGTTTGCCGATCAGGTCAGAGTCGCACAACAATGCTGGTGTTTTGATGATCTTACCGCTCATCGCATGGCGATTTTAGCCATGCAGCAAATGGCCTTGATGTTTAAAGGACTTAAAGCCAAGTTTGCCATTGCAACTAACAGCGCTGAGATTCATGTTTTGTCAAACACTAGCAAAATTGTAATTTGGTCGCCGGATATTAATGAGCTCGACAACGCTGGCGTAGCGGCAAGTTGGGATATTACTTCGGACAGTTTGTCGGCTTGGCTGGCTCATACTGTTTCTGCATCTGAACTTATCCTGATAAAGTCGGCTTTAATCGGTCCTGGTTTTAGCGTGCAACAACTTGCAGAGTTAAATGTTGTTGATAAAGCATTTTGCGGTTTTGTTGCGGAAGCTGCTTTTAGAATTCGCATTGTCAATGCGCAAGATTTTGAATAAAGATGGCGTAAGCATCATCCGTTATGGCTTACGTATCTTGCGTTATTGTTAAATAAATGTATTATTGCCTACCCCTCAGGGAAGTGGAAAATATCTGCTTCTGCCTCAATCCTCCCACCGACAAGATATAGATGGAAATAACTACACAAAGCAACAACGAAATAACACAAGATAAACCTTACCTGAGCAGTCTATCCGCCTTAAAAAAAGAAATAAAAATGCGCGGACTTTATAAGAAAGATACGAAAATCGTACTTCTGCATTTGTTTTTACACGTCGTATTCACCACCGTCGGCATTGCTTTATTTATTAGCTCGACTAATTTATGGCTGACGCTTTTAGCTACAGCTCTGTTGTTGCTCGGTTTGTTGGGGATTGGTACGCACACTCATAACTCAGCGCATTATGCGAGTACCAACAGTAAGCGACTGGATGATGTCCTGGCTTATGTTGGTAACGTAATCATTATGGGTTTTTCGATTAATTATTGGCAATACAAACACAATATTGTTCATCATAAAAACCCTAACATTGTTGGTCATGATTTCGATTTTGACTTTGCCCCTATCTTTTCGGTGATCAAGGGCGAAAAAGATAATACTCCCGGTTTGCACGGTTTTTATTATCGCTATCTTCAAGGAATTATTTTTCCGGTTGCGATTGGTTTTCTGGCATTTGATATTCAACGGCAGGGACTTGCATATCTGTTAGGAAAAATGCGTAAAGATAAAACAAACATAAGATATTGTTTCGATTTGGGCTGTCATATTCTCCATGTTATTTTCTGGATAGCACTGCCTTGTCTTTGGTTTGAAACATCCGATGTATTGCTGTTTTATTTGTTAAGAAATGCGTTGTTATCTTACGCTCTGTTTTTTACGCTGGGCGCTTCCCATTTGGTGCCCGAGGCAGTTTTTGCTAGCAATGATCAAAGTTCTGCCGATTTCTTTTTAAAACAAACAGCGACAACTATTAATATTCGTACTAACTGGTATGGACGGTTTTTGATGTCAGGTCTGGATTATCAAATTGATCATCATTTATTTGTCGGGGTTTGTTACACCAAGTTGCCCGAGTTAAGCAAACTGGTTAAAGAGTATTGTGACTTTAACGGTTACTCACATATTACAATGCCGATGTTGCCTGCATGGATGAAAGTGATTGGGGTTTTTTACAATGCCAAGCCGGTAATTAATGATCTTGAGTTGTCCAGGCCGATTGCAAAAGGTTAAGGGTGTAGCTGGTTTTTTTAAACAGGTTATGAACAGATATTACGCAGAAACAGTGTCGCTATCGCGACGGCTTTTTTTGATCGGGTTCTCGCATCCGAAGGTGAGATACTTTTCTTTGCATGGCCAAAGAAAAGTATCCAAAAGAAAGACCACCCGGTTACCGCTTCATCCTGCGCGCCTTACTTTTAACAGGAGGCTTCCAAAAGGGACTCCTGTCCCTTTGGCAGCGCGCGGCATCCCTGCCGCACCCCTGACGGGCTAATCCTTTAAAAGCTTCGGTGCTCGGCGCGGTAAACGGGATGAAGGCTTTTCTGCTTAATAGTTAGGGTGTTTATTTAAAAACTCAGGAGTTTAAACCTGGGATTGATGAACATCATTAACTAATCCAAAGTTCAAACTTACTCAAAAAATCGTTTCAAATACATCCCCGTATGCGAAGCTTCATTCTCGGAAACCTGTTTCGGTGTGCCTTCTGCAACTAAGGTTCCGCCACCATCACCGCCTTCGGGACCCATGTCGATAAGCCAGTCTGCGGTTTTAATCACATCCAGATTATGCTCAATAACGATGACAGTATTGCCGTGATCGCGCAAGGTATGCAATACGGTCAATAATTGCTTGATGTCATGAAAATGCAGGCCGGTGGTTGGCTCATCAAGTATATATAAAGTTTTGCCGGTATCGCGTTTGGACAGTTCTTTGGCAAGCTTCACCCGCTGTGCTTCACCGCCGGACAAGGTCGTCGCATTTTGTCCCAGGGTGATATAACTTAAACCAACTTCGACCAAGGTATGAAGTTTGCGAGCCAGCGTTGGCACCGGACTGAAAAAAAGCGCCGCGTCTTCAACCGTCATGTCCAGCACCTGATTGATGGTCTTGCATTTATAGCGAATCTCCAATGTTTCCCGGTTATAACGTTTGCCTGCGCAGTTATCGCAATGCACGAAAATATCCGGCAAAAAATGCATTTCAACTTTAATGACGCCATCGCCTTTACAGGCTTCACAACGACCGCCTTTGACATTAAAACTGAAACGTCCCGGTGTATAGCCGCGTGAACGGGCTTCGGGCGTTGCCGAAAACAATTCCCTAATCGGCGTAAATAAGCCGGTGTAAGTGGCAGGGTTCGATCTAGGCGTGCGGCCAATCGGGCTTTGATCGATATCGACGACCTTATCAAAATGTTCCAGACCTTCAACTGCATCGCAAGGCGCGGGAATCACACCGGCTCGGTTAATCAATCGCGCGGCATGGCGGTACAAGGTATCATTGACCAAGGTTGATTTGCCCGAACCGGACACGCCGGTTACACAAGTCAATAATCCAATCGGAAAGGCAATATCGACATTTTTCAGGTTATTGCCATTGGCATTACGCAAGGTAATTTGTTTGTCTTTATTGACCGGCGTTAAATTATCAGGAACGGTAATGCCGATTTTTCCTGATAAATACTGGCCGGTTAAAGACTCCTCACTGTTAAGAATGTCGTCCAGGGAACCTTGGGCAATAATGCGTCCGCCATGAACACCGGCACCGGGCCCAATGTCGACAATATGCTGGGCGGAACGGATGGCATCTTCATCATGTTCAACCACGATTACGGTGTTGCCCAAGTCGCGTAAACGGAACAGGGTGTTCAGCAAGCGTTGGTTATCGCGTTGATGTAAACCAATCGACGGTTCATCCAGCACATACATCACGCCGACCAAACCGGCGCCGATTTGGCTGGCCAGCCTAATACGTTGTGCTTCGCCGCCCGAAAGCGTGTCTGCACTGCGATCCAGCGTTAAATAATCGAGACCGACATTGACTAAAAACTCCAGACGTTCCTGTATTTCCTTGACGATTTTCACCGCCACCTCACCGCGTTTACCGCTCAGCTGAAGATGCTTAAAAAAATCCAGCGATTTGCGAATCGGAAAGCGGGTAAGTTGATGAATGGGCAGTTCTTCGATAAATACGTTTCGTGCAGAAACATTAAGCCGCGCACCTTCACAAACATTACAGGCTTTTTGAGATAAATACTTGGCCAGTTCATCGCGCACCAAAGACGAGTCAGTCTCATGGTAGCGCCGTTCCATATTGGCAATAATGCCTTCAAAACTATGGTGCTTCTTTTTGTGGCCACCGGCACCGGTCATGAATTTAAATTCGATAACTTCAGTTCCGCTACCATAAAGAATAATGGTCTGGATTGATTTTGGAAGCTCCGAAAACGGAATCTCCGGATCGAAATTATAATGTTTGGCCAGTGAGCAAATGATCTGGTAATAATAGGCGTTGCGTCGATCCCAGCCGCGAACCGCACCGCCAGCTAAACTGATGTCCGGATTATGGATAATCAGCTCGGGATCGAAATGTTGTCGAACACCCAGTCCGTCACAACTACCGCAAGCGCCTTTGGGGTTATTAAAAGAGAAAATACGCGGTTCCAGTTCCGTTAAACTATAGCCGCATTGCGGGCAGGCATAGCGTTCTGAAAACATCAGTTCGGTGCCATCATCCATGCATACGGCAATTGCAATGCCGTCGGCAATGCGCAATGCCGTTTCAAACGATTCGGATAAGCGTAAGGCGATATCTTCACGGATTTTAAAGCGGTCGACAATCACCTCGATGGTATGTTTCTTTTTTAAATCCAGCGCCGGGGCTTCATCCAGATCATAAACAGTGCCGTCAATTCTGGCGCGAATAAAACCCTGGGCGCGCAAATCATCGATCAATTGAATATGTTCGCCTTTGCGCTCATTGACCACCGGTGCCAGCAACATCCAGCGTTGATCCTGAGCTTGCGAGAGCACGTGATCTACCATCTGACTGATAGTTTGAGCTTCCAGCGACGCCTGATGTTCCGGGCAACGCGGTGTTCCGGCACGGGCATAGAGCAGTCGTAAATAATCGTAGATTTCGGTGATGGTGCCGACCGTGGATCGCGGATTGTGCGAAGTGGACTTTTGTTCGATGGAAATCGCCGGTGACAGACCTTCGATATGATCTACGTCAGGCTTTTCCATCATTGACAGAAACTGGCGGGCATAGGTAGACAGCGATTCTACATAGCGCCGTTGTCCTTCGGCATAAATGGTGTCAAAGGCTAGCGATGATTTACCGGAACCGGAAAGTCCGGTGATGACGATGAGTTTATCTCTGGGTAAATCCAGATCAATATTTTTGAGGTTATGCGTTCTGGCACCACGGATGCTGATCGTATCCATTAAATAATTCCGGTAATTTAAACAACCATATAATATACGAGTAAAGCTGTTTTAATACAAACAACGTAGACTAATGCGTAAATGAACAGCAACCAACCGGATTGATAATGATCAAAAGCCGCTTAAATTTATTCATCTTCAGATATATTCGTATTATAGAAATGCTGGGTGTGCTGATGCGCATCTTCAGTTTTTCACTGGTGAGTTGGCTGGGAGCAGAAAGCCCGTTCTTATTTGTCTGGGCCTTCAATACGGTAGATGCGATCATACTTTCCTGGTGTTCTATCCTAAAGAAAGACCATGCCTATACCTTGCTGAATCTATTCTGGATTCTGGTCGGGATTGTGGGGATATTGAGGGCTAGTCATTTAGGATTTTAATGGAACGCCAAGCCCCTGCTTGGCCGATTTTACCTTAACATTAAAGTAACGGCGGCGCCCAAGCCGAGCAGGGGCAAGGCGTTCCCTTAGACTTAACTATCCCAAGAAATGGCAGGAGCAGAAGATCGTATTTCAGATTTCATGACATCATCAAATACTTTTGTGGTTTTTTCCAGATCATATTTGATTACAAAGTAACTCTTCAAGCAGGCATTGATGTCTTGTTGCTGGTCGGTTGGTACATCATTCAGCATTAACAAGCGTTGCTTTAACAAATGCTGCGGTAGTAACAACAATTCAATATCGGCCATGCCGACAAATTTATCCGGGTGGATATTACCATTGTTGATGATGGTGAATAACTGTTGTTTTTTCAAACCCAGGTTTTGAACTAGTTCTTCCCTGAAATCAATAAACAGTGGCAGTAAATCGCTGCCGGAAAGGTCCAGGTCGTTAAGCTTGATCAAGTGTTTCAACATAATGCTCACTGCAAGGCGATACAGTTCCGATTCCCGGATGCAAAGACGTGACGCCATAGATTGCATTGCGTTACGGTCATTATTATTGATGCGCATGGAAACAATGTGTTTCTTCTCGCCTGGTGTAGTGTCTTGTGATGACATTGTGCGGTTTTCGGTTATAAGCTCAGCAGCTTAAAAGTTTAAGTTACCGTTTAATATAATCGACCAATGTTACAGTTTGATAACAACGCCTACAATTCATCAAACTGTAACATTTCAAAGCTGCAAAATATGCTGAAATACAAGTATCCATTCTATTTTGGTTGGACGGCCTGATTTTGAGCAGTCTCCTTCAAAATAGGTTGGCTGTAATAATTGACCCGATAATGTAACTAAGCTGTAACCGACCTGTAACCTACGCTTCAATTCGTTATGGCACAATACTGACAAATTGATGGCATCCAAAACGGATGCCAGCCGAGTCAGGAAAAGCAGGAAGCACATATCGGCGACACTGGAAAAAAGCATCAGGATGGCTTTATTTAATTTTTAGTGTCACAAAATGAAAGGAGCGCAGGAGTAGTGTGAGGGAAATGGAGACATACTATAAAAAAATGGTAGCGGGGCGCAGTACGGTCAAGATGTTAGATCGTGATGGAATGCAGGAAATAAATAAAGCGTGTAAAAGCCAAACCCGTTGTGAAGCGGAGACGGAAAGTCACAGATCTTGAGTTTAAACAAGCAAGATGGCTGGTCTATCACCTTATGTAAATACTTTTTTAACTTAAAAACATAAGGCAACAAAAATGAATAAATTTAATAAAACATTATTAGCTGCAGCGTTAATGGTTGCTGCGGGTTCGGCTAATGCGAGCTTGAGTACTACTAGTACTGCATCTGAAGCATATTTGTCAGTTTATGACAGTACATCTACAAATACTTATGCTTTAGGCTTAGGTGTGACCTATGCTAGTTTAGTCGCTTCTTTTTCCAACGGTGCGACTGGTAATTTATCTTATACCTTGGCAGATGCAAATTGGACGGCTTTTAAAGCGGCTGCTACGTTGGCAACAACGGTCTATGGGATTATTGATAGTAATAACACCACTGGTAAAACAGCCGGCATAGTAGCGACTTCAAGCACTGGTTTGACAGTTGCAACATCGGGCGCAGATTTTAA
>SESH01062597.1_pt1 | contig 30747 bp, 24 predicted proteins | sample 3171561 | NCBI WGS metagenome assembly SESH01 (sample SAMN10866947, study PRJNA518727) | freshwater metagenome | biome: subpolar coniferous forest; feature: holomictic lake; material: water; isolation source: holomictic Lake 442 2011 16.5 m and 2014 13 m | place: Canada: near Kenora, Ontario
GCCAAGTCGAGTTCGACTGACCCAACCTTAACCCCATGCTGGGCAAGGTGATGCCTAGCCTCATCATACTTTTCCGAACTGCACAGCAAAGCCTTGGACGGAATACAGCCGACATTGAGGCAAGTTCCACCCAAAGTATCCCATTTTTCAATCACGGCTGTCCTGAGACCAAGCTGGGCGGCACGGATCGCAGCGACATAGCCGCCTGGGCCGGCGCCGATCACGACCACATCGAATGATTGGGTGAGCATGGCGTTATCCCTCAAAAGGCTCAGTTGCCCCAGTGCTGACTATCAAACATCTAGTAAGAGGCGCTGCGGATCCTCTATAGATTCCTTAACGCGAACAAGAAAAGTCACCGCCTCGCGGCCATCGATGATGCGGTGGTCGTATGACAAGGCCAGATACATCATTGGGCAAATTTCGACTTTGCCATTCACCGCCATTGGCCGATCCATCGTCTTGTGCATACCAAGTATTGCCGATTGCGGCGGATTGAGGATTGGCGTCGACATCAGCGAACCATAAACGCCGCCATTGGAAATGGTGAAGGTACCACCGGTCAATTCCTCCATTGATAGCTTACCGTCGCGAGCCTTGCGGCCAAGGCTAGCGATCGCCTTTTCGATGCCGGCAAAGCTGAGCTGATCGGCATCACGCAGGACGGGAACCACCAAACCCTGTGGAGTGCCAACGGCAACACCGATGTCGTAGTAGTTCTTATATACAATGTCTGTGCCATCGACCTCGCCGTTAACCGCTGGCAGTTCCCTCAGCGCGGCAATCGCGGCCTTGACAAAAAACGACATGAATCCAAGCTTGGTGGCGTGTTTTTTCTCGAATACTTCTTTATATTGATTGCGTAAAGCCAGCAAGTTTGACATATCCACCTCGTTGAAGGTGGTTAGCATCGCCGCAGTATTTTGGGCGTCCTTCAGCCTTTCGGCAACTCGCTGCCGCAACCGGGTCATCCGCACCCGTTCCTCGCGGTCGGCACGCGGACGGGGGCCGCTTGGCATTACCGGCTTGGCTATCTGTGTTTCCTGGTTTATCGCCGTTCGAGTAGGCGGCGGCGCGGCAAATGAGGCCGGGGCCGGGGCCGGGGCAGGGGGGGCGGCAGGACGCGCGGCGAAATGGGCCTGAACGTCCTCCTTAGTCAGACGGCCATCTTTGCCCGATGCCTGGATGGCGGCGGGGTTAAGTTTGTTGTCGTCAATCAACTTACGCACGGCGGGTGACAACACATCACTCACAGTGGTGGCGACTGCGGGGACTGCGACCGTAACAACATCAGAAGCAGGAGCAACACCCGCGCCAGCCTCACCAATGCGTCCGAGCACGGCACCGACTGCGACATTCGCGCCTACATCCGCAACTATTTCAGTGAGAGTTCCCGCAACTGTAGCGTTAACCTCGAGCGTTACCTTATCAGTCTCGAGTTCAATGAGCGCGTCATCAACCGCGACGGTAGAACCCAATGGTTTAAGCCACCGCGCCACGGTGGCCTCGGATACCGACTCGCCCAACGTGGGCACCTTGATTTCCGTGACCATGACGACTTCCCCTGGTTACTGAGTGTTGGATCGTGGTTAAGCGGAACTGTACTTAGTAGCTACTATGGCACCGTCAACGCCTGATCGACAAGCTTTGCCTGTTCCTTGATGTGGGTTTTGGCAAGCCCGGTGGCTGGCGACGCCGAAGCCGGGCGACCGACGTAAAGCGGCCGCTTAGCCCTGATATTGAGCGCTACAAGGCCCCCCTCGATCCGGCGGTCAAGGAAGGTCCAATAGCCCATATTCTCAGGCTCCTCCTGACACCAAACCACCTCGGCATTAGGATATTTGCGCAATTCGTTGGCGAGAGGCGTCAGCGGAAGCGGGTAAAGCTGTTCGAGTCGCAAGATCGCTATATCTTTAATGGCGCGAGCATCGCGTTCCTGTACCAATTCAAAGTAAAGTTTGCCAGTACATAGCACAACTCGACGTATCTGATCGGCGGGCAACAGATCGAAGCTGTCCTCACGGATTACCCGTTGAAACCCGGTGCCGACCGTGAACTCATCCAATCTGGACACGCAACGCTTATGGCGAAGCAATGACTTCGGCGAAAAAATTATCAGGGGTTTGCGGATGCGTCGCCGCATTTGCCGCCGCAAAACATGGAAGTAATTAGCCGGAGTCGTGACGTTGCAGACCTGAATATTTTCGTCCGCACACAAAGCCAGATAACGCTCTGGATGAGCCGATGAATGCTCTGGTCCTTGGCCCTCGTAGCCATGCGGCAACAGCATAACCAGACCCGACATCCGCAGCCACTTGGACTCGCCCGAGCTGATAAACTGATCAATGATAACCTGAGCCCCGTTGGCAAAGTCGCCGAATTGGGCCTCCCACAACACCAAAGCGTAGGGCGTGGTCAAGGTATAACCATATTCAAAGCCAAGCACCGCAAATTCCGAAAGTGGGCTGTCATGCACCTCAAATTCCGCCTGTTTAAGTGGGCGGATGTGGTTAAGAGGAATATGGCGCCGCTGGTCGGTCTGGTCGTGAAGCACGGCATGGCGCTGTGAGAAGGTACCGCGCCCCGAGTCCTGCCCGGAAAGCCTGACTGGCGTTCCCTCCAACAGAAGCGAGCCGAAAGCCATCGCCTCGGCCGTGCCCCAATCGAAACCCTCGCCGGTAGCGAACATTTCCTCCCTTGACTTGAGCTGACGGACGATCTTGGGATTGGCGTCGAAACCTGCGGGAATCCTGGTCAGTGCCGCGCCTATTTCGCGCAGCGACACTTGATCGACGGATGTATGACTGCGGTGATCCTCCTCGCCCTTAGTGGCAAGGAAACCGGCCCAGCGGCCCTCCAACCAATCTGCCCTGTTAGGCCGATAACTCGATGCCGCCTTAAAATCAGTTTCAAGTATTTTTTGGAAATTGTCGACCAAATTCAGGGCTTCAGCATCGGTAACAACCGCTTCCCCCACTAACTGTTTGGTATAGATTTCTCGAGTCGAGGGATGATTGCGGATAGCTTTATACATCAATGGCTGGGTGAAAGCCGGTTCATCACCTTCGTTGTGACCATGCCGGCGGTAGCAAAACATATCCACCACCACATCCTTCTTGAACTTCTGACGAAATTCAATAGCAATGCGCGAAACATGGACTACGGCTTCGGGATCATCGCCGTTAACGTGGAAGATAGGAGCCTGAATCCCCTTGGCAACATCGGTGCAATAGGGACCGGAACGCGAATAATTAGGATTGGTTGTAAAACCTATCTGGTTATTGACGATGAAGTGAATAGTCCCGCCGGTACGATAGCCCTTGAGTTCAGACAGCATTAGAGTTTCGGAAACCATTCCCTGACCAGCGAAAGCGGCGTCGCCATGAAGCAACAGGCCGGCTACTTTGGTACCTTCATGGTCTCCAAGCTGAATCTGCTTGGCCCTGACCTTACCCAGTACCACAGAATTAACTGCCTCAAGGTGCGATGGGTTTGCAGAGAGCGACAATTCAATTACATTGCCGTCAAATTCACGTTGGGTAGCGGTGCCGAGGTGATATTTCACGTCGCCTGAGCCCTGTACGTCCTCCGGGTTGGCCGATCCGCCCTGAAATTCGGAGAAAATCGCAGTAAATGGCTTGTTGACGAAATTGGCAAGCACGTTTAGCCGGCCACGGTGCGACATACCGAGTACTACATCCTTGAGGCCAAGTTGACCGCCGCGCTTGATGATCTGTTCCAAGGCAGGAATTAGCGACTCGGCACCGTCTAGGCCGAAGCGCTTGGTCCCGGTGTACTTCATCTGGAGAAAGCGTTCAAAACCCTCCGCTGCCGTCAACCGCTGAAGGATAGCGCGCTTGCCGTTGGCCGTAAACAAGATCCGGTTACGGACGCTCTCGATGCGCTCCTGGACCCAGGCTTTCTGGTCGACATCCTGAATGTGCATGTACTCGACGCCGATAGTACCGCAATAGGTGCTATTCAGAATCTCCATCAACTGGCGAAGCGTCACGCTTTCCAGGCCGAATGCATAATTAATGAATATCGGGCGGTCCCAATCACCAGGGCCAAACCCATAAGTTGCAGGGTCTAGTTCGGGATGGAATAAACGTTTTTCCAGCCCGAGCGGGTCAAGCTTCGCCTTAAGATGACCGCGAACCCGGTATACTCGGATCAGGACAAAGGCACGCAGGCTGTCGTTGATGGCAGAACGGGCCTGATCGGCAGAATGATGGGCAGTGAATAAAGGGGAAATGGCGGGGCCACTTTCGGCCGAGTCCAAGCTAGCCCTACCAACAACCGCGCTCTCGCTTGGTGCCCAACTCGCCCCACGCAACTCAGCCAGGACGGCGCGGCCATCCTCATCCAAGCCCGCAAAAAAGTCCGCCCAACTTTGGTCAACAGAATTAGGATCGACAAGGAATCGGGTGTACAGCTCAGCAATAAAAGTCGAATTCGTGCCGTACAAGAATGATGAGTGTTCAAAGCATGTTGACATGACCGCGACCAAACTTTCCGGCGATCCGGCATTCCGCATCAGGAACCGGATCCTCTGTAATTGTTTTGCAGGTACCGCTTGTTCAAATCTCGCTCCGCCGCCCGCTGCCCCCTAAACGTAACCCCCCTGAAAGTAACCCCCCTGAACACCACCGGCTTCAGGGGGGAATACGTAACCTTTATCAGCCCTGCATCAACTTTAACATGGTGCTGCCAAGACTGGCCGGGCTGTCGGCAACGGCGATGCCAGCCGAACGCAGGGCCTCAATCTTAAAGTCGGCAGTGTCGTTACCGCCTGAGATCACCGCGCCAGCGTGACCCATACGGCGTCCCGGAGGCGCCGTCCGACCGGCAATGAAGCCGACCGTCGGTTTTTTTCTTTTATCGGCCTTGAGAAACTCGGCACCATTGACCTCGGCGTCACCACCGATTTCACCGATCATGATGATGCCCAGGGTTTCAGGATCACCAAGGAACATCTCAAGGCAATCAATGAAGTCGGTACCGTTGACCGGGTCCCCGCCGATGCCGATGCAGGTAGTCTGACCAAGTCCGGCCGCTGTGGTCTGGGCCACCGCCTCATAAGTCAGGGTGCCGGAGCGCGACACGATGCCGATCTTGCCGCGACGATGGATATGGCCCGGCATAATGCCGATCTTGCACTCATCCGGGGTAATGACGCCAGGGCAGTTGGGACCGATTAGGCGGGTCTTGGAGTTTCTCAGTGCCTGCTTGACGCCGACCATGTCGAGCACCGGAATGCCTTCGGTGATGCACACCACCAACGGAACTCCGGCGTCTATCGCCTCCAATATGGCATCGGCCGCAAAAGGCGGCGGTACATAGATGACACTGGCGTTGGCACCTGTCTTGGCTATCGCCTCATGGACGGTGTCGAATACCGGCAGGTCTAGATGAAGCGAACCACCCTTGCCAGGAGTGACGCCGCCGACCATCTTGGTGCCGTAGGCTATCGCTTGCTCGGAATGAAAGGTCCCCTGCGAGCCGGTGAAACCCTGGCAGATCACCTTGGTTTCTGAATTTACCAGGACAGCCATTATGCACCTTCCTTTACGGCCTTGACGATCTTCTCGGCGGCGTCGGCCAGATTGTCAGCCGAGAGGATCGGAAGCCCCGATTCCACGAGTATTTTCTTGCCCAATTCGACATTGGTGCCCTCAAGACGGACCACCAGGGGCACATGTAGGCTGACTTCGCGTGCGGCGGCGACCACGCCCTCGGCGATAACGTCACAGCGCATGATGCCGCCAAAGATATTAACCAGAATGCCTTCGACGTTCTTGTCGGACAGGATAAGCTTGAACGCCTTTGTTACTCGCTCACGGGTGGCACCTCCGCCGACGTCCAGGAAATTGGCCGGCTCACCGCCATAAAGCTTGATGATGTCCATGGTACCCATGGCCAAGCCGGCACCGTTAACCATGCAGCCGATCGAGCCGTCGAGCTTTACATAGTTGAGGCTGTGGCGATTGGCCTCGACCTCGGCCGGATCCTCTTCCGACTCGTCGCGCAGCTCCTCAATATCCTTGTGGCGGAACAGGGCGTTGTCGTCAAAACCCATCTTGGCGTCGAGCGCGATTATTTGACCGTCACCAGTTACCACTAGCGGGTTGATTTCGACCATCGATGCGTCAAGATCGGTAAAGGCCTTGTACATCGCGACCAAAAACTTACCCGCAATCGCTACTTGTTTGCCTTCGAGGCCAAGACCAAATGCAACGCGGCGGGTGTGGAAGGGTTGTATACCGTTGGTCGGATCAATCGATAGCGTCATAATCTTTTCAGGAGTGGCAGCGGCCACATCCTCAATCGCCATGCCGCCTTCGGTCGAGGCGATGATGGTGACTCGCGAAGTGCCACGATCAATCAGCATGCTGAGATACAGCTCGCGCTTGATATCACAGCCTTCCTCAACATATATGCGCCTGACCTCTCTGCCTTCGGGACCGGTCTGCTTGGTGATCAAAACATGACCAAGCATCTCGATGGCGTCGATTCCGACCTGTTCGATCGACTTTACTACTCGGACGCCGCCCTTACCGCCAGGGCTGTCCTTGAACTTGCCGGCACCGCGACCGCCGGCATGTATTTGAGACTTGACCACCCACACCGGGCCGCCAAGCTCGCGAGCGACGCCCTCGGCTTCTTGCGGGGTATAGGCCACGCCGCCGCGCGGAACTGCGACACCGTATTTTTTCAGCAGGCTCTTGGCCTGATATTCATGGATATTCATGGTCACCGTCTTATGTGGTGGTAGGAAAAGGCCGGAAGGGCAGGCCCGTCACAGACAACCTTAAGGTTACCAATAGCTCGACGCATTAAACAGGCGCAAGCCCTACGCTTTTTCGCTCTGAAGCTTTTTAACGACATCAACCAGGACGCGAACGGCTGCTATGGAACCGTCGAACTCTTTCCTTTCAGCCTCGTTGAGGCTGTACTCGATGATCCTCTCGACCCCGCCAGCACCGATGACCACCGGTACGCCGACATAGATATCCTTTAATCCATACTCGCCATTGAGATTGGCGGCACAGGGCAGCACGCGCTTCTTGTCCTTGAGATAACTTTCGGCCATCTGGATCGCCGAAGCCGCCGGAGCGTAAAATGCCGATCCGGTCTTGAGCAGCTTAACAATTTCAGCACCGCCGTCGCGGGTGCGCTGAACGATGGCGTCGAGCCGTTCCTGGGTGGTCCAGCCAGACTTGACAGCATCCGGCAGCGGGATGCCAGCAACAGTAGAGTGCCGGACCAGCGGTACCATGGTGTCGCCATGACCGCCTAGCACATAGGCGTTCACGTCCTTGACCGAGACCTTGAACTCATCGGCCAGGAAATGGCGGAAGCGGGCGCTGTCAAGCACGCCGGCCATGCCGACAACCATGTTGGCCGGCAATCCAGAGACTTGCTGCATCACCCAAACCATCACGTCGAGGGGATTGGTGATGACGATAACAAAAGCGTTGGGAGCGTATTTGGCGATAGCCTTACCGACCGTGGTGATGACGCCGGTGTTGATGCTGATCAAGTCATCACGACTCATGCCAGGCTTGCGTGGAATGCCAGCCGTGACGATCACAACGTCGGCGTCGGCGATGAGCGAATAGTCGTTGCCTCCGCTCATGGCTCCGTCAAAGCCTTCGACCGGTGCGGTCTGGGCCAGGTCGAGAGCCTTGCCCGCAGGCACGCCCTCGGCGATGTCGAACAAGACAACATCGCCTAGTTCCTTGATGCCCGCCAGCAAGGCCAGCGTGCCGCCGATCTGTCCGGCGCCGATAAGCGCAATTTTATTGCGTGCCATTAAGCGGTTCCTTATTCCGATTTTCGCATTAAAACTAGCCAGCCCACAGCGTGGTATCCATACTTGCCGATAAGCAAAAGCCACCATCCGCGAGTACCGCTTTTTGCGAGCCTGGGCAAGGATATCCCAAAAACGCTGCCTGGCTATGCTGCCATCGCGGGGCTAAATAAAGAATTTAATGAACGAGCGTCGTCGGCATCGCTAGCAGTGCGTCAAGTTTCTTGACCACGGAGTCCATCATGCAGGCCCAGTCGAGCAGGCACTCATGGATATAATCCGCAGTTACCCCACCTGTCACGCTCACATCGCGCTCAAGGATCAGATCACCCTCGTCGTCGAGGTAAAGCCGGCAGAAACGGGAAGATCTGCTAATCTCGTTGACCACGGAAAGCGTCAGGTTCTGCTTTGAGGTAAATACAGTCACAAAATCAAGGCAACCAAAACTCGTCGCGTCCTTGGTCGGCCAAGCAAACAGGACGTGAAATTTATAGCCGCCGGTACCACTGCGGATAACTGGATTGCCGCTCACGGTAGTGCCAATGGCGGCTTGGTACCCCCATCCTAGCAACATCTTGCGCAGATCGTCGGGGCAGATTACCCGATAAATGAAACCAGGCTCGCCGCGTTGCGCCTTGGTCAGTGCGTAACTCAGGGCAGTGCGTCCATTGTAGCCGAAAACTTCGGTGAGCAGAGCCATCAGGTCGCGCGCAACTGATTCAGCGTCATGGCGCGAGGAAATGCGCAACTCATGCTCCCAACCCCGCTTCTCGTCCACCAGGGCAAAACCATAGCGTTGCAGACGCTCGCGACGGCTGCGGTCGACAATCTCGCCGTTATTACTGCCGGTTCCGACAACGATGCGACACCGAACGTCCTCTTGCGGTTCCGACGATAGCGTCAGCACCAATTCGCGAGAGTCATCTATACAGGCCGTTACCGTGTAGCGATTGTAATCGCCGACATTCCATTTCTGATTGCTCCAGTCAGCAAGATGCTCGAGATGATTGGCCATATGGTCGGTGCAGGCATCGACCATGACCGAGGAGTCGGCACCACCCTCGAAAAGGTGCCCGACGACCTGGCACGGACGCGGAGATAAAACGGTCGGACCCACACCGGCTGAACCATCTTCGAACATTGCTTGCCTATCCGGTTAAGACCCACACCCACCATAAAGATAGTGACTTGCTTTTGTGGAATGCGCTTTCGGCACCAAAAATTCTCTCCCATCCAATCTACCCACAATGATTGTGGATCTTAATCGGATAGACAGAAAACATTGTTTCCTTCGCCAATTGAGACCCATTCGCCTGGTCACCGCGAGGCGCCTTTACAGCGCAACTCGTGGATCTGGGCGAGTCTCAGGGAACTGGGCGTGACTCTAAAAGCAAGCAGCTGATCCTACTTGATCTTAGCTTCCTTGAAGACGACATGCTTACGCGCCACTGGATCGTATTTGCGGAATTCCAGCTTTTCCGTGGTCTTTTTAGGGTTCTTTTTCTTGACGTAGAAGAACCCGGTTTTGGGTTCGGCGGTGCTGATCAAGCGGATCAGAACCGTGTTTTTCTTGGCCATGAGTATGATTCCAGCAAATAATAGGCGTCCCGCCGCCCAAGGGAACAGCGCGATGATCCAGCACAATACCTTGGTGCCGCCCGGAGTCAAGAACGGAAATCGACCGGCGCGGCAACATACGCCTGAATCAGCGCTCGGCCACGGCGGTAGTCGACTGAGCAAGCGCGCTGCGGTAGAGCGCCGGAACCTTAAGCAGTCGCTCGGCAACCAGTATGTCCAACTCTGGCTCGTGGGCCTTCCACGGGCAGGCCTGGCGCAGATGGGCAAGCGCGCTCTCATCATCGGGGGCCAGCGCCCGCCAGCGGGCGAGCACGCTAGGCTGCTCCAATTGGCCATTGCGCAAGGGGGCAAGAACGCCGTCCACGGTGCTTTCATCGCGGCTAGTACAAATGGTTGGCTGGACGCCCTGACGATGCAAGGTATAGCCTGAGGGAGCATAGATACGCGACCATGTCAAAAATAGTTCACCGTCATTGGGCAGGCGGGTAACGGTCTGAACGCTGCCCTTGCCGTAAGATGATGCCCCGACTACGATCGCCCGACCGCTGTCTTGAAGCGCCGCCGCGACAATCTCGGACGCAGAGGCTGATCTGCCGTCCACCAGCACCACAACCGGCCACTCATGCAGCAAGTCGTCGCCGATAGCGTCGAATCTTTGCCAACTATCGGGGTGGCGGCCGGCGGTCGAAACGATGCGGCCACGACGGAGGAAAAGATCGGAAACCGCCACCGCCTGATCCAGCAGGCCACCGGGGTTGCCACGCAGATCAAGGATGAAGCCGACGGCCCGGCGGCCAAGCTTCGACTGGGCCTGGACAATGGCCTCGCGTAGATTGACTGCCGTTGCGGCATTGAAGCGTTCGACCTTCAAAATTATAATGTCGTTGTCCAGGCGCAGGCGAACCGAATTGGACACGACCCGCTCGCGATGAAGCGTGACCGCACGTTGCGGGCTGATCGCCATTGCACCGTTGAGCATATTGCCCACCGTCAAATGGACCAGGCTGCCGGGCGGTCCGCGTAAGGAATCGCGGACAGATTGCTCGTTCATGCGCTTGGTGGCGGTGCCGTCTATCGCCTCGATCAACTCACCGACGGTGATGCCCGCGCGCTCGGCCGGTCCCCTGGACACTAGTTCCCGGACAGTGTAACGACCCGCCACCAGATCAAGCGACATACCGACGCCACCATAACCATCGCGAATGGCGCGCTCATTGCCAGCGCGCACCGGGTTGGTGTAGCGCGAATAAGCATCAAGGTCGGCGACTAGGCCATCAAAGACCGCCTGATAAAGCTGGTCTGGAGTTGCATCATGCAACTCAGGAGAGAACTGGCGAGCCCGTTCAAGCGCAATAGTAGTCAAAGCCGCCCAAGCATTGGGATCATTGCCATCGGGGACGGCGAATTCAGTGACCAATCGGCTGCCGCGCTTGATCTCAACAGACTGCGGCAGTCTTATGACGGTCAGCAAATGGTCGAGGGTACGCAGGCCGGAAAGACCATCTATCGACAGTCGAGCCATATCGACCGGCTGCAAAAATATTTCGAAGATGCGGTTGTAGGCAACCGAAAAGACCTGTTCAGACACAGGCAGCGGTCCAGCACCGGCAACCGTGTCGGTAACGCAGCCACAGACAAGCAGCAGGGCGGCTGCGGCCAGCCCTGGCCAATTACATAAAGATATGGCTCTGAATGCCCTTAACATGAAGCGTTTGACCTGATGCCCCTGATCTCGCCGGATCTCGCCGGATCTCACCGGATCTCGCCCGAACTCAATCCTCGAGGACAGTCGCATGGATCGTCGTTCAAGTTCATCGGCGAGGACGTAGGGTAGCTGGTTTTTTGCCGGTTTTCCGTGGTGCTGTTGCGCCCCTGCCATGACCTCGCGGCTGGCATGGAACCCATCCCTCATCGCCCCCCTCAGCCAATTCAAACAACGTACTGGCAGTCAATGGATTCGCCTCCAAGAGCCTGATGCGGACCTGCGAACCCAGCCGGAAGGTCAGCCCGGTCCGTCGCCCGATCAAGGCGTGAAGCGTTTCGACATGATCGTAATAATCATTGGGCAGAGAGCGGATTGGCACTAGGCCGTCGGCTCCGCTGTCCTCGAGCCGAACGAACAGACCGAAACGAGTAACCCCACAAATTCGCCCCTCGAAGGTAGCTCCGACTCGGTCGGCCAGAAATGCGGCGATAAAGCGATCGGTGGCATCGCGTTCGGCGGCGGCGGCGCGGCGCTCGGTTCGTGACAGGTGAACGCCAATCTCAACCAATCGCGCTATAGTTGCGTCGTCCAGTCCATCCAGTGCGCCCGTGCCCACAGAATCAGTGCTACTTTCTGCCCCAAGGCCAAGGGCGCGGATCAGGGCACGATGGACGATCAGGTCAGCATAGCGGCGTATCGGTGAAGTGAAGTGAGCGTAACGCGGCAGCGCCAAACCAAAATGACCGATGTTATCGGGGTTATATTCGGCCTGAGCTTGGCTACGTAGCACCATCTCATTGACCGCAATCCGATCAGGAAGATCGGATGCCAGCTTGAGGATTTGAGTAAAATGAGCCGGCTGGGTGCCATGACCGCGAGCGAGACGCAGGCCAATACTACTGAGAAACTGACGCAAGTTTTCCAGCTTATCAAGGCTGGGGCGGTCATGGATACGGTAAAGAAGCGGCGTCCCCGCCCGCTCCAAGGCCTCGGCGGCGGCGACGTTGGCGGCAATCATGAACTCCTCAATCAGCCGATGGCTATCATAGCGCGTTCGCGTGATGATCTCGGCCACCCTTCCTTCTGCATCGAGCAGGACCTGTCGTTCGGGCAATTCCAGCTCGAGGGTGCCACGGCGAGCCCGGGCCGCCGCCAATGCCTGGAAAGCACCATAAAGCGGTGGGATCAACTGGACTATATTGAGGGGGACTATATCGAGCGGAGCTATATCAGACGGAGCAATTCCCCCGTTGGTCGCAGCATCATGCACCAACTGAACTTGCTCATAGGTCAGACGAGCCCGCGAACGCATTAAGCCGCGTTCGAACCGGTGGCGCAAACCATTGCCGTCGCGGTCAATACACAGATGAACGGCAAAGCACGCTCGGTCCTCATCAGGCTTAAGCGAGCATAGATCGTTGGACAGCGCCTCGGGCAGCATCGGCACCACCCGGTCGGGAAAATAGACCGAATTACCGCGATCGAAGGCGGCGCGGTCAAGGGCGGAACCGGGTCGTACATAGTGGGCTACGTCGGCGATGGCCACCACCAAATGCCAGCCGCCGGGGTTTTGCCCGTCAGAATCGGGCCATGCCGCCACGGCGTCGTCGAAATCGCGAGCATCGGCGCCATCAATGGTAAGCAGCGGCACCGACCTTAAATCGGCGCGGTTATCTGCCGTCGGCACCAAGGCCCGCTTGCATTCCTCTAACGCAGCTGCGGGGAATACTGTAGGCAGAGCAGCGGCATGGATAGCGATCAAGCTGATAGTGCGAGGCTCATCGGCATGGCCCAACCGCTCCAGCACCCGGGCCGGGCGCAAGCCGTGACGGCTGCCCGGCATCAGTTCGGCCAACACCAGTTCACCGGACAAGGTGCCAGCGGCGTTAGCCAACGCCACAGTCAGTTCGGCCCTGGCCCGACGATCGGTGGGAGCGATACGGCCGCCCTCGGCGCATTCCCGGTATATCCCGACCACCCTTTCAGGTCCGCCCTCGAGACGGCGGACGGTTCGTCCCTCGTACTCGCGGTCATTTAGCCGACGCAACCGCGCCAGCACCCTATCTCCTACCGTCAGTGAGGGATGCCCGCACGGCTCGGGCCGCATGTAAATAACCGGGGGCGGAGTGCCGTCATCGTGGAGCAGAGAATCTAGCCGCGCCAGCACCTCGCCATCACCGGAAACGGCATAAACAACCAGCACCGCCATCTCGGGCAGCACCTTGGCCGGAGCAAGCCGCCGGCCCCGGCCCCGCTCTAGCGAACCGTCGCTCCCCAGGTCCTTGAGCAACTTCCCAAGCGCTACCTTAGCGTCTCGATCAAGCTGGAAGGCGCGGGTAACTTCCCGTTTACCGACCGGTTCAGCGCTTTGCCGGATGAATTCGAGCACCGCTTCCCTGGTCGGGAACGGGGCGGGCTTGCGGGGATGCTTCGGCAAGGGAATCCTTGTAATATGACGGAAACCAGGGGTTCTGTGTGGGGCAGAATGGTGCAGAGTACCATGGTGTCGGCGGGAATGATGGGCTCAATAACAGAAATCCCCGCTGGCACATGATCCCCGCCGGATGCCTGAGCTATTTGGTGCCATGAGCGCACCTGGACCATTGCCGTTGGCTCAAGGCATGTTATAAGATCATATTAGATATCGTGGAAATGAGAGTACGCCTTGCCCGCTGGTGCATCGGTCCTGATCCTCAACGGCCCTAACCTAAATATGCTCGGAGTGCGAGAGCCCGCTGTGTATGGCTCGCTGACGCTTGACGATATCGGGGCTACATGCCGGGAACGGGCGGCAGCACTGGGATTGATCATTGACTTTAGGCAGTCCAACAGCGAGGGTGAACTGGTCGGCTGGGTTCAGCGGGCGAGACTCGAAAACGATGGCATCGTAATCAATGCTGGGGGCTACAGCCACACATCAATAGCGCTTCTCGACGCGCTGACGTTGGCCGAGCTTCCGATCATCGAAGTTCATTTGACGAACATTTTCAGGCGTGAGACGTTCAGGCATCATTCGTACATTTCTACGGTTGCCAAAGGCGTGATTTGCGGCTTGGGTGTCACTGGTTATTTGTTGGCACTTGACGCCATGGCATCGATTCTCGAGCAGGTTTGAACAACAGATCAGGTTTGAACAACAGATCAGGCTTGAACAACAGGATTGAAGGATGACGAGTTTCGACATCGACGGCGACTTGATCCGCAAGCTTGCGGACCTGTTGCGCGAGACAGGTCTGACCGAAGTTGAGTTCGCAGAAGGGGACCGGCGCATTCGCGTTACCCGTCAGCCTGCGGTATCTACATCTTGCTTGCCGGCAGCCCCCGTGCTGTCAGCGGCAGCGGTATCCAACGCGGCTCGACCGGGGGGGGGTGGCGCGCAGGTGCCACCTGGCTCGATTACCTCGCCGATGGTCGGCACTGCCTACATTTCGCCCGAACCTGGAGGCACGCCCTATGTCCGTCCTGGAGACGTCATCAAGCTCGGTCAGATCGTGATGATCATTGAGGCTATGAAGGTGATGAATCCGATCAAGGCTCCGCGCGGGGGGACTGTCAGTCATGTCCTGGTTACCGATGCCCAGCCGGTCGAATTCGGCGAAGTCCTGTTGATTGTCGAGTAATTGGTCCATCCCATGGCCGGTCATGTCTTTGAAAAGGTCCTAATCGCCAATCGTGGCGAAATCGCGCTACGCATTCACCGTGCGTGCCGCGAAATGGGCATCCATACCGTCGCGGTACACTCTACCGCCGACGCAGAAGCTATGCATGTCCGCCTCGCGGATGAAAGCGTATGCATCGGCCCGCCTGCTGCCAAGGACAGCTACCTTAACATCCCGGCGATTCTGTCGGCTGCGACCATAACCGGCGCCGATGCCATTCACCCAGGCATCGGTTTTCTTTCGGAAAACGCCCAATTTGCCGAGATGGTCGAGGAGCACGGCTTTACCTTCATCGGTCCGACGCCCGAGCACATCCGCATCATGGGTGACAAAGTCACCGCCAAAAAGACGGTGCTGGAGCTTGGACTGCCGGTGGTTCCAGGCTCTGACGGTCCGGTGAATACCGTTGAGGAAGCCGAAGAGGTCGCCAGACAGACCGGCTACCCCATTTTGATCAAGGCTGCGGCTGGCGGCGGCGGTCGCGGCATGAAGGTAGCGCGCAACCCCGAATCGCTGCGCGAGGCGTTCCAGATGGCCAAGGCCGAATCCAGGCAGGCCTTCGGCAACGACGAAGTATATATGGAACGGTATTTGGTGAAGCCGCGCCATATCGAAATTCAGCTGCTAGCCGATACCCATGGCAACGTCGTCCACTTCGGCGAGCGCGATTGCTCGGTCCAGCGCCGGCACCAGAAGGTGATAGAAGAGGCGCCGTCGCCCGGCCTCAACGCCAGTCAACGCGATTATATCGGCACCCTGGCCGTGACTACTGCCCGCCAGTTGGGCTATCGCGGGGTGGGAACCATGGAATTCCTGTTCGAGGATGGCCAGTTCTTCTTTATCGAGATGAACACTAGGCTTCAGGTCGAACACACGATTTCCGAAATGATTACCGGCATCGACCTAGTTCGGGAACAGATAAGGGTCGCGACGGGAGCACCGCTCGGCTACACCCAAGAGGATATCCGGATCCAGGGTCATTCGATTGAGTGCCGAATCAATGCCGAGCATCCTGAGACCTTCGCACCATCACCGGGGCGAATCGTCGGATATCATGCCCCCGGCGGGCTGGGGGTGCGAGTCGACAGCGCGCTTTATGACGGTTACAAGGTGCCATCACAGTATGACAGCCTGATCGCCAAGCTAGTCGTACATGGCAGTTCACGTAACGAGTGCCTGATGCGGCTACGTCGCGCGCTCGAAGAATTCGTAATCGGCGGCATCGAGACATCCATCCCGTTGCATAACCGCCTGATCATCCAGCGCGATTTCATCAATGGCGACTATGATATCCACTGGCTGGAGCACCTGCTGACGGGCAAACGCTAGCGCTGATGCCGCTTAATCGTGTCGCTTGGAGCTTAGGAACTCGAGCCGGCGCGCCAGAACGCAGCTGTTGGTCAGTCCCAAAAGTTCCGAAAACGGCTTGCGTGACATCGAAGCGTCGTTAGTGGCAGCTTCGGGGCTCAGCAAACGACTGATTAGATCGTCGTAGTCCTCGATGCCGCCGACGATCACGTCAAACCAGTTGAGCCAAGCCCGCTCTATCATCTGATCGGCCTCCAGTTTGCGGCACAGCCGGCCAATCTTGGCCGACTGATCCAGCAAGATGATATCGGTGGCGTCCTCGTCGGATATCAGATGGGTTCGGAGATTGCGGTCCCACCGAACGCTGATCTCAGGCATAAAGATATAGCGCAAACCGGCGACCAAACCCACCGATGGGTCACTGGTCACACCGGCACTGATTACACCGCTGCGAACCGGAATCGACGTGAAGCCATCAATAGGCCAGCCGTCGCCCTCGCAGGTAGAGATTTCGTCGCGCAAGCGCTGGAGGGTTCCGATTCGCTGCGGCTCTTTGAATAACACAGTAAATCCAGGGCGAGCATTGTCACTCCACTCATCGGCGGGCAGGACGCGGGCAACGAAGGCGTCTCGTTGGCCGGCGTCGCGGGCAAGACGAAAAACTACGGCGGCAAGCTGTTGAACCCTAAAGTTAGGGCCAGCGATGATCTCCATCCCAACCGAGAGTTCTTGGCTGATACCGTAGCGCCCAAGCACCGCACCGGAAGTAATCTCGACGACATGAGCATCATCGGCCAGAGCATCAAGGAGCGGCATCGCGAACTTCGCCAATTGCAGCCGGGTCGGATATACTTGCCAAGCGGGCCGGACTAAAGGCCCCGAAAGCCGCCCCAGACCGCCGACCTCGGTCTGGCTGGTAATACCAACGAAATAGACGTCCATTCCCATTTTTGTACTTCGTTAGAGTAAACTACCCACATCAAAGGCCCCATAACCAGGGCCCCGCCTAACGCCTCAACAGCGAGTCTAACCCCTTGAGAATATCGCGCGGCTTGGCCTTGCCGCTCAGAGCCTTGTCCAGAACGTCTGCAGGTGAGGATGGAGGCGGGGAGGATGGAGGCGGCTGGTTGCCATCGGCGGGTTTACCTCCCAGCAAATCGCGGAGTATGGCGGCGGGTTTGCCACCTTCTTTCAAGCGCTTGATGGCATCGGCAGCCTTGGCCGGGTCCTTGGCGATACTGGACAGCACGGCTGAAAAGTCTGGCTCAATGCGCGGTTGTTCAAAGGAACCGGTGATAAGCACAGGAACCGCAATGTTCGACACGGCGGTGGTGCCGGTCAGCATCGGTTCAAGGTGAAGGTCAAGCTTGCGTTCAGGCAACCCCACCGTGCCGGCACCGGTTACGCGAAACTGCGGCGCCAACATGGTCATGTCGTTGGTCCGCGCGATACCATGATCAATGCGGAAGCTCGCACCGAGTTCGGAGAAATCTGTCTCGCGGCCAGCATCGTTAGAGCGCCCGGTTGCGGCAGCGATCGGATCGCGCAGGATGGCGGCGATATTAATGCCAAGCAGGGTGCCTTTACCCATAGCCAGCTTTGTAGTACCGGCCAGCGCCGCTATCAATTCCTGCTGGGAACGACCCGATGCCGTGACATCAAGATCAATGGCGGTGATGCCCCTGATCAAATGGCTGTCGGCAACGGCAACCATCATATCCTCGGTCTTTATCCCCTCTGCCTTGACCCGCAATGCTAGGCCCAACTGGGCCGGCCGGGCGGCGTCAAGCTTTAGCACGGTGCTGGACAGGCCACCGAACACCGGCAGGCTAGGCGCATCGACGCTCAACCGGCCATCCTGCAAAAGAACCGTAAGCTTAGAGGCCCCGAGCTGGACACCACCGAAGCGCAGACCACGATTGTCGATCACCGCATCGAGGTTGAATGTGCGCAACAACCCGGCATCGATCGTAGAACTAGCGGGGGCAGAAGGGGCGGTTGTTTTGGAGGATTTTTTCAAGGATTTTGTCGCTTTTTCCGATGCCGCTTTTTCCGGCGCCGCTTTCAATAGGCGGTCGAGGTCCAGCCCCTCAAGCGTTAGCCGTGACGTAATCTGAGGCACCGCCCGATTGCGCTCAACGCTCAGCGTACCGACGGCTTTGGCCTCGTCTAGCATCAGCGTAAAATCGGAAAGCGAATCCCTAACCGGAGTCCTGGCGATTGCACCATCATAACGCACACTTCGAATCGAGGGCACGTCAGGAACGTCGAATTGGATCAGCCCGGCAGCGTTCGCGAGTGAAGGGATAACCAATGAAACTCGGCCATTAAATGAACCGGCAAGATCGACGCCCCCCTTGAAACTGGCGGTCAGCGGCGGCCCCTGCAAACTCAGGGCGACATCAGTGGACTTTCCCGCAACCAAAGCTCGTGGCCCGGCGATATCAAGCCGCAACTTGAGCGGCTGACCGCGCAACTTCACGTCCCCGTCCACAACAATTGCCCGATCGAGCCCAGGCAAATCAATATTGAGTGCCAAACGCTCGACATCAATCGGGCGCTCGGAATTGCCAAGCGAGAGTTTGGTCCCGGCCAGCGCCAGCACGCCCCTCCCGGTCAGCTTTTCGGCAAAGGCGGCGCGGGTGGCCCCATGTCCGGCCAGCGTCAGGTTGCCTGACATGGTCAGCCGTTCCGCTCGGCCTAGACCGGCCTGTTCCAGCACCGGCCGCAAACCGATGCCGCTCAGCGTCGAAGCGACCGACAGTTCATGGCTGCCGGCATCCGCCCGCAGCTTTATCGCCATCGTGCCACCGAAAGCTGGAGTGTCGCCCAAATCCAGGGCAAGCGCACCGTTGTTCAACACCATCACGGCTTGGCTTGGCCCGAAGCGATCACCGCGAATCGTCACACCGGCCAACGCCAGCTTAAGATCAAGATTGAGCTTGCGCAAATCATCCCAAGGCAGGTCAGGTTCGACGGCCGTGGCTTGTGCGGGCGCTTGCGTCATGCTTGCCGCTGACTGTACGGATGCCTTCGCTAAACTTGACGCAGCTACCGGCGTGGTTGCCCTGGCCGAAGTTTTGGCAAGAAAGCGATCAAGCTCAATCGGCGATACCCGCAAACTGCCGCTGACCTTGGGGCGCGGCCCGCTGAGGTCAAGGGAGATTGCCCCCGCAACTTTAGCATCGTCGGCGGCGACTTCGAATGGTGACAACTCGACCTTTCCGGCGGTCAACGCAATCGATCCACTGAAACGGATGGCCTTGACGGCAGCCGGCATTGTGCCCGGCAGGCGCAACCAATTTCGCAGCTCGGCAAGATTTGGCACCGACAAGGACACCGGGCCGGCACTGTGACCATCACCGACCACCTTGATATCACCGGATAAAGATGCCAATTCGCTCTTGACCTGGGTGATGATTTCAGTTGGGCGTGTCTCCATCAGGGCCCTCGGCTCGGTCACGGTAATGCTAAGCTTGACCGGCTTACCGTTGACCACCGCGCTCCCCTTGATCGCCGCCGTCGCATCAAGACTGGGCATGCGCATTTCCAGGCCGCCGTCGGCGACCGTAATTGTCTGGCCGGTAATTTGGTCCTCGTAAACGATTCCGAACTTGGCAATTCTTACATCACCTAGCCGGAGTTCCGACAAGGCCATAGAGGTTGCGGGTTTGGCTGGCAGGGAAGAGGTAGCTTCAAATGGGGTAGTGGCTGCCGGGGGGCTGAACAACCAATTGGCACCACGGTCGGGCCGTACGGTCAGGCGCAGGTCGGCATCGGCGATGGTCAAACGACGCAGGTCAATGGAACCGTACAGCAATGGGATGATTGACGCCGCCGCATCTATCCTACCTAACCGCAGCATCGGCACGCCGCCGCCGCTGCCCACATCATCGGCTAAGGAATCAGAGAGGGTGGCACCGTCAGCACTAATTCGGATTTCAGGAAACAGTGTCAGCGACAGTTTGGTAAACGCGAGATCGCGACCGGTCTTCTGCTTGACTGCGGTAATCAGCCAACCACCAACTACGGATTCGGACAATCCTACCGGCAAAACCACGATCACGATGACAGCAATCACAACGACAAGCACGATCGCGACCACGAGACCGATAAGTTTCTTATTCATGGCAGCGCCCCCCGTATGAAATGGGAATAAACTTACTAACTTAGCGGCGAGACGGTGCCGGTAATGACCGGCTGCAGTTCGCTCAGCACCGCCCGATAGACGTCGCGTTTGAATGTAACCGCCAGAGCAACCAACTCATCGGGCGAAACCCATTTCCAGGCATCAAACTCGGGAGCGGCGGTCGCAACATTAATATCTTGATCATTGCCAAGGAAGCGGGCCGCGAACCATTTTTGCTCTTGCCCGCGATAACGTCCCTTCCATACCACGCCGATCAGGTGATTGGGGAGTTCATAGCGCAGCCAGTCACGAGTTTGCGCCACCAGTTCGGCGCGGTCGGTGCCGATTTCCTCCGCAAGTTCACGCAACGCAGCTAATTCCGGAGTCTCACCGGGATCAATGCCCCCCTGGGGCATTTGCCAAGCGTTAGGGGCGTCAAGTCGCCGGCCAACCAAAACATGACCGGCGGCGTTGAACAGCATAATGCCGACACAAGGTCGATAGGGCAGGGTAGAAAGGGAGTTGATTTCAGACATGGGATCAGTGTGGCTTTTCTTGCGTTGGGTTTTTTGCTTCGGCTTGGCCCTTGGGTGGTTCGGGCATCTTTTGGAGGTTGGCTAGCGCCGATAGCGGTACCAGTATCAGCTTTTTATCCGGAAGCAGAGGTATCCATTTAACAAGTCGCTCCAAGGTAGTTGGGTACGGGGTACCCATACCGACTGCGGCACCATCCTTTAGTGCAATAGTCTCCAGCATGGCCAGTTCGGCGTCAATGGCGGTGCGAGACGGGTCTTGATCGATCATGCGGTTGACATAGGCGCGGGGCACGCCCAGCTCGGTTGCCAGACCAAGGCCGACATTGCCTTGGGCCGTGCGGGCGTCAAGGAACATCAGGCCGCGTTTCTTGAACACCTCCATAATCGAGCGCATGGCGTTCGAGTCGGCACCGAAGCGCGAACCGCTCGGGCTGGTCACGCCGACATAGCCGTGAAAGCGGGCGAGCGCCCATTCCAGGCGATCCAGGTTGTGGGCAGTGTCTTGGGCCAGCAGCAGCGTGTTAGGGCCAGGATCCTCACGGGGATAGTTCAGCGGCTCCATCGGCACGCTCATCACTACTTCGTGCCCGCGCCCACGCGCAGCTTCTATCCACCCGTCCAGACGTTCAGCAACCGGCACGAATGCCAGCGTAACCCCAGGTTGCAGCCGTTGCAGCGCCATGCCGGTTGCAGCACCGGCCACGCCCATTTGTCCGATCACGATGGCGATACGGCCGCGTCTATCCGCTGCGGAAAAGGGCCGGGCATAGACCTGCCAAGGCTGACGACCGTCACTGGCGATTGCCGGCAGCAGACTGTTACGCGCCGATTTTTCGGTCAAGCCAAGCGCAGGAGCCTTGGTGAGTGCAAACACCTCATCTGGTCCGGGTCCGGGGGCAGCCTTACCAATATTCTCGGTCAGAAGAGTGGCGTCAGGCGGAGGGGTGGCGTCAGGCGGCACGCCAACAGTAATGCCACGGGGGGTTATGGGGCCAGAAGGGGCAACGGCTTCGGCATGAGCGTCAGGCTTCGCCGGGGGTTGATCGGTTTTAGCGTAAGGCACGCCGCCGACAACGACAACCGAGACCAAGGGTGCGTCAGCGGCGCGAAGTTGTCGGGCCTCCTCGTCATTTATCCACAGCCAATAGAGTATTCCGATAATGATACCAACTATTAGTAGCACGGCCATGACAAAGACTGGCGGCAAACCCCATTTATGACGCCCCCTTCGGCGCAAGCCATTGCTAAAGCCCCCCCCCCTCCAAATGAGGCGAGCCAGCAACGCGCCTGGATCAAATGGCAGTCGCAGGGAAGGGAGTTTGATCTTCACCTTGGGGGCATAAGTCAGTCGGTGGTGTGGGCGCGGAACATGGCAACACCGCGCAGCAGGTCAAACGCCCGGTCCAGCTGATAGTCGGCGTGGGCCGGGACGGACGTTTTTACTCCATCGCCATTCTCATCACCGGGGGCTGGCGGTGCTGGCGGGGTCACACCCTCAGGCGGTGTCGGGCCGGGAGCGGGAACCGTGCCGGGAGCAGGAACCGGGCCGGGAGCGGGAACCGTGCCGGGAGCACCGGGCTTGCCCTTAACCGTCGGCGTCTGTTTTAAAGCGGGAACCGGCGTAGTTGGCGTAGCTGGCGTAGTTGGCGTAGCTGGCGTAGTTGGCGTTACAGGCGCAGTTGGCGTTACTGATTGGCCTGCCGGCTTGCCCCCAGGTTGATTGTCGTTACGCAGGGCACCCTTTAGGTCGGATTCGCGGCGTCGACCGGTCTGGGGCTCGATATCCTCAAGCCTAGCCTGCCGGACCTCAATATCAGGCGTAATCCCGAGTTGCTGGATCGAGCGTCCCGACGGTGTGTAATAACGCGAGGTGGTAAGGCGGATGGCACCGTGTCCGGGCAGCGGGACGATGGTTTGGACCGAACCCTTGCCAAATGACTGAGTGCCCATGACGATGGCACGATGGTGGTCTTGCAAGGCACCGGCAACGATTTCGGAGGCCGAAGCCGAGCCACCGTTTATCAGCACCACCAAGGGCAGGCCCTGGGTCATGTCTCCAGTCTTAGCATTGTAACGTTGGGTGTCCTCAACACGGCGTCCGCGAGTCGATACGATCTCGCCATGGTCAAGGAAGGTATCGGCAACCGAAATTGCCTGATCGAGCAGTCCACCCGGATTGTTGCGCAGATCAAGGACGATACCGGCGAGCTTTGGCCCCAGTTCCTCCCTGGCCTTAGTGATCGCCTTATCCAAACCGATTTGAGTCTGTTCATTGAAGGTAGTGATGCGGATGTAGCCGAGATTTCCGTCGATTCGCGAGCGCACCGATTGAATTTTTATTACCGCACGGACGATAGTGACATCGAATGGCTCGGTGGTTTCGCTGCGGCGCACCGTGACCTTTATCTCGGTGCCGGCAAGTCCACGCATCTTCTCAACGGCGTCATTGAGTGTCATTCCCAGCACCTGCTCACCGTTAAGGTGAGTGATGTAATCGCCCGCCTGGATGCCGGCGCGGAAAGCCGGGGTATCGTCAATCGGCGATACGACTTTAATCACCCCGTTCTCCATGGTCACTTCGATGCCTAGGCCGCCGAATTCTCCGCGGGTCTGCACCTGCATGTCCTGGAAGCTTTTTTTGTTGAGAAAGCTTGAGTGCGGATCAAGAGAGGTCAACATGCCGTTGATGGCCGCTTCCATGAGCTGCTCATCAGATACCTTTTCGACATATTCGGAGCGGACGCGCTCGAAAACGTCGCCAAACAGATTAAGCTGACGGTAAGTTTCAGACGTATTCGTCTCGGCCATGGCTCCGGTCGGCGCCAGGAGGAGCATCATGCCCGCCAGGGTGGCGACACTCACTAACTTTATCATCTACCCTTGTCCCTTTCCATCCAGAGCGGGAATGCCGCGCTGCGGGTTAATCGCTTGCCCATTACGCCTAAGTTCGAAATACAACTCTGATAGCCCGTCGGTCTGATCGGCAACCACGCCGATCGGCTCCCCCGCAAAAACCGACCGCCCGGCCGCTGTGTCGATCCGCCCCAGGCCGGCTATAAGGCTATGATAACCGTTGCTGTGCTCAACGATCAATATCTGCCCATAATTACGAAACCGTCCGGCAAATTTGATCGTGCCATTGGCTGGCGCCACCACCGGAGTTCCCGGTTGCGCCACAATACGCAAGCCACGGCTGGTGACACCGTAGCGGTCAAGGTCGCCGTAAGCGAGGACAATACGACCAGCCAACGGCAGCCGCATCGAACGGTCCGAAGTTGGGTCGGGCGGTTTGCGCTCCTGGTCAGGAACAATTGCCGCAAGGTGTTCGCCGTCGCGGCGGCCGCTCTCTTCGGAAGATTGCCGCTGAGAAAGCGGCTGTACCGTCTCGTTCCGCAAAGGTTCAACGGCCGGCTGTACCGTCTCGTTCCGCAAAGGTTCGACAACCGGCGCGGGATTAAGGCGTTCAGCTTCGGCCCGGCGAAGGGCCTCGGCCTTTCGGTCAATCTCCAACCGCTCGAACAATTGCCGAAGATCGGTGGCCTGAGCGGCAAGGGCAGCTAGACGCTGGTTATTCAATTGCCGCTCGGCATCGGTTTCGCGGGCCAGCGATTCGCGGGCGGCAACCATTGCAGCGATATCGGCATGGCGGGCGGCAAGAGCGCTGCGGGTAGCCTCGGCCTCATCGCGATCAGCCTTGAGGCGGCGGCGCAACTCGCGCAGTCGGTCGAGCGATGCCGTCAGAATATCGGCGCGCAGGCGCAGAGCCGGCACAGCCTGGCGCAGCAGCGATGCGGTACGCACTGCGTCGATTGGCGCCTCGGGGCGAACGATCAGGGCCTCGGGCGGAGTAAGTGCCAGACGATAAAGCGCGCCCACCAGTTCGGCGATCTCGTGACGCTGCCCGGCTAATTTGGCGGTTTGCTCCAACTCCTCGATCTCGTAACGGGCCAGCGCCGCGACGATATCGCCAAGCTGGGCCTGCTGACGGGTTGCGGCGTTGGAAGCGGTAATCAACCGCTCGCGCAGGGCCTGAAGGTCGGCCTTCAGCGTCGAAGACTGGCGCTCGAGTCGGCCCTGACGATCGCGGCCGCTGCTAAGATCGTGCTCAAGCTTTTTCAGCGTCAGGTCGGGCGGTCCAAAATTCGGAGCAGCGGCCAGCCCGGGACCGACCGCGAGCCATCCCGCTACCAGCACAGCTCCGATTATGCCAATCCGGTTACTGCCCATCATGCTGCAGCCCTACCCGGCGGGGAAGATCAAGCTTCGACCGGTCATCTCGGCCGGTTGCGGCAAGCCGAGCAGGGCTAGCAGGGTAGGGGCGACGTCGGCCAGCCCACCATCGCGCAAGACCGCCTCAGAGACGTTAACCAGCACCAGCGGTACAGGATACAGAGTATGGGCGGTGTGAGGACCGTCGGTCTCGGGGTCACGCATCAATTCGCAGTTGCCGTGATCGGCGGTGATCAGCAATACGCCGTTTTGGCGCAGCACCGCTTCCACCAGTCGCCCCAAGCTGACATCCACCGCCGCTACAGCCTTGATCGCGGCATTCAAATCGCCGGTATGGCCAACCATGTCGGGATTGGCGTAGTTGACTACCACCAAGTCAAAGTCGCCGCCGTCAAGCGCCGCAACCAACCGGTCAGTAACCATGGCCGCTGCCATCTCAGGCTGCTGATCATAGGTCGCGACATTGGGCGATTGTATCAATATACGCTCTTCGCCAGGATAGACGGCCTCCACGCCGCCGTTGAAGAAGAAGGTAACGTGCGGATATTTCTCGGTTTCGGCGATGCGTAACTGTCGCATTCCGGCATTGGCAACGACTTCGCCCAACACCTGGGTTATTTGCTTGGGTAGGAATATCGGGATAAAAAAGCGGTTAAGTTCGGTGGAATACTCAACCATGCCGACCCTCGAAGCGAAGGCGACACGGCGCGGACGGGAAAAGCCGGTAAAGGCGGGATCGACCAAGGACGAAAGTATCTGGCGGGCGCGGTCAGACCGAAAATTGGCCATGAGCAGGCCGTCACCATCGCACATGCCGTCATAGCCGCCAATAATGGTCGGCAAAATGAACTCGTCAGAGATGCCCTCACCATAGCTTAGTTCAACCGCCTCGGCAGGGTAGGCGGCGATTCGCTCGCCGCAGCCATCAACCATAGCCGCATAGGCGCGCGACACCCGATCCCAGCGCGCGTCACGGTCCATAGCATAATAACGTCCGATCACGGTCCCGACCGTTACGCCCGGCAAGAGCGCAATATCCGTCATGAACCGGGCTAGTTGCGCGACGGCGCTTCGGGGCGGCACGTCACGGCCATCGGTGAAGGCGTGGACAACCACGGCGATTCCGGCTTGGGACAGTTCCTTAGCCAATGCTACGAGATGGTCCTGGTGGGAGTGGACTCCGCCCGGAGAGAGCAGGCCCAGAATGTGGCAGCGACCGCAAGTGACCTTCAGTTTGAAGATCACGTTTTGCAGCGTCGTATTATTTGCGAATTTTCCCTCGGCAATGGCGCGGTCGATCATCGGCAAGTCCTGGAACACCACCCGGCCGGCACCAAGGGTCATGTGGCCGACTTCGGAGTTTCCCATCTGGCCCTTGGGTAGACCGACATTCTCCTCGCTAGCCTGGAGCAGGGCTCGCGGTCCATGGCACCACAACCGATCCCACACCGGGGTGTCGCTGAGCGCGATGGCGTTCTCGGCCATGTCCTCACGGTGGCCCCAGCCGTCGAGTACGCAAAGGACCACCGGGCGACGGCGGGATGATGTCGCCACCTCGCTAAAATTTCTAGTCGTCAATGATGCCCACCCGCTGAAGGCGGATTCAGCCATAATATGGCAACCCCGATTAGAAAGAGTATCGTAAACATACTCATTGGAACCTCACGACGAGACCTCTTGGCGGAAACTTACGACGGAAATCTACGGCAAACACACACTCAGGACCGGTGGTACGGGTGCCCGGTCAGAATTTGTTGGGCTCGGTAAATCTGCTCTGCCAGCATACCGCGAACCAGTTGGTGCGGCCAAGTCATCATCCCTAGGCAAAGTACTAAATCGGCACCCGAACGCAAGGTCTGGTCGACGCCATCGGCCCCTCCGATAAGAAATGCCAAATCCGCGATACCGCCATCCCGCCAAGCGCCGAGCCGCCCGGCAAAATCCGCGCTGGTCATGCCGACGCCACGCTCATCAAGCACAACAAGCAAGGCCGCAGCCGGAACAGCCGCACGCAACAGCTGAGCTTCCTGGCGCCGCCGCTCATCCACGGGCAATGGCCGCTTTAATTCAACCTCACGCAGAGTTATGGGCCAATTCAAGCGGCCAGCATAATCATGGTAAAGGTCGCGAGCGGCACCGGCCTTAACGCGGCCAACAGCAGCCACCCACAGTCGCATGGCGTTCGGTCACTCTTCAGCTTCGTCAAGACAGCTTTCGGCCGAGATCGGCGCCTCCTCGAGCCCCGAGCGCTCAAATGCCGGCGACTCGACACCCCACAATTTTTCCAGGTTGTAGAAAGCTCGGACCTCGGGCCGGAACAGATGGATGATCACGTCTCCGGCATCAAGCAGCACCCAGTCGCAATGGGGCATACCCTCGATTTCGATGCCGGTTACACCGGCGGCCTTGAGCCGCTCGCGCAAATTACCGGCCATGGCACCGACATGGCGGGCCGAGCGCCCGGAAGCGATAACCATAAAGTCGGCCATGCTGGATTTGCCAGCAAGATCAACAATTACGGCCCCCTCGGCCTGATCAGCATCAAGTGAACGTCCAATGAAACCCATAAGGTCATCGGGTGTCGGGGCGAGGGCTAGGACCTGGACTGCCGGGAATGGGGAAAGCGGCATGGCCGCTACCGGGGATATCTGAGTGTTGATGACTATACCTCTTGCTTTTAGCGGTGGCGGTGGTTGCTTTTAGCGGTGGCGGTGGCTCCGGTACGATTCAGCCTGATCTCGGTTGCCGATGCCGGGTGAAGTGGATTGCGCAGAAACATCCAGGCGGGCGGCTTGCGATTGGCCAAGCGGGCGGCACTGACCTCCACAAGCCGACTTGACGCGAACAGCCGCGCCGCCGGGCCAGTCTGCGCTCTCAAAGAATATGGCGAGCGATCGAAAGCGGCAACTGGCATCCGTTCAAAAATCCTCCGCCAGTGCCGCCAGCGCGGCATTTGCACCATATTATCGGCTCCCATCAGCCAAACGAATCGGGTGCGAGGATAGCGCTTCCGAAGTTCGCTAAGGGTATGGGCGGTGTAGCGGGTTCCGAGATGAGTTTCCAGGTCGGTGACCAGCACCAAGGGATGACGCATGGCCGAACGCGCTATGGCCAAACGAGCAGCCAGCGCCGCCATATCTTGGTCCGACTTCAACGGATTTTGCGGACTGACCAGCCACCACACCTGATTGAGGCGCAATTTGCGCAAGGCATAAAGGGTGATGGCGCGGTGGCCGTCATGGGCGGGATTAAATGAGCCGCCGAGCAGCCCAACCCGGCGCCCGGCCCAAGCCGCTCCGCTCAGCGGCCGGGGGCACGGACCCAGGCTCAAGACCTGACCTGACCGCTGCCGCGGACCATGTATTTGTAACTGGTGAGTTGTTCGGCCCCAACTGGCCCGCGAGCGTGCAGCTTACCGGTGGATATCCCGATCTCGGCACCCATACCGAACTCGCCGCCATCGGCAAATTGGGTCGAAGCATTGTGCAAAACGATGGCGCTGTCGATAAGTGCCAGGAAGCGCTCGGCGGTAGCGGTATCCTCAGTCACGATGCTATCGGTATGGTGCGAGCCATGATGGTTGATGTGAGCGATAGCGGCTTCGACGCCATCCACTACCTTTACGGAAATGATGGCATCCAGGTACTCGGTGTCCCAATCTTGAGCTGTCGCCGGCTTGACATTGGCGTCCACCGCTTGGGTCTCGGGGCAGCCACGGACCTCACAGCCGGCACCCAGCAATTCAGCTACCAAAAGCGACAGCAGTGGAGACGCCAGCCGCTTATCCACCAGTCGCCGATCCACCAACAAAGTCTCGGTGGCACCGCAAATCGAGGTTCGCCGCATCTTGGAATTCATAGTCACCGCTCGGGCCTTGACCGGGTCGGCGGCACCATCGACATAGACGTGGCAGAGGCCATCCAGGTGCTTGATCACAGGAATCCGGCTCTCTTGGGCCACCCGCTCGATCAAGGAACGACCGCCGCGAGGAATGATCACATCGACATGATCGGACATGGTCAGCAGCACGCCGACGGCGGCACGATCGATGGTAGGCACCAGTTGGATCGCGGTGGCCGGCAGACCGGCAACAACCAGTCCGGCGGCCAGCGCGGCGGCAATCGCACTCGACGAATAAAAACTCTCTGAGCCGCAACGCAGGATGCAGGCGTTGCCGGATTTCAGGCATAAAGCGCCAGCATCGGCGGTGACGTTGGGCCGGGACTCATAGATGATGCCGATCACCCCCAGTGGCACCCGTACCCGTGCGATGTCCAAGCCGTTGGGGCGGAGCCAACGCGCAATCTCGGTGCCGATCGGGTCGGGCAGGGCGGCAATATCCGCGAGTCCTACCGCCATGGCCTCGAGTCGTTTTTCGTCAAGTACCAACCGCTCAAGTATCGGCCCGGGCAGACCACGGGTACGGGCTGCGGCGATGTCGCGGGCATTGGCGGCCAAAATCGTCGGCCCGGCGGCCCGGAGCGACGCCGCTGCCGCGATCAGGGCGGCGTTCTTGGCTGTAGTTGAAGTCTGGGCCAGCACCTCCGCAGCCCGGCGCGCGGCCCGACCCAGTTCCAGCATATCCTCACGCAAGGATTCGGCGGCGACGGTCACAATGCTTGATCCTTGATCTTTGTTATTTGATTTTTAATGATGGGAAAGCCAATGGAAACGATCAAGCTGGGTTGTTCAGTCGGTGGCGAGCAAAGCCTCGATATCCCGTTCCGCCTGCAACCAATTTTCCAGCGTGCGATTTTCGGATTGCCCATGAACTTCCCATAGCTGATAGGCACGATCGCGCACGAGGTGGTTGCGCTGGCTGTGCATCAGGCCTTCGGCGACGGCGACGTTAATACGTGCCATGGTCTCGATCCCGGAGGCCGTCACCTTCCCCTCCTCGACCGCGAGCGTAGTCCGAATTACGTAGCGGGCCAACTGGTCGAGGTTGATCCTGATTTCCTCCGGCAGAGGGTTACGATCGGCACCTACTATAGCCTTAACCGCAACCCAAACCCGCAGATTGTGGGCCAACGCCTCGCCCAACTCCTCCCCGGTTTCGGCCATAACCAACTGGTCGGCAGCCTCCAACAGGGTGCGGGCATCCTGGTCAAGCAAGGACAGATCATCCGTATTATCGATCGATACCACGACAGCGACGGCCGCGTCGGCCAAAGACTGTGGATTTTGTCCTAAAACCGACTTAGTTTTAGCCATGTGCCCCCCAAACGCCCGCATCAAGTCCCGCTTGCCCAAGCCCCTTTACCTAGCACTATTTGCCCATAATCCAATCTGCAGGAACATGGTAGTAGACCGAAAGGATATTTGAACCCGGATTGGTCGTTGTGATGCCAGCGTTGGAAATGTGACTGTATCCTACAGAGAATCGCGACTGGTTATCGAACTGGTAGCCAAGTTCGACCATAGTGCGAAACTCGATCGGCGAGCCCAGCTTCTTACCGCTGCCGCTGGAATAAAGGCCGGCGCCAAAGCTTGGCGTGAACACAAAGGGGCCGAGAGGAATATCAAACAAGATACCTCCCAGGCCATAAACCGCGCCGTCAGAAGTGGCCTCGACGCCTAGCCAAGGCTTCAACTTGGCATAAGGCTCGATGGCGGCAAGCAGTGACTTACCAAAGCGGTACTCAGCCCGAATATCCGCTGCCTGATAATGCTTATCCTGCGCCGAGACCTTGAGAAAGGCGAGGCCAGGATTGAGCGTAGTCTGATCATAAAGGCCGCCGCCAAAACTCATAAGGGCGGGATCGTCGGCGGCTGCAGCCGGCATTGCC
>SESH01102620.1_pt1 | contig 30247 bp, 35 predicted proteins | sample 3171561 | NCBI WGS metagenome assembly SESH01 (sample SAMN10866947, study PRJNA518727) | freshwater metagenome | biome: subpolar coniferous forest; feature: holomictic lake; material: water; isolation source: holomictic Lake 442 2011 16.5 m and 2014 13 m | place: Canada: near Kenora, Ontario
ACTAGTCTGACACCGGGGGTTAGGACCTGTATGTTCTTCAGGGGATTCTCCAACTTGTTCACAAAGTGGAACTCCTCAATGTGCAATTACAACGCTAACGAATTGTAGAGCAACAGGCATTCCAATCGGTTACATCGGCACACCCGCTACACCTGTAACTTGCCCATGAGGTCACCATGAAAACTCGATTTTTTCACACGCTCTATCTTGTTCCCGCACCGACTTTGCTGTTGATGTGGATCGCGGCAGCACCCAGTCTGATCGCGCAGCGCAGCAGCTATGAAGTTTTGGGTGCGGCGATATTCACAGCCCTTGTTGCAACGTGGTGCATTACGTTGTTCGCTCACGCGCTGCAACGAGACAAACCATGAAACAGCTAGGCTTTTCACTGGTCGAATTGTCCATTGTTTTGTTAATCATCGGACTTCTTCTGACCGGTATTATGAACAGTCAGGGTGTGATCGGCAGTACGCAAACTAATGACGTGATCGCCATTATTGACGACTTGACCACTTCAACCGCTTATTTTAAGCAACACTACAGCTATCTGCCTGGCGACTTGCCATCCCCGGCTACAGATATTAATTCGACTCCAGTGCTTGTAGAGGGGACAGGAGGAACGATCGGTAACGGCGTCATAGACGGAGCCATCAACGATACACCTGGGGACCTAAATCGCGGTGCAGCAACAATAAGTAGTGATGAGGTTGCACAAGCACCGTTGCAGCTTTATAAAGCCGGTTTGCTCGGCAAAATTCAAACTGACCTGCTGCGCCGAGTTATGACTAAGTATGGTCCCGTGCATCTGGTTTCTGCTGCAACAGCAAATGGACTGGTCGTAAATTTTACACATGCAAACGCAAATGCGTCTTCGCGAAACGCCATTGTTTTTTTCAATATTCCTTGCGATACAGTGACTGCAGTCGACAATAAAATTGATAACGGTATGACCGTATATGATTCCGTTGATCCTGTTACCGGTGTACACACTTATGGTGGGCGGGCATTTGGTACTGGATGTAACAATAACGTGGTTACCTGGTACGCCGTTGCGCTGTAACCTTATCTGTAATTAAATTTGTCATTTTTAATCAGACTGTTATTTGGCGGTGACCGGATAAATCTTCCGGTCGCCAGTTTTCCACGGCCCATGCAAGCAGCGCTGTGCACGTACTCAGGCCGGCAGGCGGGCGCTGGCCTAAAAATTCTACATAGCGAATTCAGGTGTCTGGCACCCCGTTCTTGAGTTTTAAGCGGTGACGACTTCTTCTTCGAATTCCAGCACCACCTTGCCGTCCTTGACGTCCACGGTGACATTGCCGCCACTGGCTAAGCGGCCAAACAGTAGTTCGTCGGCTAAGGCACTGCGTATGCAGTCCTGAATCAGGCGCGCCATCGGTCTTGCACCCATCAGCGGGTCAAAACCCTTTTCGGCCAGATAGACTTTAAGCGCATCGGTAAAGATCGCATCCACTTTCTTGTCGTGCAACTGTTCTTCGAGCTGAATCAGGAACTTGTCGACGACGCGCAGGATGACCTCTTTATCAAGTGGATCGAAGGAGACGATGGCATCCAGCCGGTTGCGGAATTCCGGCGTAAACATGCGCTTGATGTCCGCCATTTCATCGCCGCCTGAGGCTGATTTGGTGAAGCCGATTTGCACCTTACCCAGCGCTTCTGCACCCGCATTGGTGGTCATAATCACTACGACATTGCGGAAATCGGCTTTTCGGCCGTTGTTGTCGGTCAGCGTGCCGTGATCCATCACCTGCAGCAGGATGTTGAACACATCGGGGTGCGCTTTTTCGATTTCGTCGAGCAACAAAACGCAATGCGGCTGCTTGCTGATGGCTTCGGTGAGCAGACCGCCTTGATCGAAACCGACATAACCGGGTGGTGCGCCGATCAGGCGGGACACGGCGTGCCGTTCCATGTATTCGGACATGTCAAAGCGGTGCAGCGGCATGCCCATCGCAAAGGCCAGTTGGCGGGCGACTTCGGTCTTTCCCACCCCGGTAGGGCCTGAGAACAGGAAGCTGCCGATGGGTTTTTGCGGATTACCCAGCCCGCTGCGCGACATTTTGATGGCGCGCGCCAGTACGTCGATCGCTTTTCCCTGGCCGAATACGGTGGCTTTGAGATCTCGATCCAGATTTTTCAGCGCATTGCGGTCGTCGTGCGATACGGTGCGGGTCGGAATGCGCGCGATTTTGGCGATGATTTCCTCGATCTCGTGTTTGCCGACCACTTTCTTCTGTTTAGATTTGGGCAGGATGCGCTGTGCAGCACCGGCTTCATCGAGCACGTCGATCGCCTTGTCGGGCAAATGACGGTCATTGATGAAGCGTGCGGAGAGTTCGGCCGCACTGGTGATGGCGGCTGCACTGAATTTAATGCTGTGATGCTGCTCGAAGCGCGATTTCAAGCCTTTTAAAATCTCGATGGTCTGCTCAACCGACGGTTCAGGGACATCAACCTTTTGGAACCGGCGCGACAGGGCGGAATCTTTTTCGAATATCCCGCGATATTCCTGATAGGTGGTAGCACCGATGCACTTTAATGCGCCGGAAGATAGCGCCGGCTTGAGTAAATTGGACGCATCCATCGTCCCGCCGGAGGCTGAACCCGCACCGATCAGCGTATGTATCTCGTCGATGAACAGTACCGCATTGGGCGCTTCTTTTAATTCTTTTAATACGGCCTTCAGGCGCTGTTCGAAGTCGCCGCGATATTTTGTACCGGCAAGCAGCGCGCCCATGTCCAGCGAATAGACATGCGCATCTTTTAAGATGTCCGGCACGTTGTCTTCCACGATACGGCGTGCGAGGCCTTCTGCGATGGCGGTCTTGCCGACGCCGGCTTCACCCACTAGCAGCGGATTGTTCTTGCGGCGACGGCACAGTGTCTGGATGACGCGTTCGAGTTCAGGCTCGCGTCCGATCAGCGGATCAATTTGTCCGGCCAGTGCCTGCGCATTCAGATCTACCGTGTATTGTTTCAACACCCCTGCGTCCACCGGTGCCTGTTCGACGGCTGGTTCAGGGGCGCTGACCGGTGTTTCTTTGCCGCTGCCGTGAACGATGTAGTTGACGACATCGAGGCGATTGACGTTGCGCTGGGTTAAAAAATGCACCGCATGGGAGTCTTTTTCGCCAAATAGCGCAGCTAAGATGTTCGCGCCGGAGATTTCTTTCTTATTGGCCGATTGCGCATGCAGAATCGCGCGTTGAATCACGCGCTGAAAGCCGAGCGTGGGCTGCGTGTCCATATCGCTGTTGCCGGGCACGACCGGCGTGTTGCCGTCGATAAATTCTGTCATCACCTGACGCAGTTCTTCGATATCGGCATGGCAGGCGCGTAAGGCTTGTGCGGCGGAGGCATTGTCGAGCATGGCGAGCAACAAGTGCTCCACGGTGATGAACTCGTGACGCTTCTGGCGTGCTTCGACAAAGGCCAGATGTAAACTAACTTCCAGGTCTTGGGCAATCATTTTAAATTTCCTCTGTGCCGCATCGCAGTGGATGCTCATTTTGCTGCGCGTATTCGGTGACTTGGGCAACTTTAGTTTCAGCGACATCGCGTGTGTACACTCCGCAAATTGCCGAACCATTGTTGTGTATTTGGAGCATCAGTTGTTGTGCGCGCTCGTTATTGATCGCGAAAAAACGCTGCAAGACGTCGATGACAAATTCCATGGTGGTGTAATCGTCGTTATACAAAACCACCTTGTACATACCAGGCGGTTTGATTGCTGCGCGTTCAGGGGCGAGTAGCGTGCTGCTGTCGTTTTGTTTTGACATGGCGGTATTTTGTCACTTTGTATGGGGGGTAAGCCAGATGATTAGCGATGCTTTTTCAAGCTTGTTCCGTAAATTGAAATAACCGTTTGACAAATGCGGTCTGGTGAGGGTTAAATACGAACTGGCGTTTGAGTCAATGTAGCTGCAGTACTGGTTTTGCCGTGTGCGGTCTTGGATTCAAACAGTTTCGCGGGGGACCCCGTTCTTTTTTGTTAAGGAAGTTATCACATGGCAACTGGTACAGTTAAATGGTTTAACGATGCAAAAGGTTTCGGATTCATTACGCCGGATGATGGCAGCGAAGACCTGTTTGCGCACTTCTCCGCGATCAATATGAGCGGTTTCAAGTCACTCAAAGAAGGCCAGAAGGTCACCTTTGAAGTGGTCAAAGGCCCTAAAGGCAATCAAGCCTCCAACATCCAGGCACCTTAAGGTTTGCGATGAATAAAAAGCCCGGCTAGCCGGGCTTTTTTGTTGCCCGTTGTGAACGGCTTAGGCGATGGTAGCCAGTGCTGCATTGAAGGTCGCGCTGGGGCGCATGGCCTTTGAGGTTTTGGCAAAGTCCGGGTGGTAGTAGCCGCCCATATCGACAGGTTTCCCCTGTGCCGCGATCAGTTCTGCATTGATTACCGCTTCGTTGTCCGTCAGCGTTTTTGCAAGGGTTGTGAAGCGCGACTGAATCTCAATGTCTTGTGTTTGGGCCGCCAGCGCCTGCGCCCAATACAGTGCCAGATAAAAGTGAGAGCCCCGGTTGTCGATCTCACCCACACGGCGAGCAGGCGAGCGGTTATTCTCCAGAATCCGGCCGTTGGCCACATCCAGCGTTTCGGCGAGCACACGGGCTTTGGGGTTGTTATATTTCAGTGCCAGATGTTCAAGCGATGCGCCCAGTGCTAAAAATTCGCCCAGCGAATCCCAGCGCAGATAGGCCTCCTGCTGGAACTGTTGTACATGCTTGGGGGCGGAACCGCCGGCGCCCGTTTCGAACAGGCCACCGCCGCTCATTAAAGGGACGATGGAGAGCATTTTTGCGCTGGTGCCCAATTCAAGAATCGGGAACAGATCGGTGAGATAATCGCGCAGCACGTTGCCGGTCACTGAAATGGTGTCCAGGCCTTGGCGGATGCGATCAATCGATACCTGTATCGCCGCTTCTGGCGTCATGATGCGGATGTCCATGCCTGTGGTGTCGTGATCCTTCAGGTAGCGTTCGACCTTTGTGATCAGTTGTGCGTCATGCGCCCGGTGCGCGTCCAGCCAGAAAATAGCCGGAGTGCCCGTGATACGCACTCGCCCGACGGCCAGTTTGACCCAGTCCTGGATCGGTGCGTCTTTGACCTGACACATGCGGAAGATGTCGCCGGTCTCAACTTTTTGTTCGAGCAGCGTTGTGCCTGTCGTGTCGATAATGCGAACAGTGCCGCAGCCCTTCATCTCGAACGTTTTATCGTGTGAACCGTATTCTTCGGCTTGTTGCGCCATCAGCCCCACATTCGGTACGCTACCCATGGTGGTGGGATCATAAGCGCCGTGTTTTTTGCAGTCTTCGATGACGATCTGATAAATGCGCGCATAGCAGCGGTCAGGGATCATCGCGCAGGTGTCGTGCAGTTTGCCATCCACGCCCCACATTTTGCCTGAATCGCGGATCATCGCGGGCATCGAGGCATCGACGATCACGTCGCTCGGTACATGCAGATTGGTGATGCCCTTGTCGGAATTGACCATCGCGAGTTCCGGATTGAGGGCATAGGTGTTTTTAATGTCGGCTTCGATGGCAGCGCGCTGATCTTCAGGCAGCTTGGCGATTTTACTCAGGAGATCGCCCAGACCGTTGTTGACGTTGACGCCCAAGCTCTCAATGACCGCTGCGTGCTTGTCGAATACGTCCTTGAAGTAAACGGTCACGGCGTGGCCGAACATGATCGGATCGGAAATCTTCATCATGGTCGCCTTCAGATGCAGCGACAGCAGTACGCCCTGTTGTTTTGCGCTGGCGATCTGTTCTGCATAAAACGCGCGCAGTGCCGTGCGACTCATCACGGCCGCATCGATCACTTCGCCTGCCTGTAAGGTGATTTTTTCCTTCAAAACAGTCGTTAGCCCCTCGCTGCCAGTAAACTCGATGCGCACGGTGCACGCTTCGCTTACCGTGGTCGATTTTTCGCTGCCGTAAAAATCATTCGCGTTCATGTGCGCGACATGGGTCTTGGATGACGCACTCCATGCGCCCATCTTGTGCGGGTTGTTTTTGGCGAATTGTTTGACGGCACCTGCTGCGCGGCGGTCTGAATTACCTTCACGCAGCACCGGGTTGACCGCGCTGCCCAGCACGCGGCTGTAGCGGACTTTGATCGCTTTTTGGGTGTCGTCCTGCGGTTCGTCAGGATAATCAGGAATATCAAAGCCTTGCGACTGCAACTCGGCAATCGCGGCTTTCAATTGCGGCGGGGTGGCACTGACATTCGGCAGCTTGATGATGTTGGCTTCATCTTTGAGTGCGAGCTGGCCCAGTTCGCTCAGTTCATCGGCGATTTTCTGGTCCGGCGTCAGTTTGTCGGGAAAGTTTGCAAGAATGCGGCCTGCCAGTGAAATGTCGCGCGTCTCAACGGCAACCCCTGCTGCTTTTGTGAAAGCCTGTACGATAGGGAGCAGTGAATAGGTCGCCAGAGCCGGTGCTTCATCGACCATCGTGTAAATAATTTTCTGACTTGTCATGTTATTTCTCTTTAGAGGGGTAGATTTTGTCAACGGGTGCCGTTATTCATGGTTTAGCGATCCAGTAGACGCGGTAAAATGCCAGCTTGCTATATTTTGGAACTTCAATGGGACGCATACTGCTGTTCAACAAGCCGTTCGGCGTAATTTGCCAGTTCAGCCAGGATGGTCTGCATCCGACGCTGGCCGATTATATTCCTGTTCCCGAATTTTATCCTGCCGGACGACTGGATACCGACAGCGAAGGGCTGCTGGTCTTGACGGACGATGGTCAGTTGCAGCATCGCATCACGGATCCTAAGCACAAATTGCCCAAGACTTACTGGGTGCAGGTGGAAGGCGTGCCGGATTCTGCCGCCCTGGATACCTTGCGCGCGGGAGTTTTGCTAAAAGACGGGATGACCCAGCCGGCCGGTGCCGGGTTGATGGCACCACCGCCCGAACTTTGGCCGCGCAATCCGCCGGTGCGGGCGCGCAAAGCGATTCCGACCAGTTGGCTCGAATTGACGATCCGTGAGGGGAAAAATCGTCAGGTGCGCCGCATGACGGCTGCCGTCGGTTTTCCGACCCTGCGCCTGATACGCTACCGCATCGGCGAATGGACGCTGGACGGGGTGGAGCAGGGAACATGGAAAATGAATACATAAAGGAATGCGCTGATGACTAATAGAGAAACCACTGAGGCGCTTCGCCTGCTCGATGCACATCCTGATTTTAAAATCATTCGGCGCATCCTGCCCCGCACCACCTTTGGCGAACCTGCGGGCCGGGAGATGTTGCGAGGGGTCGTTGTCGATACCGAAACCACCGGGATCAATTCCGGGAAGGATGCCATCATTGAGCTGGGCATGGTGTTGTTCGAATACGATCCTGATACAGGGGAGGCTGGGCGCGTGTTGGGCAGTTTCGATCAACTGGAGTATCCCGGGATGGCGATTCCGCCTGAATCGACCGAGGTGCACGGCATCACCGATGAGATGGTTCAGGGAAAACGCATCGACGATGCGGCGGTGGCGGCCTTCCTCGACGGGGTGAGTATCGTGATTGCCCATAATTCAAAATTCGACCGGGTATTTCTCGAAAAGCGCCTGTCCGTTTTTGAGACGCTGCCTTGGGGATGTTCGTTTGCCCAGGTAGACTGGCGCGCGGAAGGAATCGGTTCTGCCAAGCTCGATTACATTTCATACCAGTACGGTTTTTTCTATGAGGCGCACCGGGCCGAAGGGGACTGCTACGCGCTGCTGGAAATATTGCAGCAGCCGTTGCCTAAATCGGGCCAGTTGGTTTTAAAAACGATTCTGAATGGCCTGGCGCAGAAAAGTTATCAGGTTTTTGCCACCGGTTCGTCGTTCGATACGAAGGATGTGTTAAAAGCGCGCGGCTATCGCTGGGATGGCGAAAAAAAATGCTGGCACACCACGGTCGCGGGCGATGCAGCCGTGAAAGAAGAGGTCGTCTGGTTGAAGGAGCGCGTTTATGGCGGAAAAAGTGCACGTATCGAAATCGAGGTGCACAATTGTCTGACGCGCTATTCCAACCGGACGGGTAACCGGGCGATCAAAGAAATTTAACCTCAAGCGGCAAACACACTGCCATGTTGGGTGCCGATTGCTGATATGCTCACAAGATTAATTTTTTAGAGGAAATAGGTTATGAAAACGCTGTTATCAATTGCTATGTTGTGTTTTAGTACGCTGGGATTCGCTGGCGATGCGCCTGCCGGATTGAGTGTTGTGAAGGGCGAAGTGCTGGAAGTGCAGGAGGTTGAGAGTTATACCTACCTGCGTTTGAAAACCAGCGAGGGGGAAATTTGGGCCGCGGTGGGCAAAGCGCCGGTTGCGAAGGGTGCTCAGGTCGTGATTGAAAACGCGATGACGATGAGTGACTTTGAGAGTAAGTCGCTGAAAAAAACCTTTAAAACCATTATCTTCGGTACGCTCGGTGGCGCGGGCGTCAGCGCGGCACATGCCGCTAAACCGGTTGATGTTGGTGATGTGAAGGTGTCTCGTGCTACCGGTGCAAATGCATATACGGTTGCTGAAATTGTGACCAAAGCGAAGGCGCTGAAGGACAAGCAAGTTGTGGTTCGCGGCAAGGTTGTTAAATATAACGCGGGCATTATGGGGAAAAACTGGGTGCACCTGCGCGATGGTACTGGCAGCGAGGGGAGTAATGATATTCTCGTGACGACTCAGAAGCAGGCCAAGGTGGGCGATGTCGTAACGGTGAAGGGCGTGGTGCGTAACGACAAGGACTTTGGCGCGGGTTATTTGTATAAGGTGCTGATTGAAGAGGCAACGCTGCAAAAGTAAAAGTCAGGGCGGCGGATTACCCGCCGCCGTTAAGCACCGCAGAAAAAGGCTATGCTTCCAGCAAATTTTTAATGACGGCACCGGCCAGCATATAGCCGAACAGCGGCGGCATGTGGCTGATCGTGCCGTTGACCGCGCGGGGCCGCCCCTGTGAGGTCGGCTGGGGTGGTAAGGGCTGGCTCGGGTGTTCGTCTGAGTAGACGGTCAGGATGCCGCGGCGTATGTTGTGGTGTTTGAGCAGCAGTTTTCTCATTTGGCGGGCCAGCGGGCACATCTCGGTCTGGCTGATATCGGCAAGCTTGATGCAGGCAGGATCAAGCCGGTTGCCAGCACCCATGCTGGAGGCGATCTTGAGATCCTGAGCGTAACTCTCTGCCACCAGTGCAACCTTGCAGGATAAGGAATCAATACAATCAATTACATAGTCGCAATCGGGCGGCAGTAATTCTTTGACATTGTCGATGGTCAGAAATACTTTGAGCAGCGTGACCTGACAGTCCGGGTTGATGTCGGCAATGCGCGCGCGCATCAGTTCTGCCTTGGACTGTCCGACGGTAGAGAGCAGGGCGGGCAGCTGGCGATTGATGTTGCTGGTGACTACCACGTCGTGATCGAGCAGTGTCAGGCGGCCGATCCCGGCACGCGCCAGCGCTTCTGTGCAATACGATCCCACGCCGCCCATGCCGGCTACGAAAACGTGACAGCTGGCGAGCCGGTTGATTCCCTCGTCGCCGATCAGGATTTGGGTGCGTTCGAACTGAGCTGGAATCGTCATGGCGGTCTTGCGAATTATCATTGCGGCCGATTTTAACATGCGAGTTCTAAAACAGAGCGAAGCATCACGCGGAACACGTGATTTTTCATCGAAACGGTATAATAGCGGTCACAGGTTCAATTACTTTGGAGTTTGTCTTGTTTAAGTTCATCGGTTTTGTTGCGGGTTTTTATTTTTTAGGTTTTTTTGGCGCACTGCTCGGCCTATTTGTCGGATCTTTCTTCGACCGCTTAAAGGCGTATGGTCTGGGTGCGATGAACCCGCTGCAAAATGCGCTGCGTCAGGGCGTGTTTCTGGAAACGGTGTTCGTGCTGATGGGGAAACTTGCCAAGGCAGATGGCGTGGTGACGCAGGATGAAATCACTCACGTCGAAGAATTCATGCAAAAACTGGGCATGACGGCGGAACATCGCAAACAGGCCATTGACTGGTTTAAGCAGGGGGCGGATCCGGCGTTCGACATTGAGCCTGCCTGCAAACGGTTTCTGATGATCTGCGGGAGTACCAGAAATCTCAAGCAGGTGTTGCTGGTGTACTTAATTGTGATGGCGCTGGCCGACGGGCATTTTCATCCTGCGGAAGAGGCGCTGCTCACCGAGATTGCCGGCAAGTTAGGTTACGATCAGGCAGCGTTCAGACAGATACTCGACATGGTGCTGAACCAGTCTCATTTCGGCGCGGGTGCGGCCAGTTCTGCCGATGCGCTGGCGGATGCCTACAAAGCACTGGGTGTCACGCCCGAGAGCACGGATGCGGAGATCAAGCGCGCCTATCGCCGCCTGATGAGCCAGTATCACCCTGATAAACTGATCGGTCAGGGGATGCCGGCCGATATGGTTGCGATGGCCACCGAACAGGCCAAAGAAATTCAACTGGCGCACGATTTAATCAAAAAGCATCGCAATATTTGAGCGTCTGGTTTAACCCAGTCCGTCACAGTTCAGAACATGATCGCCTGCTCGCTGTAGTAAAGCTGCCAATGGCGTATAGAATATCTGTCAGCCAGCAGCCAACCAATTGTCGCAAAAAGCCTTTTACCTATGAGTCTGATCAAATCTCGAAAGCGCGTCGCTGACCACGGAGAAGTATTCACACCCGCATGGATGGTGGATGCCATGCTCGATCTCGTGAAGGATGAGTCGGAGCGCATAGACTCGCGTTTTCTGGAGCCGGCATGCGGAAGCGGCAACTTTATAATCAAAGTCTTGCAGCGCAAGCTCGCTGTCGTCGAGCACAAGTTTGGAAAATCCGATTTCGAAAAGCAGCACTATGCGCTTCTGGCGCTGATGTGCATCTATGGGATCGAACTTCTTGCGGACAACATCGCAGAGTGCCGCGAGAACATGCTGGTAATTTTCGCCGACTACCTAAATCTGCAAGAGTCAGATGATCTCTGCCGTGCCGCATGCTACGTGTTATCGCAAAATCTGGTTCATGGCGATGCCCTGACCATGTGCGTCAGCACTGGCGAGCCGATTTCCTTTGCCGAATGGGGGTATCTGGGCAAGGGGAAATACCAGCGCCGCGACTTCCGTTTTGATGTTCTTACCGGTTCATCGGTCTACAGTCAGGAAGGGACTCTTTTTGCCCACTTGGGCAAACACGAGATTTTTATGCCGACAAAGACCTGGCCTCAGATGGCTGTGAGCGAGTTGGCTGCTCTGGGGGAGAATGCGCATGGACAAGATTGAGCACGTGAGCGATAAACCAGTGAGCATGACCGCGCCGCCCGAAGGCTACGGCGACTGGCTAGGTGAACTGAAAGCGCAAATTCACGAGGCGCAGCAGCGTGCAGCGCAAGCTGTTAACTTAGAGCTGGTCTTGTTGTATTGGAAAATTGGCAATGCCATTTTGATTCGGCAAAACAAACAAGGCTGGGGCGCGAAAGTGGTGGATCGCTTAGCGCATGATCTGCGCATCAGCTTCCCGGATATGCAGGGGTTTTCTGTACGCAACCTCAAGTACATGCGAGCCTTTGCCCGGTGTTGGACAGATATTCAATTTGTGCAACAGCTGCTGCACAAATTGCCATGGGGGCATAACCTTGTGTTGCTTGATAAGCTGGAGACTGAGCCGCAGCGCCGCTGGTATGCGGCTAAAGCCATCGAACACAACTGGTCGCGAAATATTCTGGGGATGCAGATCGAAACTGGCTTACTGGAGCGCAGCGGCACGGCGGTCACGAACTTCGAGGCCAGTTTACCCAAGCCGCAATCCGATCTGGCTCGCGAATCCCTGAAAGATCCATATCGCTTCGACTTCCTTGGTCTGACCGACGAGGCGCAGGAGCGCGAGATCGAACACGCTTTGTTGAAGCATGTCACCGAATTTCTGCTTGAGCTGGGTGCGGGATTTGCTTTTGTCGGGCGGCAGGTGTTGCTGGACGTAGGGGGCGATGAGTTTTTTATTGACCTGTTGTTCTATCACCTCAAGTTGCGTTGCTATGTGGTAATCGAACTTAAGGCCGGAAAATTCAAGCCCGAGCATCTGGGGCAGCTCGGTTTTTATCTGACTGCTGTGAATCGCCAGGTCAAAAGCGAGCACGACAACCCAACCATCGGCCTCTTGCTGTGCAAGAGCAAAAACAAGATCGTGGCCGAATATGCCCTAGGCGATAAATCGCAGCCGATGGGCATAGCCGAATACAAATTGCTCGAATCTCTGCCCGCCGAACTGCAAACCAGCCTGCCCAGCATTGAGCAGATCGAACGCGAACTGGCGGGCGATGACAGCCCGAGCGAAGAGGATGAATCATGAATCAGGCCGGCTTTACACTGCGGGGCCGCAATCCGGACGTGCTGACCTGTATCGCCAACCTTTCCAATGACGAAGTGTTCACCCCGCCGGAATTGCGCCTGAACAGCTGCGTTCATCCTATAAAAAGCATTTCATCCAGGCAAGGGGTCTCGCAGGGATACTGCCAAAGACAGTAAATCGCAAAAAACCTTGCGTGGACAACAAGCTTTTTATAGGTTTATCGCCGTTTGGCGATCGTGCTCAGTGCGCGGCTTTTGTCGGCGCTGCCTGAGCTGGAACCGAAGTAGTAGGATATGACTTGCGTGGCGACCGTGGTGAGTGCGCCTAAGATATAAATGATGATGTCCTTCATTTCCGGACGCTGGGCCAGAATGCTGCCCTTCTCATCGCCGCTGAAAACAATGTACCAGTACATCCAGAAGGTCAGCAGTATGATGGCGAACGCGAGCAGCGCGTTGACGTTCGCTGCCAGCCAGCCCGACGGTTCGATTTCACGGTTGCGCCGTTCAGCCTCGCTCCCGTTGGCAGGTGCTGGTACGCTTTGACGTGTCTCCTGCCGGATTGCTGCTCTGGCGAGTTCGTTGGCCAACTCCTTTTCCTCCTGTTGCGACGTAGCGCCACTCATAGAAATGAGCGCGTGTTTTGCATCGTTGTTCATGATCCGACCCCTTCCAGTGTGCGTTTGACCCAGCCAAAGAAATATTTTTTGCTGTCCGGCCTCTGTTCACAGATGCTGAGGTAGCGGGAAATTTTATGCAGCGAAAATAGCGCCAGAAAAGTGCCGGGATCTGTGGAATTTATTTTTTTAAGTGTCTCAGGGCCGATGATGCCATCCGGTTTTTCGCCTACGGTGAGCTGTGCCAGTTTTGCGCTGGTGTAAGTGCCGGCATTGACAGCAAAGTCGAAGATAGACTGGGCGATGCGCTGATCGGTCATGTCGTCGCCGCGTACCTTGTCCCAGTAGTTGATTTCAAAGAAGGCTTTGATTTTGTCTTGTAACTCAGTCATGCGATCGAGATTGGCAGGGAAGGTGCTTTCCTGCTTTGCGCGATCGATTAAAATCCAGCCATCCCATTTTGAATTGAGTTTGCGCGCGATTCCCTGATAGGTTTCGCCGCCGGGGTCCTGCGGGTCGTTCACATAGCCGCCCTCGGCCTGCATGGTTGCGGTGTAAGCAGATGCAAAGTCGGCCATGATGACTCCTGTAGTGAAGTTGGCAACCTCGTTTTTGAGGCAGCGCGAACGACGAGCAGGGTAAGTGCTGGGTGGTAGAGCGGTCAATATGTCTTAATGTCTATATACTTCGGCTAGGTTGCCTCTGGCCTTGTGATTCAATCGTGACGCCCAACAAAAAGGACACCCGAAGGTGTCCCGTTTTTGCAGTCTGCAGAATAAGCGTTAGTCTATTTTTGCAGCAGCGCGCAGGTCCGTGATGATCTTCTGGATTGCTTGCTGTTGCAGGCGTTGCAGCAACTGCGGTTTGATTTCATCAAACGAAGGAACTTTCAGCGCGCGCATATCTTCCAGTTTGATGACGTGCCAGCCGAACTGGGTTTGTACAGGATCCTTGGTGTATTCACCCTTTTTTAGATTCAGCAGCGCATTGGCGAACGGCTCAACAAAATTCTTCGGTACGGTCCAACCTAAAGCACCGCCGCGCTCAGCCGAGCCGGTATCTTTGGATTTTTCAGCCAGTTTTTCAAATTTAGCCTTCTTGCCCAGTTGAGCAATGATGTCGCGTGCCTCTGCTTCGGTCGCAACCAGAATATGGCGTGCGCTGTATTCCTTATCACCCAGCTTTGATTTCAGTGTTTCGTATCCTGCCTGCAATTGTGCATCGGTGACGGGATTCTTTTTCAGTTGCTCTTGAACGAATGCATTGATCAGCACGGTTTGCTTTGCCAGATCAATTTGCTGAACGATATCGGCTGATTTATCCAGTCCGCTTGACGTGGCCGCTTGCGCCATCACTTCACGGTTGATCAAGTCGTCTAAAATCGCCTTGCGCAATTCCGGTGTGTCAGCCTGACCTTGTGCGAGCGCATTTTTGACGTTCAGTTCAACGCGTTCCTGGCTGATCACGACTTTGTTGACCACTGCGGCGGATTTATCTGCGGCAAACGCCGGGTTGATCGCCAGAGCTGCCAAGATGGCCAGCGTTGCAAATTGCTTTGTTTTTAACATATTTAGTCCTTGAGAGAAAAATTCAAATGGATAATCAAATTTCGTTCGGGGTATTCGCCTGTATGTTGAGTGCATGAATGTCATCCTTCATCATCTCGCCCAGCGCGGAATATATCATACGGTGGCGCGCTAACGTACCCTTACTCGTAAACTTATGCGTGACAATTTGTAACAAATAATGACCGCCGCCGCCCTGTGCACCCGCGTGCCCTGCGTGTTTATGGCTTTCATCGACAATATTCACGACGGTCGGATCAAGTGCCGCCAGGCGTACTTTCATTTTTTCAATGCGACTCATGCGGGGAGCGTCTTTCTGAACGGGCGCACGGCAACGTCGCGGTAGACGCCGCCGCTGACATAGGGATCCGCGTCCGCCCAAGCTTGGGCTTCCAATAGGGAGGTGAATTCAGCTACGATCAGGCTGCCGGTAAAGCCGGCTGTTCCCGGGTCTTCGGCATCGACGGCAGGGAAGGGGCCGGCCAGCAGCAGCCGGCCTTGGGCTTGCAGTGCTTGCAATCGTGCAACATGAGCGGGGCGCGATTGAATGCGGGCCGCAAGACTGTCAGGTACATCGGTTCCGGTGATGGCGTACCACATCAGTTGGACTCCTTTTTTTCATCGATGTATTTGGCAAGCCAGGCGCTTTGACCGATGATGAACACCAGCATCATGCCGGTGAAACCGAAAAGCTTGAAATTGACCCAGGTGTCGGTCGAATAGTTGAAGGCGACATACAGATTGATGAAGCCCAGTACCAGAAAAAACAGGCTCCAGCTCAAATTCAGTCTATCCCATACGCGTAGGGGTAATGCCATTTTTTCGGAGAGCAGGGAGCGCATCAGGTTCTTCTTGAAGAACAGGTTGGAGCCTAGCAAGATCACCGAAAACAACCAGTACAGTACGCTGGGTTTGAATTTAATGAAGGTTTCGTCGTGCAGCAACAAAGTCGCGCCGCCGAACACGCCGACGATGGCAAAGCTCACCCACAGCATCGCATCCACTTTGCCGTGTTTGTATTTTGTCCAGATGATTTGGGCGATGGTGGCGATGATGGCAATGGCAGTGGCGACAAAGATGCCCTGAAATTTGAAGGCGATAAAAAATAGGATGACGGGAAAAAGATCGAACAACAGTTTCATGGTTTAGGGTCTGTCTAGGGTCAGTGAGGCGGAATTAATGCAAAAGCGTAATCCGGTGGGTTGCGGGCCATCGGGAAAAACGTGGCCCAGATGGGCGCCGCAATGTGCGCATTTTACTTCATCGCGGCGCATGCCGTGGCTGGTATCGCTGCTGGTGGCCAAGCTATTCACTTCAATCGGCTGCCAGAAACTGGGCCAGCCTGAGCCTGATTCAAATTTAGTAGCCGCATCAAACAGGGCGTGATCGCAGCAGACGCAGCGATAGACGCCCGCATCATGGCAATCCCAGTAGATGCCGCTGAACGGCGGTTCGGTGCCGCATTGGCGACACACCTGATATTGCTCAGGGGAGAGTTCGGCGCGCCACTCGTCGTCTGATTTTGTAATGTGAGAAGTCATTGTTGTTGGAAAACCCTTGTCCACGAAAATCACGAAAAAACACGAAAAATAACAAACTGAATGAATTTAACGGCTATCTAAAATACGTACTGCATATACGTATGTAAGATTTTGATTTATTTAGTGTATTTCGTGTCTTTCGTGGAGCTCTGCTTTTTCTAGATTTACAGCACATCGCCTGCATGATCCGCAAGACGCGAGCGCTCGCCCCTGAGCAATGTGATGTGACCGCCATGCTCCCAGCCTTTGAAACGATCCACCACATAGGTCAGGCCTGAGCTGCCTTCGGACAGATAAGGTGTGTCGATCTGCGCGATGTTGCCCATGCACACGACCTTAGTGCCGGGGCCCGCGCGCGTGATCAGCGTCTTCATCTGCTTGGGCGTGAGATTCTGCGACTCGTCGATGATGATGTATTTGTTCAGGAAAGTGCGGCCGCGCATAAAATTGAGCGATTTGACCTTGATGCGCGAGCGGATCAAATCGCGTGTCGCCGCTTTCCCCCAGTCGCCTGCCTCTTCGTCGTTTTTGTTGAGCACATCCAGATTGTCATCGAGCGCCCCCATCCACGGCGTCATTTTTTCTTCTTCGGTGCCGGGCAAAAAGCCGATATCTTCACCGACCGGCACGGTCACGCGGGTGATGATGATTTCAGAATACAGCTTGCTCTCCAGCGTTTGCATTAGACCTGCGGCCAGCGTCAACAGCGTTTTACCCGTGCCCGCTTGACCTAGCAGGGTCACGAAGTCGATTTCAGGGTCGAGCAGCAAATTGAGCACGAAATTCTGTTCGCGGTTGCGCGCGACGATGCCCCAGACGTTGTGCTTGGTGCTGGTGTAGTCGGTGAGCGTGCGCAGCAGTGCCGTATTCTCGTTTTGCTCCAGTACGATGGCGTAAAACGGCGCATCGTCTTCTTTGTAGACGAACTGGTTGATGAAGAGCGCACCGCAGAGCGGGCCGCTGATCTGGTAATAGGTGTGAGTGTCTTTGATCCACGACTTCATGTCGCGCCCGTGGGTGTCCCAAAAGTCTTCGGGCAGTTCAAGTACGCCGCTGTACAGCAGATCGGTGTCTTCGAGCACCTTGTCGTTGAAGTAGTCCTGAGCTTCGAGCCCCAGCGCGCGCGCCTTGATGCGCATGTTGATGTCTTTGCTGACTAAAATCACCGAGCGCGTCGGGTGCTGATGTTGCAGACCAATCACCACGCCTAGTATCGCGTTGTCGGCTTTGCCCAGTTCCAGATTGTGCGGCAGTTCCTGTCTGATGAAGCTGGTTTGCAAAAACAGCCTTCCGGTGCTGTTTTTGTGCATATCTGTTTGCAGCGCGATGCCCTCGTCGATATTGCGCGGCGCATCGTTAACAATTTCATCGAGGAAGCGGCTCACCTGACGTGCATTGCGCGCCACTTCGGTCATGCCCTTTTTCTTGTTATCCAGCTCTTCTAGTACAAACATCGGCAGGCAAATGTCGTGTTCCTCGAAGCGGTACAGACTGGTCGGATCGTGCAGCAATACATTGGTGTCCAGAACAAACAGCTTGGTATCGGATACCGCTTTTTTGAGCTTCGGCATGATCTTTCCTTCAGTTGAGTGTTGAGACGAAATCCAAAACTTCCTGTGCGTGCCCGTCTGCCTTGAGTCCGCGCCATTCATGGCGCAGTATCCCCTGACTGTCGAACACGAAGGTGCTGCGTTCGATGCCGCGTACCTGCTTGCCGTACATCATCTTTTGTTTCATGACACCAAACAGATTGCACACGGTTTCATCGGTATCGGACAGCAGCTCAAAAGGCAGTGTGAATTTGGCTTTGAAATTTTCATGCGATTTCAGGCTGTCGCGTGAAATGCCGGCCACGGTGCAATTCGCCTGTCTGAATTTTTCATGTAAATCGCGGAATTGCTGCGCTTCGGTGGTACAACCGGGGGTGTTGTCCTTAGGATAGAAGAACAGCACCAGATGTTGGCCACGTGCGGATGAAAGTGTGAAGGTCGCACCATCTGTTGCGGGTAGGGTGAAATCGCTGATTTGTTTCTCTGTCATGGCTCAACTTTCAAAAAATGTTGCCATTGTGCTATAGAATTTTAAGGTTTAAATCACGTGTTTCAGAGTCCGATGTCGATAAGGTATGCCGCGTTTTTGCACATTTCGCTCTGGGTAAATAGATGTCGGATGCAGTTGCGTCCGTCGTGTTTGGCTGTATACAGTGCGGTGTCAGCCGTGTTGAGCAGGAAATTCGCATCGCAATTGCTGCTGATCGAGTGGGTGGCAATGCCTATGCTCAGCGTTACGCGATCGGTAACATTCGATTTTGCGTGAGGAATATTTAATTCCAGCATGGCACTCTGTATTTTTTGGGCAACTGCATAGGCCCCTTCCAGTTCGCAGTCGGGCAGTAAAATGGCGAATTCCTCTCCGCCATAGCGTGTCACGACATCTGTCGTCCGGTTGAGCTGAGACTTGATCAATTCGACAATACGGATCAGTACGCGGTCGCCTGCGGGGTGGCCATAGAAGTCGTTGTAGTCCTTAAAATAATCGATGTCCAGCATCAGCAGGGAAAGCGGCGTGCCCTGCCGGTGTACGCGACCGAATTCCGCCTTGAAGCGTTCGTCAAAGTAACGACGGTTATACGCACCTGTCAGGCTATCCGTCGTTGCATCGATACTCAGTTGTCTGGAGTGCAACTTGAGCAGATGCTCTCGTGCAAACGATACGCTGGTGTCGGTGATTTGAATCAGGCATTGATGGGCGCCATCCGGTGTGATGATAGGCGTGAGGGTGATGGATTGATGGATGCGTGCCTGCTGTTTTTGCCGTGTACAGGGGAGCGGGTAGAGTGGCAGCGGTGAGCGATGCAGCGCGCTGGACAAGACCACCGGCAGCTTGTAGGCCAGTGCATTTTGCATGGCCGTCTTGAAGGAAGCGCCTAAACTCTCTGCAAACAGGGTTTCTAGCGACTGTCCGACCGCGTGCTTCTCATCAATGCCGCTGTGTTCGGATACCCAGTCGTTCCATAGCAATACCACGCTTTTTGCGTCGATCAGAATCAATCCTGTATTGACCGCATTCCAGATCGAGTGCCAGATCATGTTCTGGGTGTGAGTGCGTTGATTCATGTTGTATTTAAATGCCGGTGATAAAGTTATCGATGTGAGCGAGAAATTCTTTTAACGATGAGGTGCTGAGCAGGAAAACCAGGCAACCTTGCGTTTGACGTTTCTCTATTTTCAAGTCGATGTGCAGCGCCATCATGACAGGTTGGTCAATTTCACCGATAAGTTTTTGCAAGATCGCTTCGGGGGCATCGACTGAGTATTGGGGCAGCGTGCTTTGTAGCGATAGTCCGAGCAAATCGCCCATCGCAGAGAGGCATGCGTTCAGGATGATGTTGCCCAATTCACACATTGCATCTTGCTCAAACTCGGCCAACTCCGCGACACTGACATGAGTTCCCATCATATCGCGTACGATTTCCAGCGCGCGCGCCTCGGTGAACAACAGCATCGCTATGGCGTCAAACGGACCGCTGAAGTGCTGTCTGACGGCGCCGACTCGCGCGCTGTCCAGCGGTAATGTCTGCGCATGTATTTCCGAGGACGGGAATAACTGCACATGCGGAACAGATAGTTGGACTTCTTCGCCGATGATTTCACTCAGGCTGGAGGCGGCACGCCCGGCACCAATGTTGAAAATCTCGCAAAGCGCATCGGTGTGTAATTCGGACAGGGAAATCACATAGCACTTTCGAAGTGGTCGAGTGCTTGCAAGGCGGTTTTTTCGGTCACCGGCTTAGAGACAAAGCGAGCGCCCAGTTCGATGGCGCGCGTCTGTTGCGTTTCCTGGATGTTCGCCGAGAAGATGGCGATGCGAATTTTAGGGTGCTTGTCGAGAATTTGTTCTGCGGCATCCGTACCCAGCATGCCGGGCATATTGATATCCATGGTGATGAAATCAGGCAGTTCGATCTCAACGAGGGGGAGCGCTTCGTCTCCGCTGCTCGCTTCTATGATCAGCCATTGCGGGCGTTTTGCCAGGATGAAGGTGCGGATCATCAGTCGTGAGAGCCGGCTATCGTCAACGATGAGCAGTTTTTTAATGCTATTTGGCATGATGGGTTGCTCGTATATTTTACCTGCCGTGATTCTATCCCAGTTCGTCTTTTTTGACAGCATTGTCACGTTAATTTTGCATGGGTGGAATCAGTTTTATTGCAGATTTTTGGCTTGCTGTGCGTGACTGTGGTTATACTTGGCGGCATTTTTTCTTCAATGACTGCTGAAAATCCCAGTGATTTACAGGTTGATATTATGATGGATACAGATTACATGCAGGCAGCGCTGGAACAAGCGGCGCTGGCTGAAGATGCAGGAGAGGTGCCCGTTGGCGCTGTGGTGGTGAAAGATGGCGTCATCATCGGGCGCGGTTATAACGCGCCGATCTCGCTTCACGACCCGTCCGCGCATGCTGAGATGCAGGCACTGCGCGCAGCGGCGCAATATTTGGGTAATTATCGTCTGGTAGGCTGCGATTTGTTTGTCACGCTGGAGCCTTGTGTGATGTGTGCCGGTGCGATCATGCATGCGCGTATCCGGCGGGTGGTGTATGGTGCGTCAGATTTCAAGACGGGCGTGTGCGGCAGTTTGCTGGACCTGTTCACCGAAGCGCGTTTGAATCACCATACTGTCGTTGCGGGTGGGGTGCTGGCTGATGAGTGCGGCGCTACCTTGAGTCGTTTTTTTGCACAGCGACGTGAGCAGAAAAAGATAAATGAAAATAAGCATATACATCAAGACTCAGCAGCTTGAATTGCATGATGATGTAGGCTTCGTGCTGCGCCGCTATCTGATTTCCACGGCAGTCAAGGGCGCGGGTGAGTTGTCCGGCAGTTTTTGCACACCGCGCGGACGGCATGTCATTCGCGCTAAAATCGGCACAGGCTGCCCGGAAAATGCCGTTTTTGTGCGGCGCCGGCCGACCGGTGAAATTTTCAGCGAAGCGCTGGGCGCACAATATCCTCAGCGTGATTGGATATTGACGCGCATCCTGTGGCTATCCGGTTGCGAAGTTGGCTTTAACCGGCTGGGGAAAAACGATACCATGCGCCGTTATATTTATATTCACGGTACGCCTGATTTTGAACCGGTAGGCGAGGCGCGTTCGCACGGTTGTATCAGGATGCGGAACGCGGATTTAATTGAGTTGTATGATCTGGTGCCGGCAGGTACGCAGGTTGAAATTGTTGAATGACTGATCAGAAAGAGTCCGATGAGCAATCCTTTTAGCGTAAGTCTGATTTGCTGGCACGATGGCGAGCCCCTACTTAAATCCGTCCGCGAGGCGGTGTTCATCCATGAGCAGGGGATTGCACCTGAATTGGAGTGGGATGGCGCGGATGAGCAGTGTCGTCATGCGCTGGTGCTGAGCGCGCAGGGCGAGGCGATCGGCTGCGGCCGCATGCTGTCGGACGGTCACATCGGGCGCATTGCCGTGCTGGCAAAATGGCGCAAACAGAAGGTCGGTACGGCGATTGTGGAGGCGTTACTCGATTATGCGCGCGCACATGATTATCCTCAGATTGATGTCGATGCGCAGACCTATGCGGTGCCGTTCTATCACAGCTTTGAATTTGTCGAGGAAGGGTGCGTGTTTATGGATGCGGGGCTACCCCACATCAAAATGCGACTCAAGCTACTTGCCCGTTAAATAATCGGCCACGCTAAAATTCATCACCGCTTCCGGTCGCGAGACGGCAAAGGCGGTGATCACGGCACCGGTGGCGAATGCTTCCGCGAAGATGAGGATGGGGGCGGGAATCAGGTAGTGATACTGGATTTCCGGCCAGGTGTAGTGGGTGAGGCCTAGCAATACCAGTGTGGTGGTCGCCATCATCAGCATGCTTGCCAATGCCGCGCAGGCAAATCCGTTAACCAGCACGAACACAAAGAAATTTTTCGGCAAATAGCGCCGGCAAAATCGCAGCAGCGCTTCGCCGAACACCATCGGGACGCACAGCATCAAAAGCCCGTTGATGCCCAGCGTCGAGATTTCCTGCCCCGAGTACAGCCAGCTGCCTGTCATGATCAGGGTGAGCGCAATCAGCGCAATCGGCCAGCCGAACATCAGCAGGAACAGGGTTGCGCCGATCAGGTGAAAATTAAAACCGGGACGGATGCCCGCGTTCATTTGCCAGAAAACAGCGGTGCAAAAAATCAGCCCGATCAATGCGTTGAACATGTCGGAATTTTTGAACAGGGTTTGCCAGGGCGCGCAGCGAGCGGCCCGATACAGCAAAAAGGCAAAGGCATAGTTGGCCAGCAACAGACTATCGCCGGTAAATAGCGCAGCCGGCAGGTTCATGGCAGCGGGTAGGGCAGGCTTTCAAAGGCGAGGACGGGTCCTTGCAATGAGTGCAAATGAACCGGATGTGCATCGCGGCTCGTGATTTGTAGCACGGCCAGTACATCAAAACCGCCGCCAGGAGCCGGGGCTGCATTTGCGATCATGCCGCAGGCCTGATCCGCCATCTCCTCGCTATACAATTCATCGCCCGGATTCGCTGCTATTGGGCTATGCGCCAGATACATGCGGCGTTTGGGCTTGCCCAGATAATGCATGCGCGCGACGATTTCCTGTCCGGGATAGCAGCCCTTCTTGAAATTGATGCCGCCGATCAGGTCGAAATTCACCATTTGCGGCACGAACTGTTCCTGTGTGCCGGGCACAATCACTGGCGTTCCCGCGCGGATGTTGAGCCAGTCCCAGGTATCGCTGTCGACGATGGGTGTATTGAGGGCGGCCACAAGCTGTTGCTGTTGTTCGGGTGTGCTGTTGAGCATGAAGCGGTTTTCGCCGATTTTGATGATGCGGCACGCCAATTCCGCTGACTCAATCACGCCCATCAGCGGTAGTTCAAGACATACAGCAGGCAGCGCGGGATGACAACCCGAAAGCCCTAGCGAGACGACTTCATGGCGTGCATCAGTGATTTTTACTTTGGCGCGCAATACGTACATGCCGAGTTTTTTACGCAGCGCATCGGCTAGAACTTCGGGCAGTTGCAGCAGATAATCATCCGCATCGCGCCAGATCAGGAAACTTGCCAGCATGCGGCCTTTGGCTGTGTTGAAACTTGAGTATTGTGCCTGTGTCTCAGTGACCTCGCGGATGTCGTTGCTCAGCAGATTTTGCAAAAACGAGAGTGCATCATCACCTGACACGCGCAGCGCGGCAAACTGGCTGAGGTTGCAGAGCGTCGTGTTGGTCTGTTCGATAGTTGTCGTTGGTACGTCAGATTGCATGGTGTCCGTTCGTGTGGTGGGTGTATATCGTACCCGGCCTTGCGCGCCTTAATTTTGTTGGGTATCTGACTGGGAGTCGAGCATAGCATGTTCGTGGAGGAACCGGCCCAGATGACGATCGTCCCGGTCCGTGTGATTCAAGAGCCAGTCCGACAAAAACAGCTTGATGCGGTAGCCTGTATACCAGGGGTCGCATGTCAGGGTTTTGATTTCATTGCCGAGTTTTTCAAAAAAGTGCTTGTACGAGCGGTGCTGGGCGATATGGTCGGCCGCAAAAGGGTAGTGATGCGTATGCATCAGCTGCTCTTCGAAATCGAAATGTTCCTCGATTTGGATTGTCAGTTTGGCGATCAGCGCATTCACCGTGTCATGGCGATGGATGACCGCGTGGCGCAGCGCGGCGATGAGGCGCATTAAATCCTGATGGTGGCTGTCGATTTCGTTGTGCCCGACCCCGGATTGACGGACGGCTTCGTCGCTCGGGTCTTCCAAGCCGGTGTAGAGGCCGGTTGACAGGTAATCTGTGCAGCGCTGCAGATAGACGCGTGCCGGAATATCGTCGGGATTGTCGCGTACGATTTCGGCCAGCATCGGCTGTGCGCGATCAATCGAGCGGGTGTGGTACAGGGCGAGCGCCTCTTCGAACTTTTGCAAGGTTCTGGATTTTTCTTCCCTGATTTTGGGTGCGTCGTGATTGAATACTTCGTAGATCGATTCGGCGTTGGTGTTGTAGGTGACTTTGACGCGCCCCAGATGGCGCACCAGAAATTTTTCGGGCTCCGACAGACTGTACAAGGTGTGTTCGCTGATCAATAGCGGCGCGCCGTACGTTTTGGTCAGCGTTTGCAATCGGGACGCAAGATTGACCGTATGGCCCAGTACCGTGCCTTCCATTCGGTTGCCGCCGCCGATGACGCCGAGCATCAGTACGCCGGTATTGATGCCGATGCCGATGCGGATCGGTGCGTAGGCTGCGCGCTCGCGTCCGGCGTTGTATTCGTCAAGGCGCGCGAGCATCGACAGGCCCGAGGCCAGCGCATCGTCGGCCGCCGTCGGGAACAGGGCCATGATCGCATCGCCCATGTACTTGTCGATGATGCCGTGGTGTGCGCTGACCACCGGATTCATCACGGATAGGTAGGAATTGATCATGCTGAAGGTTTGCTGCGGCGTCATGCTCTCCGACAGCGACGTGAAATCGCGTATGTCGGTGAACACGACAGACATGTTTTTCTCGATCTGGTCGCCCAATTCGACATCAATCAGGCTGGTTTTGCCAAGAAAGGCGATGATGTCGCGCGGTACAAAATGCAGCAGCGAGCGTTCCAGTAGTTTTAGCCGCGCGCGCGTACCGGCGTGCGCTTCGCGCTCGGCATTGAGCTCGTGGGTATCTTCAGGTATGTCGAAACTAGCGCTCATAAGCTACCGTTGTTAAACCTCATGCGGCAATTCTGGCGCGCATCCCGTTATCAGGCGTAAGTGCTGATCCGCCCGCCCTTAGATTCGCCTGCTATAAACTGAATTCCTGTTGCTTCGTTCGCTTCCTTAGGAACCGATTTTACGTTGCTGGCAGAACCGTTATCGCGATCGTTGGATGTCTTCGGCATGCTGTAAGTCAGGCTGTTTGCACTCGTCTGGGTCTGGCTTGATTTTTGCGCCTGTGCGGACAAAGTCACGATGGTCGAGGGCGGGGTATCCGCACTGGATTTAGCTCTGTCGGTAACCGGCGGCGTCTGATTGCTAAAGATCTGATTGATCGGGCTGTTCGTCTGACCGCTGCCGGGCGGATTGATATTTACACTTGAGATGGCCATGATAGGACTCCTCGGGGGGTTGTGAGGCTTGTACTCTACTGCTATTTTTGTTAGATGGCAATGACTGCCGTGTTCGGCTACACTCTCGCGCCATGAAATCTCTTGCCGGAATCCTGTTGCTCTTACTGCTTAGCGCATGTGATGAGTGGAATAACCCCTATCCCGCCGCCGAGGCCGGTCAGTCTATTCTGTACACCGCGTTCACCGAACGGCCCAAACATCTTGATCCTGCACAGGCCTACAGCGAGAACGAATATGAGTTCATCAGCAATATCTACGCGCCGCCGCTGCAATATCACTATCTGAAACGTCCGTATCAACTGGTGCCGCAGGCCGCAAGCGCAATGCCGACTGTCACCTATCAGGATGCGCAGCATCAGGCGCTGCCGAATGATGCGACGGCGGAAAAAATCGCTTACAGCGTCTATGAGATTCACATCAAGCCCGGTATGCGTTATCAGCCGCATCCGGCCTTTGCACGCACGAATGATGGACGTCTGGAGTACGATCATTTAACGCCTGCTGATCTGGGCGATGTGCACGTGCCGGGCGATTTTCCTCATCGTGGCACGCGCGTCGTGACTTCAGCTGATTATATAAATCAAATCAAACGGTTAGCTAATCCTCAGCTGCATCTACCGATTTTTGGTGTGATGAGCGAGTACATCGTCGGGTTAAAGGAGTATGCGGCCACCTTGCAGCAGGCGCTGAAAAAGAATCCCGATGCCTTTCTCGATCTGTCAGCGTATCCCTTGTCTGGCGTCCAAGTGGTCGACGACACTACCTACCGCATTACGATACACGGCAAATACCCGCAGTTCGCCTACTGGCTGGCCATGCCGTTTTTTGCGCCGATGCCGCCCGAGGCCGAGCGCTTTTATGCGCAGGCGGGGATGCGCGAGCGCAACCTGTCGCTGGACTGGTGGCCGGTCGGGAGCGGCCCCTTTTACCTGTCTGGAAATAATCCGAACCGGCGGATGGTGCTCACTAAAAATCCTTATTTCGACAGCGAACGCTATCCGGCAGAGGGCGAAGCGTCTGATGCCAATGCCGGATTGCTGGTGGATGCGGGCAAGAATTTGCCGCTGATCGATCGCGTGGTCTTTACGCTGGAAAAGGAGACGATTCCTTACTGGAACAAGTTTTTGCAGGGGTATTTCGATGCATCCGGCATCAGTTCGGATAGTTTTGATCAGGCGGTGCAGGTGAGTGTCGGCGGAGACGCCAGCGTGTCTGATGAAATGCGCGAGCAGGGCATCACGCTCTCCACCTCGGTCGCCACGTCCACCATGTATACCGGTTTTAACTGGCTTGATCCTGTGGTGGGCGGCAGTTCGGAGCGTGCCCGTAAGTTAAGACAGGCGATTGCAATTGCGGTGGATTTCGAAGAATTCGTTTCCATCTTTGCCAACGGACGGGGAATTTCTGCGCAATCGCCGATTCCGCCGGGTATCTTCGGTTACCGTGAAGGGGAGGCGGGCATCAATAAGGTGGTGTACGACTGGGTCGGTGGTCAGCCTGTGAGAAAGCCGATTGCTGAGGCCCGCAGGCTGCTGGCTGAAGCGGGCTATCCGGACGGGGTGGATAGCAACACGCATCAGCCGCTGGTGATCAATCTGGATACCACCGCGACCGGCGTCGGCAACAAGTCGCGTCTGGACTGGATGCGCAAGCAGTTCGAGAAGCTCAACGTGCAACTGGTAGTGCGCAGCACCGATTACAACCGCTTTCAGGATAAGGTGCGCCGTGGCGACACGCAGATGTTCTATTTCGGCTGGAATGCCGACTATCCCGATCCGGAAAATTTCCTGTTTTTGCTGCACGGCCCGCAGGGTAAGGTGAGTTACTCGGGCGAGAATGCGGCCAATTACAGCAATCCCGACTACGACCGTTTGTTCCTGAAAATGAAAAATATGGAAAACAGTCCGGCGCGGCAGGCGATCATCGATCAGATGCTGGAAATTTTGCGCCGCGATTCGCCCTGGTTGTGGGGCTATCATCCGAAGAATTACGTGCTGCAACACGGCTGGCTGCATAACGTCAAACCCAGCGTCATGGCGAACAATAAGCTCAAATACTGGCGTCTGGATGCCAAATCCAGAGACGCGTTGCGTGCGCAGTGGAATCAGCCTGTGCTCTGGCCGCTGTGGGCGGGAATCGCCGCTTTGCTGCTGTCGGGTGTATGGCTGTGGCGCGTGCTGCGAAAGCGCGAAGAGGCACGCAGTCTGTAGCTACTTGCTGTATTTATCCACATAACGATATTTCATGATGCGCTGGTGATTTATATATTCGGTGCCGGTACGCCTTTTTATACCCACTTCTGACGTGTGGTCGGCATATATTCATTTCTTTTCAAATCTGCTACTGTCCGGAAACTGAAATGGCAAAATCATCGGAAGGTGATGACGCAAAATAACCGGACCTGGTTTGATAAATGGTCAGCGGGATTACTGAAGTGGACACTATGCCCACTATTTTCTTGAGGGCGGATGGATGGACGACACGACTAAATCGACATTGAATCAACCGACAGAGATTCTTTTGTTCACGCAGTTCGCAATGGACAATGCCGCGATCGATATATTCTGGCTGGGGAGCGATGCCCGCTTTCATTACGTCAACAAAAATACCTGTGAGACGCTCGGCTACAGCAAGGAAGAGTTACTCCAACTAAGCATTCCTGACCTCAACCCATTATTCCCTATTGAACGATGGAATGACCATTGGGAAAAACTCAAACAGGACAAAGTACAGCGCTTTGAAACGGTACACACACGTAAGAATGGTGAGGTCTTTCCTGTTGAGGTCTCTGCCAACTATGTAAAATTTGGCAATCTTGAATATAACGTAGCTTATGCAACGGATATCACTGAGCGTAAGCGCAGCGAAGCTGCTGTGCTTGAAAGTGAAGAGAAGTATCGTCTGCTCACGGAAAATGCACATGAGGTTGTTTGGACGATGTGTCCCCGCACATTGCGCTTTTTATATGTCAGCCCTGCAGTATTCAACTTGCGTGGGTACACCCCGGAAGAAGTGATGGCGGAACCGGTGGATGCAGCATTAACCCCTGAAGGGGCGGGCTATGTCAGAGGTATTATCACTCAACGCATAGCAGCCATAGAAGCGAGCACTGAAAGCCTTGATAAATTTTATTTCAACGAAATTGAGCAACCGTGTAAAGATGGCTCAACAGTCTGGACTGAAGTTACTACAAATTACTTTCTGAACAAACGAACGGGTGATTATGAAATCCGCGGCGTAACGCGCGACATTACCGAGCGCAAAAAATCTGATGCAGAATCTATCCGCAACAAGGAAATTATTGAAGCTGCCCATGATGGTTTTTGGAGAGTCGACAGCGAGGGATTCCTTCGAGAAGTCAATCAAGCGTATGCCACCATGGTTGGTTATTCAGTTGACGAATTGTTGAGTATGCACATCAGCCAGCTTGATTCTGAAGATAAGCCTGAAGATGTAAAAGCGCGGATTGATGAGATTATTTTGAAGAGTTCACTCGCCTTCGAAACGAAGCACCGACATAAAGACGGGCATTTAATACATATTGATGTATCAACAACCTTTTTGCCTGAAGCCGGAGAGTTCATCGTTTTTTGCCGTGATATTACTGAGCGCAAAAAATCTGAAATAAAATTGCGTGAAAGCGAGAAAAGACTATCAACCATACTTGATAGCAACAAAATCCACATGTGGGCATTTGACGGAACTCGATACACCTATACAAATAAAGAATGGTTCGATTACACGGGGCAGAACCCCCTGGAGTGTCTAACGATAGAAAGATGGGTGTCCGCTGTTCATCCGGATGATATAGAAGAAAGCGCTGCAATCTGGCTGGCTAACTGGCAAACCAAAACAGAGCACGACAATCATTTCAGGCTGCGAAGGCATGATGGGATTTACCGTGACTTTATCTGTCACGCAGTTCCTGTCTTTGATGAACGGGGTATATTCCAATATTTCCAAGGCTTCAATCTGGATATTACTGAACGAAAACAAACAGAAACAAATTTAAAATCCATAAAAAATCAATATGATAGATTGGTAAGCAACATTCCCGTCGGTGTATTTGTTCTTTATACAGATGCTAGTGACAGCTACACCTTCAAGTACGTCAGTCCCAAATATTGTGAATTGTATGGAATGTCTGCTGAAGAATTATTAGGCGATCCCAATGCGCAAATTTGCTCTATCCATCATGAAGATAGGGCGGAATTTATGCTTCGAAACAGTGAGGCTGTGAAAGCACGTGCTCCCTTTTACTGGGAAGGCAGAACGCTCATTAACGGGAAGACTGGCTGGTTGAGGATTCAATCTAAACCCGAACCGCAACCTGATGGCGGTTGCATCTGGAATGGCATTGTTACTGATATTTCAGAACAGAAGCTTGCTGACGAAAAGATACGCAACCTTGCCTTTTACGACACGCTTACCAACTTACCTAATCGCCGTATGTTAAACGACAGGCTGGCTCATGCACTTGCGCTAAGCAAGCGAACAGGGCTCTATGGGGCGGTGATGTTCATTGACCTGGATAATTTCAAACCCTTGAATGATCTGTACGGACACGGTGTAGGTGATTTGTTGTTGGTTGGGGTGGCAAGTAGGCTTGCGAATAGCATGCGTGAAATGGATACCGTAGCGCGTTTTGGTGGCGATGAGTTTGTGGTGATGCTTAATGAACTTGAGGCAGACAAAGTTGAGGCCACACAACATGCCGCTATCGTGGCTGAAAAGATACTGGTAATACTGGGTGCGCCTTATGAGATTTCTATTCCTGATGGCATTGGACAGAAGCTAATAACCCATTGCTGCACTGCAAGTGTTGGTGTTGCAATGTTTAACAATCACGACGAGGTGCAAGATGAAGTATTGAAGCGGGCTGACATGGCAATGTATCAAGCCAAGGATGCGGGGCGCAATGTGGTGCGTTTTTATTCTCCGAGGTAGTGCAGCAGTTCCTGATTGAGACGCTTAGACTCTTTGAAATCGATTCAGGAAAGCGGTACGTCATCGGAAATTGTCAACCTAGT
>SESH01073140.1_pt1 | contig 30239 bp, 16 predicted proteins | sample 3171561 | NCBI WGS metagenome assembly SESH01 (sample SAMN10866947, study PRJNA518727) | freshwater metagenome | biome: subpolar coniferous forest; feature: holomictic lake; material: water; isolation source: holomictic Lake 442 2011 16.5 m and 2014 13 m | place: Canada: near Kenora, Ontario
CGAACCCAGTAGCGCCATTGAAATTACGTACCGCGAAGTCGAAATCGCCCATGCAATACCGGTTCCATCCCGACACCAGACGATGCGCCGGATCGTCGGTCGCAGCGCGGCGACATCCCGCTGCGACTGCCACCAGAAGCAGGGCGGCCATCATCGTCAGCCACGTTCTTTTCACCGAATGCGTCATGTCACGTCTATTTCCAATCCCTTATTCCACCCTCGCCATGCCGCGAGTGAAATACTGCGGTCCAGGCGCGTGCATCCATTGCGCTTTGATCCATTCCGGACCTTTTGCCGCCGTGCGCACGCCGGCCGCAAGTTCCAGACGCCACCGGGTTTCATTCGGCGTCAGGCCAAACAATGCCAGCGGGATCAGCGCTGCACACTCGTACCCGTCTTCCACCGGCCGGCACCAACCCGCCACCTCGGGATGCGGCACGGTGAACCAGGCTTCCATGCGGATCACTGTCAAACGGGTCCCAGTCGCATCCGGCAACAGCGCCATCTGGAGGATGCGACCACGAAATCCCGGCGCCACATAGATTTCGGTGCAGGACCCGTCCCACCAGTTCACCAGCGGCGCCACGGCGATCCGCGGCTCACGCATTCGGAACCACACCGCCATCTTGTCGCCCGCCATCGCCACACGGGCCACACCGTATTCGCGACCCTCGTGCGTGAGCGAAAAACCAGGCGCCTCCACAAGAGCGACTGGCACCTGCGCCGGATCGGTTAACGCCGGGATGCGCGTCACCCGCCACGATTTGTTGCCTGTGTCAATGTTGATGACGGCGGGAGTCAGGTGTGTCAGCGACGGCCAGAGGGAACATTGATAGGTGCCTGCGGTGGCCTGAAACCGGAGTTCGGTTTTGAAATCCTTGTCCAGCGCAAGATTCTTCACGCGCACGACGGCCGGCCCTTCAAACCGGACGCCTTTGGGCGCGCGCAGCCGGAAATCCGCGCTCGCAGTCAGCCGCCCGACATTGCGAATGGAGATGAGGACGCGTTCGTCGTCAATCTGGTCGAAGCGCGCCAGCAACGCCGGCCGGACGGCGGGAACGGAATAGCGCCGTTGCCACGCATCGTAACCCAACGGTCGCGAGTAACCGCCCCGCGGACCGCAGGTGGAGATATCAATGGGCTTGAAACCGTGGGCGATCGCGGGCGAATCGGCGCGCAGCCGGAAATCACCGCCGTCCGGATCCGCGAACAACGGGTCGGCCACAAGCGTGTCGAGCAACTGCCCCTGCTGCTGCCAGTACGCCAGATCATGACCGTCGGACAGGCGCAAGGGGATGCCTTCGGCCCACAGCACGTTGGCCGTCGCATGTTGCCCCGCCAAACTCCAGCCACCACCCGAGGACGAACCGCCACAGGATCCCTTGCGCCAGGCCACGATGTTGTTTTCAAACCAAGAAGCAAACGTTTCCGCGCTGTTGCCGGGTATGGCGTGAAAGTCTTCGCCCCAGGCAAAAATATTGTTGCGCACAACCACATCCCGCTGGCCGCCGCCAAAGCCGGTCGCCCAATAATTATGGACAACATTGTTTTCGATGATAAATCCGGCGCTGCCCTCGTCCGTGTAAATGCCGTTGCCGCCGTAATCGTAGGACGCCACATGGTGCAGATGATTGTTACGGATCGTCGAACCGGGCTGCGCACCCAGCGTGTAGATCAACCCCAAGTCGCTGAACCAGCGCTCCATGTTGATGTGATGCACATGGTTAAATTCGATACGATTATCAGCCGTAGCCGTAGGTCCGTTGCCCCACATCCATCCCACGGAGATGCCGCTGTAGCGCATCTCAAAGATCTCATTGTGAAGGATGCGGCAATGCCCAGCGTTGCCGACGTAAATGCCGACCGCGCCCGGGTGAATCCGGCCGCCATGGTGGATGGTGCAATCGCTGACTGTCGCCGCCCGGCTGACTTCCTTCCCGCGCGTCCCGGCGGGATCGCCTTCGACCTCGTGCGAATGCGCCTGCAGCCACTCGTGATCGACTCGGACTCCGCCGCCGCCGAGATCAAACATCGTGCAAGCGACGACCCGGCAGTCGTGCGATCCGACACCGAGTTCGACGCCGAAGCCGGCGACGTGCGCCACCTCGCAGCCGTAGAGCACGCAGCGTTCGCACTTTTCTAGTAAAATGGCACCGGGGATCAGGTGGCCGGCCTGGATCGACCCGCGATACTCGGCCGGCGGGTGCCAGTCGCAATGATGGAAGGTTAGATTCTCGAAGCGCAGGTGGCTAGCGCCGCGCACTTGGATCAGGCGATCCACGGTCGGCGCGTAGGCAGTGATCGTTGCCGCCGTCTGCCCGGGCAGCGGAATGTAGTGCAGTTTGCCGGCAGGCCGGTCGTGATACCACTCGCCCGGTTCGGTCATGGCCTCGGCGACATTCTCCACGCTGTAGCGGGAGAAGAGGCGCTTCTCGTCGATCAGGCGGTTCCAGCACTTGCGATGAAACGTGATCGAGCGCCGCTGTTCGTCGATGGCCGTGATCCTCATGGTCATCTCGAACCACGAGCCCATGCCGACAAAGCGCACGTCCTCCAGGTTGCGGAAAGTCCACAAATCGCCTTCCTTGTACTCGGCCTCGTCCGGTCCGGTGCCCCAGGGAGTATCTGATGGCGGGCTCTTGTTGAAGGTCGAGGCGAGCCGGAACCACCCTTGCTTGGGCAGGCGCGGTCTCGCCGCGCGGCGACCGTCCACAAAGAGTTGCAGCGGGTTGCTTTCTTGCGGCATGTCGGTCGTGAAGCAAGTTATGCCGTTGACCGTATCCGCGCGCCAGGGTCCCAGCCGACGGCCGCCGCTAATGACGGGGCGTTCGCCCGGGGCGGCTGCCCACGTAACAGGCACCTTCGCGCTGCCGGCGTCCTTCGGGCCGAACGCCAGCGGTTCAGACAGTTCATACCGCCCGCCATGCAAGACAACAATGATTGGTTGATTCGGCTTCTCCTTGCGCATCCGGCGCACCTGGGCCTGTATGCGGGTGAGATCTTGTTCGGGAGTGACATGCAATTCGGTGTTCTTTGCTTTCATAGTTGATCTTTACGGGTTTGTGTTTCGAAACGTGACGGTGTTGGTGATCGCGCCGGTGACCGATTCGGTTGATTTCAAAAGCGTTCGCGCCGGCGGGTCATCTTTCAGGTAGGCATCGAAGAAATGTACCATCCAAGTGGTGATCACCTGTTCCTTGGTCTCTTCGGTCGGCACATGCCCCTGCCCCGGCAATTCGACCAGATACCCCGGCCCCGCCAAATGCGGCACAACCTTGCGGCTGACTTCGAGCAGGCCATCGTCGCAACCGACAACCCCAAAGTAGGGCTGGCGCACATTGTTGATCTCGTTCGTGCTGTTCAGCCAGAGTGCAGGCGACTCGCCAAACGCGGCCCGGACATGGTCGTTTTCGCCCAGCAAGGTCAGCGTCGCTGCGCCGCCCAGGCTGATGCCGAACAAGCCGATCCGGGCCGTATCCATGACCCTGGCAAACTCGCGGTCCGTGACAAGCGACTTGACCACCTGCCGCAGTGTCTCGGCACGCAGGGCGGCGAGCGGTGAATAACTGGTTAGCGGACCAAAACGCCCGTCGGCGTGCAGCACGCAAGCGACAATGTAACCGTGACTGGCGAGTGTCACCAGATCGCGCAGGTCGTAAAACGGATGCACGCCGTAGCCGTGCGAGAAAACCACCAGCGGGAACGGCGCGCCATTCGTCGCGGCCAGCAGCGGTTCGCCAGGCGACTGCACGCGCGGCACGATCGCCTTCAGAATCGTACGATCCGCGCGGCGGTTCTCCGGTGTCGTGGGGTACAGGAGAAAATAACGGATCGTCAGCGCTTTCCCCAGCAGCGGATCCTCGGCGGGCAGTGGCGTTTCGACGGCTCGGACGGACTTCACATCCGCCAGCACATCCTCGGCCGACCACACGTGGTTGCTCGTGCGGGAGCCGCAGAAACAGCGGTTGAGCAGGGACTCATCCGCGTTCGTCACGGCCAGACACGTGCTCGCCACCGGATACGGGCCACGAGTGACCGGTGTAATCACAGCGTAAGCGCCACCAGCCAGCACACTTGTCGCCAAGATTGTGGGGACCATCCCTTTCATGCGCGTTACAGGCCTTTCCGTTTGTGAGTTACCGGGCTTTGCCTTCCAGCCAGGCGGCGGAATCTTCCTCCGCCATCCGATGCGGCTCGCCGGCAAACTTCACGGCGATGACGTTGATGGCCGGGTGCGGCGGTTTCTCCGGCAGGCCGATAAGGATCAGGCGCCCGTTGTACTCCTGGCGCACCCGCACAGCCTGTCCGGTGGAGAGCAGCACAGCCGACAGCGCCCTGGTTTTGACCAGTGGAATCACGGCCTCGCGTCCAGGCCAGCGGTCAATATTGAGATAACCGATGTTTCCCTTTCGCGTCCATTGGCCGATCATGCACCAGGAGTTGGTCGGTGTGGTCTTCCCGCCGAGACCGCCCTGCAGATCGCAGCGCTGGCTTCCGTAGATGCCCTTGCCGTTAACCTTGAGCCACTGCCCCATGGCCTTCAATCTTGACACCTCTTCCCGGCGGATGCTGCCGTCGGGTTTGGGCCCCACGTTGAGGAGGAAGTTCCCTTCGCCCGCGGCGGCGGTGACAAGCGCTTGGAGGAGTTGTGCGGATGACTTCCAGGCAGAATTGTGCTCGGTGTAGCCCCATCCCGAGGCGAAACCCATGGTCATGCACGACTCCCAGCCGCGACCGGGCTTGGAGGCTGTGACGTGTTGCTCGGGCGTATCCAGGTCCTCCTGGGTGCCGCTGCGGTTGTTGATAATGATCTGCGGTTGGAGCTTGCGCGCCATGGCATTGACCTCGGGCGACCGCCAGAATCCTGCGATGTCGGTGATCCCGGCCTGGCCGTGGTTGACCCAGTCGCCATCGTACCAGAGCATGTCCACGCGACCGTAGTTCGTCATCAGTTCCCGGACCTGATCATGGTACTGCTGCACCAGCGCCTCGGCCGAGGCCTTGTGCATCTTGGGATCGAAGTAGCCGGGGAAACGCCAGTCGAGAAGCGAGTAATAGAACCCGACCTTGATCCCAGCGCGCCGGCAGGCGGCCGCGTATTCGGCGACAAAATCGCGTCGCGCCGCGGTCTTGACCGAGGTGAAATCCGACACCTGGCTGTCAAACAGGCAGAAGCCGTCATGATGCCGCGTCGTCAGCACCATGTACTTCATGCCGGCTTCCGCCGCCAGCCCGGCCCAGGCATCGGCATCGAACTTGCGCGGCTGGAACTGGTCCGCCAGTTTGGCGTAGTCGGACGGCAGTATGCGTTCCTGGAACATGACCCATTCGCCGCGCTTCAGTAGCGAATACAGCCCCCAGTGAATGAACATGCCAAACCTTGCCTGGTGAAACCATTGCAGTCGTTTTTCGTATTCCGTCATTTTCATGACTTCCCTTTCATGCGTTGAATTGATCCCAGAACAAAATCCGAAAAAGGAAATCCGTCCATCCAGATGAACAGCACCTTTGCCCATGCGACATCCGGCGGCAGAAACGGCATGGTGCGCCGTGACAGTTCCACGGTTCCATCGGCGGCGACCGGCACCGTGCCGCGAACATCACGTCGTTCCGGCTTGCGACCGGCCGTCAGATAATTGAGACAGATATTGACCTTGGGGACGGGCGTTGCCGTCGTGGTCAAGCGCAAGCGCAGACCCGCGAAACCCGGCCGGTTGAAGCATGGATCGGCAAAGTGGCGCAGCATGATGGCGGCATTATGCCCCAGAACGCGAACACGCGATGGATCGCCGGGCAGGGGCACCACGCGCGCCTTCTTGCCGTGCAGTTGGGTTCCAGATTCCACCATGGAACAATACCCTAATCCAGCGCGCGCATCGGGCCAGAGATCGCCGACATCCATGCCGGAACGTCGTGCCGGTTTCAGAATCTGAACTGGGGTTGTCAGCGCATAGCCGGCGCGATAGCAGACGCGGGCCAGGCGCGCCCGTGCCTCGGCCGAAGCCGCTCCCGGCACCCAGCAGCGCATATCGTCTGCCCCATCGGACGGCGTCCACCACTCTTCAACCGAGGCCACTTCACCAGGTCGGTCGACCTTGAGCCCCTTTCCGGTCCACTGTGGCTCAGCAGGCAGCGCGGGACCTCCAGCCAGGTAATGCTTCATCCAAGCCACCGCCGTCGCTGTATCTTCAGGCTGAACGATGTGACTGTTGTTGGGATGGTGGGCTCGGCGGTGCGGCAGACGCATGGCATTCAGCACCGCATCGCCATGCCTCCACCACCCGAAGAAATCGTTGGTCGCCGAGAGCCAGCAAACGGGCGACAACTGGCGCCCGGCCAGCGCCAGCGGATCCCAGTCCGAAGCCCAGCGTTTCGCGACTTCGCCGGACACGGGCATGCGGCAGGCATGTGCCGGATCAAAGAGTCCGCCGCAACCATAGACCGGCACCGCGGCCTTCAAGCGCGGTTCATACGCGTTAGCCACCCAAGTCAGGTAACCGCCCCAGGAGATTCCGGTGATGCCGATGCGATCCGATGCGATCCGGCGATCCTTCGTCGCCCAGTCGATGACGACACCCACGGCTTCAACCGCCAGCGGGATGATGAACTGACTCCAGCGTTCAAACGGTTCGGCTTGCAACACCACGCCGGCCGGCCAGCCGGACTTGCGCGCCGGATCGTGATTGAACAGTCCCACCTGCCAGTCAAACGCCACGCAGGCAAAGCCGTGGCCGACCCAGAATGCGAGGTCGTCATCATGCACGGTCTGCCCGCCGCCCGGTACGTGAATGACCAAGGGGTGCGGCTCGCGCCCCTTGGGAACGGCCATCGCCGCATAGACCGCGCAACGCCGCCCATCCCGGCTCGTAAAGACTAGATGAACGGCGGTTATTCGTAGCCGGTTAACGACACGCACGTCAACCGGCCGAATCTCCTGCAACGCGCCGGGACGGTTCATGTCGAACGGTGTCTGTCGTTTCGTTCGCATTAATCTTTTTCCACGGCAAGCGTGCAGGATGCACCCGATGCGCTGTCCGGACCGACCGTCAGCGTGAACGTTCCGGCCTCCACGATCCATTGCCCATTCTTCCAGAACCGAAACTGCTTGAATCCCACCGGAAAGGCGACTTCCCGGCTCTCGCCGGCCTGGAGCGTAATGCGCTGAAAGCCCTTCAGCTCCTTGATCGGACGGACCACCGAGGCATGGTCGTCATGAATGTAAAGTTGCACCACCTCGTCGCCCGCGCAATCGCCGGTGTTGGTGACGGTGACCCGAACTCGCGTCATTTGCGTCTTCCCGATCGTCTTCTTCTCCGGGCGCAAACCGCCGCAACGGAAGGTGGTGTAGCTCAGCCCGTGCCCAAACGGATAGAGACAGCCGTAGCGCGACTGGAAGATCTGGTGCGTACCGGAGGCCGGCAGTTCGTTGTAGTAACATGGCACCTGCCCGATGTGCAACGGGACGGACACCGGCAGCCGCCCGCCGGGATTGACGCGCCCGAACAGAACATCGGCGACAGCCGTCCCGGTTTCCTGCCCCAAATACCACCCCTCCAGAATCGCCGGCACATGATCGTGAAGCCATCGAATGGTCAAAGGCCCGCCGTTGAGCAAAACGACAACCATCGGCACACCGGTTGCATGTACCGCCTCGACCAGCGCCTGCTGACCGCCGGGCAGATCAAGGTTATCGCGGTCGTTGTTCTCGCCCATGCACACTTCCGAATTCCCCAGCACGAGAACCGCCACATCAGCCGCCCGAGCCGCGTCCACGGCCGCCGGGATCTCCGCGCTCGACGCATCCTCAAGATTGCACCCATGCGCATACGCGACTTCCACAGAGCCACCCGCCGCCTTGCGGATGCCATCCAGAACCGAGACGAAATGCTTGGGCTGGGGCGTGGAATAACCGCCCAGCCGCATGGCCTCGGCGTTCGGACCGATGACCGCGATGCGTTTTATCCGGGCGCGGTCGAGCGGCAACGCGCGCCCCTCGTTTTTGAGAAGCACGATGGCCTTGCGCGCCGACTCCAGCGCCAGCGCAGCGTGCGCCGGATCGTGAAGCACATCTTTCCAATTCTGTCGCCGCCCGAGTCCCGCTTCCAGTTCACCATCCTTGAGCATCTGCGGCCAGGGATCATAGTCCACCGCGCCGGTTGCCGCTGCCGGGGCGGCCTTGGTGTCCAGAGCTGCGCTGATGTTGCCGATTTCATCCGGATCGTCCAGCAAACCCAAACGCAGCTTGGTGCGCAGAACATTTGCCACCGCGTGGTCAATCGCCGCCAGGGTCACGCGGCCGGCCGCAATTTCGTCCTCCAGGAACTTGCCCCAACACCGCGGCGCGTCGTTCCATGGGATTTGCGGCGGCGCGAGCTCCTGGTCAATGCCGGCTTCCAGGGCGAGTCGCGCCGCCTCGCCGTAACTGGCGGCCACGTCATGCCGGGAGTCCTCGGAGAACTTGTATAGCTTCGAGATGTCGAGGCAGTCGGAGACGACAAGGCCGTCGAACCCCCACTCTTCGCGGATAATGTCGTGCAGCAGCCAGCGGTTGGCGTGACACGGGACGCGGTTGAGCGCATGATGCGCGGGCATGATGCTTTCGGCCCTGGCTTCGAGAATCGCGGCCTCGAACGGCAGCATATGCGTCTCTCGCAAGGTGCCCTCCGAGATTTCCATGGCGGCACCATTCGCGCCGCGCAGCGGTTCGCCGTCGGCCACGAAATGTTTTGGCGTGGCCACGATCCGATCGCGTCCCAACCGCTCCGCGTCCATGCCCTGAAGCCCGCGGATGAATGCCACGCCCAGCCGGCTGACGAGGTGCGGATCCTCGCCGAAACTCTCCTCAACGCGCCCCCAGCGCGGATCGCGCGCCAAGCCCAGCATGGGCGCGAAGCACTGGTGAATGCCCACGGCGCGCGCCTCGCGCGCGATCACCGTTCCGATGCGTTCCAGCAAATCGGGATCCCATGTGGAACCCAGCGCCAGCGGTTGCGGAAAACTCGTGGCCTCGGCCACGCACAGCCCGTGCGCGCATTCGCCCGCCCGCAGATTGGGAATCCCCAGCCGGCGATTACCGTTCGGACTGGCCGCAGTGAGCTGCTGCAACTTCTCCTGCAGCGACATCCGGGCGATCAGCCCGGCGATGCGCGGCGAGACTTCCTCCTTTTCGACACCAGAATTCATGACACCACTTTCAGGCTGAGCAATTGATGGGCTCCGATCCTGCATTCGAAGACCTTTGGCTGGACGCGGCGCACACCACCGCTGTCCTGCGGCTGTTCCAGCAAATCCACCGCCGCAACACTCTGGGGCGCCTGTGCGAATTCCATATGCACTGTGCCCGAACCACCGGCCGTTTCGTGCAGCCGCACGATGAAGCCGCCGCTCGCCGGCAACACCCAGGCTGGCATCACCGAAGCAAGACCGCTCACTTGAAACGGTGGCACCGGCAGTTTCCGCGCCACGCCAGGGACGACAACAGGCGGCACGAACAACGCTTCCGCACGGGCAGCGGGGGACGACTGCAATCCCGAAAAACGCGTCAAGGCCAGACGCATGTGGTGCGTGCCGTTGTCCGGCGAATGCTGCGGCCGACGATCCGAGACGCACTGCGACGAAAACTCATGCGCGGGATCCTGCGGAGCGCGCAGGAGACTCAGCCCAATGAACCCTTCGCGGCAGTTCACGCCGCACGTGCGCTCAAACAACAACAACAGCCCGTTGCAGCCCGTGTCGTCGCCTGTGGCAACCCATCGTGTAGCCGGAACTTCCCACGCCGCCTCGTCCCGCGGCAGCCCCGGAACCTGCGACCGCGCCACCGTTTCATACGGGGCGCCAAAAAACGCCTGCCGCCCGCGCGCCGAACTCGGCACCGCGAATTTGAGCAGACGCGCCTTTTCCTGCCAGTCCACCGTGATGTCCAAGCGCATGCAATCCGACCCGGCTTCAAGCACGTAATCCACCTGCAGGCGGCTGCGTTCGCCAAGCCCCGCTTCGCCGCGCAGGATCGTGCGGACCGGACCCTGCTCCACAACCTGCAGGGTCATCGGGCCTGCGGTTCCGATCCGGCGTTGCACCGCGCAGTGATCAATGTCCCAGGCATCGAAGTTGGGCGGAAAATCCGGATGCAGCACAAAGTCGCAGGGATCGGCAAGCGGCCAGGCGCCGACGGCATCGCCCACTCCGCTTAACCGGCCGGCTTTGTCGAACTCGGCGCGAATGACACCGTTGTCGAGAACGCTCTCGCTAACCTGCCATTTCGCGACCGATGCCGGGGCCGCCAACGGCTTCACCACAGCGGTTTCAAGCCCGCGCAATGTCACCGAAGCCAGCTTCTTCTGCGCGCCATCAGGCACGTCCACCACCACGGTGCGCGCAAAAGCGAGCGGGTTGAAAACCGTGCAGCCGGGCTGCGCCGCATCCACGTCCGATGCCTTGGCCAGTTCGCGCTGCGCCGTGGACAGGCAATCGGCTGTGCGTTGACGAAGCTCGTCGCCGAGTTGCTGATACGCCAGCGCGATGGAGCTTCCCGGCAGCGCATCATGAAACTGACTGAACACCAGGCGCTGCCATTGCTCTTCCGGCACCGGTTCACCACCGGTAGCGACACGCACAGCCTCCCAGGATTGAAGTGCCGTCTCAAACTGGCGATGCGCCAGTTTGAATGCAGTCTGGGACGTGAAGATGCCACGGTGGAATTCGAGGTAGAGTTCGCCTTCGTACGTCGGCAGCTTCCCGCGTTTTGCGTCCAGGCGCTCGAAGAATGACTCTGCACTCCCCCACTTTGCGCGCGGCGTCAACGCCAGGTTTCCCAGGCGGCGCATCTGTTCGATCGTCGCAATGGTGGTGCCGCCGCCGCCGTCACCAACACCCACGTAGCTCATAAGTTCGCTGTTGGCGTCGCTCTGCCGGTAGTTCTTGGCGCACCAAGCGAGTGCGCCGGGCGAATCGCCCGCGGAGAACGAGAAGGCCAGCACCTCCGCGCCATCGGCCGAGCGCCAGTTGAACGTGTGATACGGGAATACCGAAACCGCATTCCACCCCATCTTATTGGTCGCGAAATAGGGTATGCCGGCAAGCTGCATGAGCTGGGGAAGGCCGGCCGAGAAACCGAAACAGTCGGGCAGCCAGAGGATACGGCTCGGCGCACCGCGGATTTCCATGAACTTGCGCTGCCCCAACGCCAGTGCCCGCGCCAGCGCCTCGCCGCCGGCGAGCATGGTATCGGTTTCAACCCACGCGCCGCCCGTGCATTCCCACCGCCCTCCCGCAATAGCCTTGCGAACGTCCTCAAACAACGCCGGCTCCCGTCGTTTCAGCACGGCGTAACTCACCGGCGATGACCACAGGAAACGATATTCCGGATATTGCTCCAGCAGGCGCAGGGCGGTCGCGATCGTGTGTACCGTCTTGCGTTCGCCAACTTCCTCGGGCCAGAGCCACACAAGGTCGAGATGCGAGTGCCCGACCAGTGTTGCCGTCATCTGCCAGCTTTCGGCCGGAAATGCCGCGAAGATCGCCTTCAGGTTTTGCCCCAGTTCCTTCAAACCGCGAAGTTCCCAGGCCTCATGCGCCTCATCGAGCAACCGGAGCAATTGGCGCAGGACCGGATTAGCCGCGCCGATCTCGGGATACGGACCCCACTGCTTGATCGTGTCGGCGAGGTTGTCCTGCCGCAGCAGATGCTCCATCCACTGGGCCAGCACCTCCAAGTCCCAGTAGACCTCCCACGCCGTTTCATCCCGCGTGGCCAGCTTTGCGCTGTCGAACCGCAGGCCATACGTATCGATCGCCCGGCCCGGATGCCACACGCAGGTCTGATAGGTTCCGCAGTCGAGCCACAGCGTGCAGGCCTTTGCCGGAACGGTAATGATCGTGTGCGCCACGTCGAGCCCCGCGTAGGGCTTCCCGTCCAAGTACACGGTCGTCTCACCGTTGCAATCCCAGTGCAAGTATCGCGGGGTCGCGGTTTTCGCCGCGGGGAGATCCAGACGAAACCAACGTTGCTGCCAGGCGCCAGTGGGCTGCCCGAACAGTTCGCCCGCCACAACCGTGCGCATGGGCTGGCGCATGCCTTTGTCCAGCGGGAGGAATTCCGTGTTCACGGGACCGCCGAATACAGGAACACTCTCAAAATCGCGCCACAATTTGCCCGCAAGCTGCTGGCGCAGCTTGGTGATACGGTTCGGAACTAGTTGGAGCAACGGATTACAGGTTAGTTTCATTTTGCTGTTTCATACCCAGGTTGTCACCAGCAGCGTCGGAGACAGTGAAAAACACAATCCTTTAAATCACACCTTCTTTTAGAGCAGGCGGAGTGCAAACCGGAATCGGTAGCACGTGGCGGGGACCAGATGCCGGTCGCCAACAATCGTCGACCACGACATGTTCCCGCCGATGCCTGCGTGTCGGTAATCCAGATGCAGGAATGTCTCTTCGCGACGAGCCAGTTGATGGTCGTGCGTGGCCTGCCAATAATCACCGACACTGCTGTGGTGGGCGTCGAAATGGAATGGCGCCGGGCTCTCAACCAGGAGACCCCGACCAGCGCGGTTGGTCAGTTTCACCCAGCGCACGTCTTCATGTCCGCCGCATTCCGAGGGTGGAATGAAGGGAAAGTGCTGTTCCGTCACCGTGGCCGCGTACTGACCCAGGAGGGTATGGTCCTTGCGGTCGCAATAGTTCTCGCCCGGACCGCGGCCATACCAGGTCAGTGTTTCGAAGCTGGCTGGCAGCACCAGCCCGATGCCGATCCGCGGCACGTGCTTGAAATTACGGTCGACATCAATTTCCGTATCGATGCGCAGTGTGCCGTCGCCAGAAATGGTGTAGCTCGTTTCGTTGCGGATTACAGATAGGCTGGCCGAGGAGACCAGTTGCGAGGTGACAACCACGTGGACGCGACCATCGGGCAGAACGTACGCCAGAGTACTGCCGGGTTGACGGCTGAGTTTACCTGGCGTCAGCGGCAGCCAGAGATCGTAGAAGCCCCAGTGCGGATCCGTGTCGAGTCCGGTCTGTGGCCGATAAACAGTTTCGATCGCGCCGCCGGCGAGGTAGGAGTTGCCGGCTTTCGCACACTGCGTCATCTGGCCGGTCCGGCGGTCAAACACAACGGTCAGGTCGTTTCCGGAGATCCGGTATTCGGTCGTTGTCGCTGTCAGGCTGAGCGCAGGCGCGGCCGAGGCTGTCACGGCGGGCACTGGCGCACCGTCCGACAAAGCGAACTGGGTGCCATAAATCTCGTGGCCAGCGGACGCCCAGGCGGTAGCCTCTGCCAAGGCAACGTGGAAGTTCAGATGATACTCGCAGCCACCCTTTTTCACCGGTACGAGCGTGTTCAAGTCCACCGTGAAATCGGTGTCCGACATTGGCTTGACGGCAGGCATCGGCAGCGTTCCTTCACGAATGCTGCCACCGTTTTCCAGCAGTTTGTACGAAAGACTGTATCCACCGGTGCCAGCGGCGTGATGCCGGTTTTTCAGTTTGAACTTGCCGCTTTCGGCATGGACCGCCGTAATCTGAATCGGCGACTGCATATTCTTGACTTCGTAGGCCACCGGTTTCGGAGTCAGATCAGGGAGCACGACTCCGTTGCAGGCCATGTGTTTCGGCACGGTGCGTTCGACTAGGTCTTCGCCGAAGTCGCCGCCATAACCGCAGAACTCGTGGCCATCCTTGTCCGTTGCGACCAGGCACTTGTCCTGCCAGTCCCAGACGAACCCGCCCTGAAAGCGCGCAAACCGTTCGATCAGTTCCGCGAACCATGTCATCCCGCCGCCGGAATTGCGGATCTGGTAGAGGTATTCGACCAGGACAACCGGCCGCAGATCGCGCGCATCCGCCAGCATGTCGATAATCTGGTCGGGTTGCGCATACATGTTGCCGCGCAGGTCGGAGATGATGGCTTCCGGCCCGGCGCTCTCGTACTGGACCAGCCGCGTGGGATCATAATAACGGACCCAGTTGGCCATGGCGCTGTGGTTTGGCCCTTTCCACGACTCGTTGCCCATGGACCAGGAGACGATGGCCGTGTGGTTCTTGTGCACCATCACCATGCGGATGGCGCGTTCCAGGAAGGCCGATCCCCAGGCCGGTGAATTGGTGAGCATGCCGGTCACGCCATGCGTCTCGACGTCGGCTTCACATACCAGGCAGATGCCGTACTCATCGCACAGTTCATACCAAGCCAGATCGTCCGGGTAATGACAGGTACGCACGGCATTGAAGTTGAGCCGCTTCATGGCAAGGATCTCCTGGCGCATGTGCTCCCGGGAGACGGACCGGCCGGTCTGGAGGGCATGTTCGTGACGGTTCACGCCGCGAAAAATCATGCGCACACCATTCAGGGTAATGATGCCATTGCGAATCTCCATGCGCCGGAAACCGGTCCGGCTGGATTCGATGTCGACAACCGCGCCATCGGGCGCGATCAGCGATAAAACCGTAGTGTAGAGATAGGGCGTCTCCGGGGTCCATTTCCTGACCACCGGCACATCCAATACAAAGGTGATGCCAGCTTCCTTCCGGTGGCCGCTGCCGTGCAGGTTCTGTTTCTGTTCGGCCGATGCCATACGCTGGCCGGCGGCATCGAACAAATCCAAACGCACGGCATAATCCGCATAGCCGGGCTGTTCTTTCAGTTCCACTTCCACCGTAAGTGTGGCACCATCGCCCTGCTCGGCAGGGGTGGCCTGCACAAACCAGTCACGAATGTGAATCTGTGGCTTGGCCACCAGCCGGACCGGACGGAAAATGCCCGAGAGGTGCCAGTAATCCTGGTCTTCCAACCAGGTGCCATCAGACCAGCGCATGACCTGGACGGCGATGGTGTTGGTGCCGGGGGTGACAAAAGGTGTCAGGTCAAATTCCGCCGGCAGCTTGCTATCTTGCGAGTACCCCACGGCATGGCCGTTGATCCACAGATAGAAGGCCGATTCGACTCCGTTGAAGTTGATGTAGAGCCGCTTGTCCGCCCAGGCGGCCGGCGGTTCAAAAGTGCGGACGTAACAGCCAGTCAGATTGTCGCGCGGAACAAAGGGCGGGTGCATCAGGAAGTTTTCGTTGGCGCTTGCGCCAGTCAGCGAGGGTTTCTGCAGATACTGTTCGTCCCGGTTCAGGTGGAAGGGATAGATGTAATTGGTATAGATCGGTTTGCCGAACCCCTGCACTTCCCAGTTGCCCGGCACCTGAATGGCGCGCCATGCAGATGTGTCGAAATCCGGCGTCCAGAAGTTTTCTGGCACCGCCTCGGGGGCTGGCGCCAGGTGGAACTTCCAGGTGCCATCAAGGGAGAGGACGTTGGCGGAGTTGTCCCGGTCGCAACGCAGGGCCCGTTCGCCGGTCGCGTAGGCGCCCCATGGGGAATGACTCTGCTCGCGGTTAATCTGGGTGACGTCCTGATTCTCCCAGTCACGGCGATAGTGAAAGCAATTGCCACCCTTGGGGGTGTTGTCGACAAACAGGTTTCTCGGCGTCATGGCTTGTGTCCCTTCTGTGTGCCCCCTCGAAGCGCGGTCATCCAAAGAAGATGCCTAGGCGCTCGTAAAGTGAGCTTGTGTTTGCCGCAATTGTCATACGGATTAACCATCAGTTTGCGGTGAAACCGACCACGGCACCGGCTCGCCGCCGCACAAGCGACAACCGGGACCGGCCATTTGGATTTCGCCAGGTTTAAAAGACTTCATGGTTTTCATAAGGGCGCCTTCGCGGGTGCCACGTGCTTACTGTTGCATGAGTGGATTCGTCCCGGCTAGGGCCTCTTTCCGTATTTCCACGCTTCATCGTACATCGCGATGATGTTTTCCACAGGCGTGTTCACCTGCAGATTGTGGCAGGACGCCAGGATGTAACCGGTGCCATCGCTGGCCAACGCGTCGATGCAGTGACGCACTTCAGCCCGAACCTCTGCGGGGGTGCCGAATGGCAGGATGCGTTGGTTCTCGATCGCGCCATGAAAACAAATGCGCCTCCCGAATGCTTTCTTCAGTTCGACCATGTCCATGCCAGGACATGTCCATTGAATGGGGTTGAGAACATCAATTCCCATCTCGACCAACGAAGGAAGAAACGGGCGGCAACTCCCATCGTCATGATGAAACACCTTGATGCCGAACTCGTGGCACAGGTCGATAAACCGTTTATGGTGTGGCGCGTAAAACTCCCGATAGGATTCCAAGCCGATCAGAGGCCCGGTCTGACTTCCGAGATCATCGGTCACCTGGGCGACATGAATCAAACCCTCGCAAGCCTCGAACATGCGGCGGTGATGCTCGTAGAAGAAGTCGGAAACTCTGCTCAACAGGTAATGCGTAAACTTTGGTTCAACCAAGGGATCAATCAAGGACTGCTCAAGCCCTCTCAATAAATTAACTGGCTGGCTGATTGACGCAAGTGACCCCAACGGGTGGTGGTGTCGAATGCCGCTGACGTTCCAATTTACACCACCCGTTGGGCGTGCTGGATTGAGTCAGCCAGCCAGTATAAATTATGGTAATAGAATGGCGCCATATAGCCGCATTGCACGGCATGGGTTTTGGTGGCCTCGGCAGCCTGTGCCCGCATCATCGAGTAATCGAACCAGTCCGCGCGCGGCCAAGTGTAGGCTTTCAGGTCATCAATAGTCTGGGCCGGGGCGAGCGGATAGTACGATTGTTCATCGTAGTAGCCCCCCTCGTGTGGCACGCGTTTGGTGCGGATACCCCAACAATTCACCGCCTCACCCGCAGGCGCTGGGGGAAGAGGCGGCCCGATGTATTCCGGGCCAACGCCTCGAAACCCGTCAATGTGCAGTTCCCGCCCAATGTCGACGGTTTCGCCGAAATGAGCGCGGAGCTTTGCCCACACTTCGCCGGTCGCCCAAATATCCGTGGGAATCCGATCAACAGGCTGCCGGTTGATTGCAGCAAGCATGCGTTCTTTTGCGTTCATTCGTTTGTTCCTTGTTCTGAAGAACCTATGCCAAGCCCGGCTATAATCCAAAGCATTATGTCTTCCGCGCCAGAATGGGCTTCTCCATCAAGTTGACTTCCTTCAAATCTCCCCGTCCCGGCGCCACCCGGAAGGACCGCACCTCGTAAGGTGCGAGAACCAGACGATGCCGCCCGCCGGTCAACGGCAGGCGCAAAACGGTTTCCCGTCTTTGCGCAGTCGGATTATACAGACGCAGGATGGTTCCAGTGCCATGAGCCGGTTTTTTGATGGCCGAAATCTGAACCACCGCGTCGCTAAGCAGCGCCAGCGGTTTCGGGCACGGCGCCTTGGCGCCACAGGGGAAGAACGAAAGAGCCATCGGTTTCTCATTGCGCGCCAGCGCTTCGCGATCTACGGCTTCCAGCCGTTCCGCGCACGGACCGGTCTTGATCCAGAACCGGAAGGTGCGTTCGCCTTGATCCATGCGCGGCGAGTAGCGATCCTGCGGCAAGGTCGCGCGATCGACCCATGGATGTGCCGAATAGGCGGGCGAGCGCAACAGGCTGAGTCGCAGTTCGCCATCCTTGAAGTCGGACCCATAGCACCCTTCGTTCACCACGGAGATGGCCATGCCGTCATGCCGAGTCACAGCCACCCATTTTTGCGCCACGCATTCCCGACCGTCTTCATACAGCCGACCGACGCCGAACGGAACCTGTCCGAAATATTCGGCAGCATCCTGCACCGGCACGGAGAGTTTGAGGAATTTGTCCTTTTCGTTCCAATGCACGCGCAGAAACACCTGAATCTCGGCTCCTTGTTTCGGCAGGCAGAACTGCGTGATCAGGAACGAATCGTGGTATGCACAGACGACCTCCACCACGGTTCGCACGGCACCGTCTTCGATGACGCGCACCGAGGGCAGCAGCACACCTGGCTTGACACCCGAAAAGGCCGACCCGCGCACCTGATCCATAAGCTCAAAACAGCCGGCCTCCTTGCGCAGCGAAAACTGGCGCATGCCCCACGGATCCTCGTCATCCTCGATCACCAAAGCGCGGAACGCCGGGGCAGTCAGCATCTCCCGTCCGCCAACAATCAGGCTCTCCATGAAACCGGTGCCCGTGTTGAACACCACACGCAGCGCACCGTTGTCGAGCACCAGCCGGCCGTTTTCCGCCTGCAGCGACGGCGTCGGCTTGACTGGCCGCACGCAGGGGCGGCAATCGAACCGGTTCATCTGCATCGGCTGCAGCTCAGCCTCGAACACGATGCGTTTGCGCCAGTCCAGTGGAATGTTGCTGGCTTCTTTTTCAATCTGCGTCGGCACGGGTTGGCCGTCCTGAAAAGCCTTGAAATCGACGAACGTGCCATTGTCGTTGATGTCCGCAAGCTGAAACTCGCATTCCACCACGGTCCGGACCGGATAAGGGTGCGGGTTGAACACCAGCACGGGGATTTCTCCCGATGCGGCGCGGGGCTGTCCTTGCGCCAGAGCAAAAAAGGTGCGTGCCTTGGCGCGCGACAGCGACTCCAGACCGTGTCCCATGACCCGCAGCGACATCTCTTCGACAGCCTGAATCGACGAGCCCGGCAGAATATCGTGAAACTGCGCAAACATCAGATCGCGGCCGGCGGCCTCGATCTCCGCCGCGGGATAGGCGATGAACCCCTGCGCAGCAGCCGTCGCAGCCATCTTTTCGAGCACATACAATTCGTTCTCCAGCCTCCGGTGCATCTGCTTGATCCGAACCATGCTGGTGTAGCATCCCACGCCCCACGAATTGAGATCGCCGTCATGGACCGGGAGCGCCTCGCGCCGTTCGACCAGTCCGGCAAAATAGTCTTCCGGCGTGGAATGGCGGATGTCGAATTCTCCACCCGCCGCAACCAGATCCCGGATGTCGCGCAGATCCTTGCGGGAAGGCCCGCCGCCGTGATTTCCGACGCCCCACAACAGATAACAGGAATCGGCTGCGGGAAAGGCCTTCATGCGGGTCTCGATCTTCTCCCGAGCCTTGCCCAGCGGCGAGTTGTACCAGTCGAGGCAGCGCGATCCCAGGATCTCCGAACCGTCGAAGCCCACCCACCGGAACTCGTGGTTGGGCAACGGGCAATCCGTCTGGTTCGGACGGCAGAACATATAGGAGTCGTACCCGCTCTTGGCAAGGATCTGCACCAATCCGCGCGAGTGGCCGAACGGGTCGAAGTTGATGGCTGTGGTTGGTTCCACGCCGAAACGTTCACGGAAATACGTGCGCCCGGCCAGGATCTGGCGCACGAACGATTCGCCACTCGGCATGTTGCAATCCGGCTGCAAAAACCAACCACCCATGATGTGCCAGCGTTTGGCTTTCACCAGACGCTGGATGCGAGCAAATAGCGCCGGTTCGTACTCCTCCACCCACTGATACAACACCGCTTCATTGTGACAGAAAACAAATCCTGCGAATTCGTCACAAAGCTCCGCTGCCGTGCGAAACGTGGAGATCGCTTCCGCCGCGCCTTCCTCCCACTCCCACAGCCATACGGGGTCGAGATGCGCGTTGCAGACCAGGTGGATGGTCTTCTTCAGTGGCCTTTTCAGGTTTTCACGGCTTTTCTTCATCTAATTCTCCATCCACACAACCGTGCGTTCAATCAACAGCGTTTCGGCGAATCACTTCCTTGTAGAACTGGGCGCTCAGCTTGGGTGTACGCTTCAGCGTCCGATAGTCCACGTGGAACAAACCCAGACGTTTGGAATAACCTTCTTCCCATTCAAAATTGTCCATCAGACTCCAATGGAAATAGCCCCGTAGCGGCCAGCCTTCGGCCACGGACCGCTGCGCCGCGAACAAGTGATTGCGCAGGTACATCAGGCGATCGGTGTCGAGAATCTCCCCTTCTGTTGTAACCGCGTCGGCGGCGGAACAGCCGTTTTCGCTGATCACCACGTCATTCACATTCCAGACTTCCTTCAAGAGACGAGGGATCCAGTAGGCAATCTGCGGGTCGAGACGGAGCCAGTCGAACCCCAACCGCGGGTGGGAAGACGCAAAAGGCACGATCTCGTAGGCCGCGCCGGACGTGGTCGCGGCACGCACGTAGCGCGGCGCATACGAGTTCGCGCCGACAAAGTCGAGACGCTCCCCAATGGCCGACATATCGGCCTCACTGAACGCGATGCCCAGAGATTCCGCACGCGAGAAATGATTCTCGTTGTACCGCCCCTCCATCATGGCGGACATGAAGAACTCATCACGAAGCGCCGCACGGGCCGCAGCCAGGTTCGTCTCGTTGACAATCACCGGCACAGGTGGCGCCAAAGCCTCGGCCACGCCGATGCGCACAGCCCCGGAAGCCGCACTACGCAACGCACGCACGCCCAACCCGTGCGCCAGCAGCGCATGGTGTCGGATACGGATCAACTCGGCCTCCGTCAGTTTCAACCCGGGCGCCTTGCATCCCCACAAGTACCCAGCGTCCGTGATATTCCAGAATTCGTTGATGGTAAAGAAATGCTTCACGCGGTCGCCCAGCCGGCGCGCCAGCAGCGCGCAGTATTCACCAAAAAACTGCGCCGTGTCGCGTCCTCTCCATCCGCCGAAATCGTCTTCGAGCGCCTGCGGCAGATCCCAATGAAAACAAGTCACCCAGGGTTCGATGCCGTTGGCGAGAAGTTCATCGACCAGTTTCTCGTAGAACGCCAGGCCGGCCTCGTTCACCTTGCCCCGTCCTGTCGGCAGCACGCGCGACCAAGACACAGAAAACCGGTAGGCTTTCACTCCCAGCCAGCGCATGAGCTGGACATCTTCGCGGAAACGATGGTAGTGGTCCGGCCCTACGTCGCCGGTGTCGCCGTTGACTACCCGGCCCGGCGTGTGCGAAAAGGTGTCCCAGATGGACAGACCGCGACCGTCGTCGTTTGCGCCGCCCTCGACTTGATAGGCTGCGGTCGCCGCGCCCCAAATGAAATCGTTTGGAAATGTGTTCGTCGTACGATCTTTGTTCATGCTTTAACCACAATGGCCTCGTGAATCTGCAACCGGTCCAGACGAATCAATGCTGTGCCGCCGGTTGCGGCGGGTGTCCATGACCAAGTCAGGGCGCCACCTTCCCAGGCGGCGTGAACTGCGTCCGGGCAGGCCGACAAGGCTAGCTCTATTTCGATGGGACCAACGGGCGGTATCTGTTCCACGGCGGAATCGCTCGGTCCAGTGCCGAAACCGCCACTACGGTTGATCAGGTGAATCACATGGGCGTCCGCGCGCCGACGCAGGATCGGCTCGACGGCCAGCGGCGCGCGGATGCGCAAATCACGCCGGCCGCCCAGCGTATCCAGCACGCCGCCAAGAAACTCGCGTATCAGCGCGTAACGCGAACGCTCGTAGAAGGCGAAGGCATCGCACGGCAGCCACGCCACAACGCCCTTGCCGACCGTGTGAATCGTGGCCGCAGGATGCGGAGTCTGGCTGCGGAGCAGGTCGTCATTCCGGGAAAGAACGCCCAGCCCGCAGGCCTTGGTCACTGCCGCCAGTCGCCAGGTCTTCGACCAGAGCGGAACCCGCCCGTCTCCGGCGGGGACGTGCCAGGTGGCGGCGGCGGCAATTGCGCCCGGTTCCACGCCCAGGAACTCCGCGCCCCAGCGTTCCGGCGCGCCAGCGCCGCTCAACAGCAACCGCCCGCCATTGTGCACCCATGCTTTCACAGCCGATACGAGGTCGTCCGAAACGTCCTCCTGTTCCGGAACGATCAGCACAGCGAAACGATCCAGGCGCGGCAGCAGCGCCCACTCGTCCACGATATCCACGCCACGATGTCTGGCAAGAACGGCGGAAACCGCGCCGCGCAACGCGTTCATGTCGAAAGACCACAAGAGGTTCGCGCCGGTCGCGTGGCGTTCGTGGTGATGCTCCGAGTTCAAAACCGCCACGTCTTCCCAAGGCTCGGCATCACGGCACAGGTCCACGCGCTGCCGACACCAGCAGTTAATGGCTGCAATGCGATCTACGCGCCAATCAATCAACCCACCGTCGCGGCGGGCCGGCTGTTCGTAAATTTGATGATTGCCGCCGAGCGCCAGCACGTACGCCGCCGCCTGCTGAATCTGTTCCAGCGGCCGGACGGTCTGCGGCTGCGTCGGGTCGTGCATGACGCGGTTGCCGTAAAAGAGCCACTGCATGAAATCCCAGGGGAGACCTCGCGTAGACACAAACCGCGCTTCATGCCGGATGTTCTCCACCCCATACGGCGCCGCATCATCACTCGAAATGAAGTCCACGTGTAGGTGCGGCGCGCCGGGCTGGCTCAGCGTGAGGCTCCAGTTGTCGCAAATGCGGCAGTTTGGGAATCGTGCGTGAATGGCGTCGGCATAGCGGTTGACATAGTCATCGAATCCGCTCCGATGAAACATCACCCAACGCGACCAGGCGGCATCGGCTGGCGTGCTTGGCGCAGGCGTCTCACCCGCGGCTTCTTTCCAGGCCGCCAGGCAGTTCGGGCACCAGCACGGCAGCATGTGCCACGCCTCGCCGTCCACCCAGATGCCGTCGATCTCCCAATCCCCTATCAGTTCCAACAGTTGCGGAATCATGCAGGCGTCAACGAAAGGGCTGCGATAGCAGAGGCGCTCGGAATCCGTGGCGCCCTTTTCATCCACGCGCCGCCAGTCGGGGTGCTGCTGGTTTGCCAGCCCGTCGCTCATGGCGATCCAGTGCGCATGCAGGGGCAGTCCCACCCGGCGCGTGGCGAGACGCCAGGCCTTGACGAGATCGCCCTTCAGCACAGGGCAGACCGTGGCGCCGGGTGTCTTGGCATAGTAGCTTGTGAATCCGCCGCCGCCTTTGCTGTCGATCTGGACGAAGTCCAGATTCATGCAGCGCAGTTGACTTTCGAGCGCATCCACGTCAACCGCGCCGAGTTCAACATCGTTGGCGCTGGCGTGAAAATCCACGTGAAGGCCGAGACGGCAATCGCTGCCGTACCAGGGAATAGGAGCGTAAGCGTGTTTCATCGCGTGTCACATTTGTAAACAGGTTGCATTTACGTCGCATGTTGTAGCGTCGGCTGTCCTCAGCCGACATCGTGCCGCGTGCCGGTTGGCTGGGGACAGCCAACCCTACATTTCGTGCCCCTGCTGTAGCGCCGTTTCTCTGTCTGTCCTCGCACATGCGCTTTCCTGGAAGGTCAGCGGGGTTCCGACGCGGGCACGCAGATGCGGAAGCCGAAGTAGGATGTGTCTGTGTTGTTGGGGTCGATTCCCCACCGGCTGGCCGAGCGCAAGTATCCGGCATGGTAATAGTAGGCGCCGCCGCGGATCACGCGCCCCGCGCCGTTGGTGCAAACCGGATCAGTCACTGCGCCCGCCGGATAGTTGGTGAAGGCGTCCTGGCACCAGTTGTACACATTGCCGTGCATGTCATAGAGTCCCCAGGCGTTCGGCGCCTTGGTCTTGACGGCATGCGCGGTGTTGCTGGCATTTTCGTACATCCAGGCCATGGCCTTCAGGTCGCCGGCATAAGGGCCGGTCGTCCCGGCACGACACGCGTATTCCCACTGGGCTTCCGTGGGGAGACAGGCATTCAACCCCGGCACTTTCTCGTTCAAGACTTTAAGGAAAAGCTGACACTCGGTAAAGGACATGCGGACAACCGGCAGGGTGTATTCGGTCAACTTATTGGTGTCGATCACAGGAAAGCTTCTACGCCATTGCCCGTCCTTCACAACCGTCCACCACCATTGCCCTTGGGTGACGTCGCTGTCTGCCATCCAGAACCCCTGCGTCAGCGTCACTTGGTGCTGTTGTTCGCAGTCAAAATGCCCCGGCTCACTCTCTGGGCTGCCCATCATAAAGGTTCCCGGTTTGATCCAGCGCAGGCGCTGCGTCACCACGCCGATGGTGAACTCAGACCATGCGCCATATTTGTCGGACCCGTGGGCCGACATCCAGGGCGCCACGGGAAGGTTGAAATTGTCGGCGGCGCGACACACACTGGTGCCAGCCAGAACCAGCAAGCCCAGCAGCAAAATCGTGATGGACTGTTTCATCGCATGAACTCCTGAAGGTGTTGTAGACATGTTTTGACTCCTTGTGCTCAGTATTTCCCGCCGCTGGCCGGCTTGGTGTGGATGGTGACGAGCTCGTTTGGGCCAAGTTTCAGCGTGGCGACGCCATAAACCAATTGGATCGGCTCGGTGGTCGTGCGCAAGTAATCGTGTTTCACCCCGGGGGTCAGGTCGTAACTCTTGAAAGCGCCCTCCGCCAGGCGTGTGAGCGTCCCTGCCACCTTCGGCACGTTTGCCAGTTCCTCCACCGCCAGCGAGAAGGTCCGCTGCGGGTCGGCAGCATTGTCCTCCGCCGTGTTCAGCATGGCGAACGCCCAGGAGCCGTCCGGGCGCAGCCCGGCCGTGGCCATCATCTTGGGCGTGCCCCAGCCCGGATACCAGGCGTCGCCGAGGGTGCTCCCCCAGATGCGCCGGATTTTCGTGCCAACTGGAAAGGTCGTGGCGATCTGCTTGAAGTAGTAGTACTTGGGCATGCAGACGATCCAGTCGTCATCGGTGCCATTGGGATCGTAGCCAACCAGTTGCGACTGGTGGTCGCGCTGCGCCAGCCCCAGTTCGTGATAGATCCAGGTTGCGGTTCCGTGATTGATGTCGTTCAGCATGTGCCCGGCGACATCCTTGGCGGTCGACTGCGGGGTCGGCCCTCCACTTGAGGTCTCGGTTTGCCAAATCTCCTTGCCGGTCTGCCCCTGGATGAATTGCTGATAGACGTTTTCCGTCAGCGACAGGCCATAGGAATGGAAGGTGATCGCGTCGAGCCGTTTCCACGCGTCGGGGTCGTCTTGAACTGATTTCACTCGGTCCCAGAAGTAGTTGTCGTTGCTCGGCCAGTCATTCGCGCCAATCTTGACATTCTTCAAGCCGCGCGCGTCGAGCGCCTGGCGCAGGTTCTTCACCACCAGCGGCCACTGCCGGATGGTGACACGCAACTCCTCGTTGGCAATGGTGATCATGTAGAGCTCAATGCCGAACGTGTTTTTGACCTTGGCTGTGAATTCCGCCAGCAACTCGGGGTAATCCTTCACGCCCGCCTCGCTGAGGGGCTCGATGCCGTAGGAATCCGGCGTCTTGGGCCCCCACATGCTCTGCGGCGGATTGGCGCACAGGAAGAAGCGGGTAACGCCGGCATGCTGGGCAGCCTTGATCTCGCCGGTCTCGAAGTAACCCCGCTTCCACGACTTCAACTCCATGTCCCCCATCCACAACCGAATGGCGTTGGCACCCGTATCTTTGAACAGAACGTCGAAATACTTCTGCATGCGCTCCGGTTGGTCCGACAGGCCGCCGAGGTTCTGGCCGTTCGCGTTCCAGTATTCGCCCGGTCGCTTGATCCCGTGAGCACCACCGGAACCGCAGCCGTAACCCGAGATGGTCTGGCGCGCGCCAGAGCAGACGACAAACAGCGGCTTGGTCATGTCCAAGCCACGCGTGCTGCCATCGGTGGTGATCTCCAGGATCGGCTGGCGTTCGCCCAGTTCCTGGCGGGACCGAAAGCAACTGTTGCCGACGCCGGCGTGGTAGGCAATCATCAGGGTCAGATAGCCGTTGGTGTCATTGGCGATGGCACTAACCAGATTGGAGCTCTCGAAGGTGCAGGTATAAATCGGTTTCTTGTCTGGGTTGTCATTATCCGGCGCGTCCCCGGCCTGCATGACACCCAAGAGGTGAGAAAACTTGGGGTCGAACCCGGCGTTGGTCAACACATTGGCGGGCGCGTTGCTGGCGCACAGGGTGTACTCATTCCACCCCATCGAGGCGTCAACTGGAATGCCATCGTTCAACGCATAGATCTTAAAGCTCTTTGGCGGATCATGCTGCCAGTTCCGGGTCGGCAGTTTGAGCGTGGCGCTCTTGATTTTCTGCCCGGCTGTCCAGCCGATGTAGAAGCGCAGATAGATCTTGTCGTAATCGGCGCGCAGATGAGGCCCCACAACCCGCTTCGGCTCGGTGTTGTTGATATCGCCGTTCGCATCGGCAATGAGGCTATAGAAGCCCGGCGTGCGGTTCGGCGCCGCGTCGGCGCTGTTGGCCGCCGCGCTGGCGACAACCGGGCTGGTTCCGGCCTGGACGGCAACCACGGTTGCCCACAGAGAAAAAAACATGAGCGCTGGCACTTTCATTGCAATATCCTCCATTGGGCACCTTCGGCCCGACCCTACATGACGTCATACAACTGTAACAGACCGAAACAGTAGGTCGGGCATTCTTGGCCGACCTAAGCTCCGGCATGCGCTTCCTACTGGTCGCGGTATTTCCAACCCCAGACAAACACGGGCTCTTCGCCGACCGCAATCGTCACCGCTTCGCCGCCCGGATATTGGTCGGCCTTCACCGTGGTGGTGCCGCGCAGGTAGAGATCCTGCACCTGCACCTCGATGCCCGCCTGGCAGGGAAGTTGCGCCTTTACCGGATCGATCCACTTGGTCCAGCCGCCCGGATGCGGGTTGAAATTGGTCATGCGCTCGGCCCACATCACCACCACCTGCTTCTGACCCGGCTTGCCGATGCGCCAGGCGACCACGCCGATGTCAGCCGGCCCTTCGATGGCGTTGATGCCGAGCGGCATGAGGTAGTGAAAATCAACCTGCTCCAGCACGCTGCCCAGCGTGGCATTCGCCACCCAGGGGAGGTTCAGGGCGTGATCGAATGAATACCAGTTCGGGTGGAAACTGAAGCGGTGGCTGACGCCATAGCCAAGCATCGACACCGTGCCCGACACCCAGGACGCCGCCATCCGACGCTCGCTACTGCCATTCCACATCAGCCAGGGTTGCTCCGCGTTGTAGCCCTTGCGCTTCTGGAGCGCCTCGATCATTTCGTTCTGACTCGCCATGCGGCCACCGGGTCGTGGACCGCCGTTGGCATTCTCGGTGCCCATGCCGGTCTCGGTGTCCCAGATCGGCATGAGGCGGTTCTCGCGCCACTGCGGGATGCGCAGCAGGTCGATGTGCAGCGGCATGTTGTTGCGCAGATTGTAGCGGTTCGGGCTACCCGGCTCCTCGTAGAAGTGGCCACCGACGATGTCGCAATACTTGAGAATACCGGCTTCGGTCAACCCCTCGACACAATCAATGTGATGCCCGGGGCTGACGCTGATGCCGACGACTTTGATGTGGGTATTTCTCGTCGCCTCGAACCAGATCTTCGTGAGTTCGACCAGCGATTCTGGCGTGTCGTGCCAGCGCAGGTTCGCGTTCGGTTCATTCCACGGCTCGACCGCCCCAAGTACTTCGTTGTTGCCATAGCGCTTGATGAACTCGTTCACGAAGGTGCGCAGGTCGTTCCAATCCTTTGGTGCCACCGCGCCGACCCGGAGGCCAGGTTTGTTGCTGGTCCATTCGGGCGCCCCTTCCATGCAAAGGAGGAGCTTACCGCCGACTTTGCGCATGTCCTCAAGCGTGGCATCGAGTCCTTTCCAATCATACTCGCCGGGCTTCGGATTCATCCCCCCCCAGCTGTGGAAGTAGCGATACCACTTGAAGCCGGGCATCGGGCCCTTGAGGATCGGGCTTGGATTGCTGTGATGAGTGCCGAGCGGCCAGTCGTCGGGCAGGTCCTTCGCAAGTTTGGCCGGGCCGTTGGCCACCACCAGGTCGCTGCTGGCAAAGCCGGTCTGGCTTGCGTCCTTGCCGACAGCCGGATGCACCGTCATGCGGAAAATGCCATATTGCAGTTTTGGCTGGTAGATGATGTCGGTCTTGCTTGTGCCTTCGATCCGGCAGTCCACAAAGTCGGGTGTCGTTTTCTCGGTCACCATGTCGAAGCAATCCACCCGCACCTGACCGGCAAAGGCTTCCTTGCCGGCATTCATAGCCGAAATGAAGAACTTCGGCGGATTGGCCAGCGTGAAGGCGTTATCAATGGCGTCGACGTGGATGCTGACGGCCACAGTGTCCTGCGATTTGTCCACCTTCTGGAGCCAGACGGCGGGGATGATGGAAACCTGTCCGTTGCCCATGGACAGCGCGAGCGTGCTGTCAGGATCCAACCAGACCGGCTGGGTCGTTTGGCCGAAACCGCGCCACTCCGCCCAATCCTTGTCCTTTTCGTCCGGCTTGCGTTGCGGCTTCATACCGGAATCCGCAGGCGGGGCCAGTGTTGTCACGACCGCCTTGGCCGCCGCCGCGCCAGCGCCACCCTCAATCGTAACGCCATAGCTGCTCAGCAATTCGTTCGGGTTCTTAATCTGCATGCCAGTTCCGACAACAAAACCAACGCGATACGCCCCCGGTTCGATGCCAATGAACTTGAACTTGCGCGTGTTGACACCGTTGATCGGGATCGGCTCAAGTTTGGCGCGGGTTTCCGGCGTCAGCACCTCACCCGCCATGTTGCGCCACTGGCCGTCGCCCGGAACGGCGATGGCTGGATAGTCCGTTGCACGGGCACACGTGCCCAACAGCGCCATGCATGCAATCCATAACCCGACTGTTCGTTTCATTCGCATATCCTCGTTTCCTTTCTCATTCCGCCTGACTGAACAACTTTTACTTGCCGGTGAATTTCAACAGCGCGACACCATGCCGCGGCACGAGCGCGGTGAACTGACGGTCGGAGAGACCAAGATCTTTCTCCCGCCACAGGTCGCGTACAGTCTGCGGCCTCGCCATGCGAATTTTCCATCTACCGAAACAGAACCATGGTTCCGGCCGGCGGGACGTTGAGCCACAGTTCCGTGTTGCCGTTCTGCTTGGTCAATTTGTACAGCGGATTCGCACAGACAAAATTGGGCAGAGCGCTGGCGGCGGTCAGCACCAGCCCGTTGAAAGACCCGCCGGTCACGGTCGCAACCACCGTTACGGGGCTGCTGGCCGCGATCACGGTTCCGGTCACGTGCAACACGCCGCTCACGCCATTGTTCGCGTACAACTGCAATTTCCCGCCCGCGGCGAACGTCAGGTTATTCGAGATCACGCCCGTGCCCGCCAGGCTGGCGTTTGTCAGAACCGTCACCGGGCTGACGATGCTGCCGTTGATGCAGAGCAGGCCGTTGCTGACCGTGGTGGCCCCGGTGTAGGTGTTTGTGCCCGCCAGAATCCATTTGCCGGAGTCCTGTTTGAGCAAGGCGGTCTTGTCGTTGACGGTGGTACCGGCGATGCCGGACCCGTTGCCGTCCTCGATCAGGCCGGAGATGGTGTTGTTGCCCGTGTTTGTGCCACCCAATCCGAGCGTCGCCAGGTCGTTGGCGTGCCCGCAGATCAATCCCGATAGCGTGAGCGTGTCCGCCGCCGTGGGGCCATTGGCCAGGAGCAACGCGGGTGCTGGTCCCCTGTAGTAAATCAGCACACCCCGATCGGAAGATTGAGCACCGGTTCCGACAAAGCTGAGCGTGCCTTGATTGTTTTGATCGTTGATTTGCACCCCGGTGCCGGCGCCGAGGGAGGATACCGTGTTGCTGTTGGCGATCGACGTGAACTCGAGCCGACCAGCAGAGACATAGACTTTGTCTGTAAAACTGTTGGTGTTGTTGTTCACGCGCCAGGTGCCGGTGCCTGTTTTGGCAAGGCTTAACGTGGTCGAGGCGCCATTCCGGATCAGACCGCTGATCACGTTGGCCCCGGTGTTACTGCCGCCGATCGTCCAAGTCGTCGAACCGACGCTGTCCGGGGTCACCGTGCCGTTGAGCGTGAGCGTGGCCGAGGGGCTGACGGCGTCCTGATACAAATAGAGCGGGTTGGCCATGCCGATCGGCCGGTCCGATGTGCAGGCGGTAGTCCCGATGTATTCGAAGTTGCCATTATTGCCATAGATTATCCCATTGGTCCCCAACGCGGACGGTTGGCCGGCATTGGCGATCGACGCGAATTGAATGGTGCCACCACCGTAGGAGGTGAGTTTGGTATCGTAGAACGTGTTGTTGGTGTTGTTAAATGTGAAGATGCCGAAGAGAAGCTGGGCATTCCCGCCGGCGTTGCCAGTGACCGGCCCGTTGAAGGTCACATGAAACGAAGATCCGGCTGACTCGATTCGAGCATCCGGACTCCCCGGCAACACCAGATTGAGATTGGTGCCGAAGGTTAGGGATGCCTGGTTAGCCACATAGATGTTCTGCGCGCCCAGCCAACCGAGGGGAAACCGTCTCGTCGTGCCCGGCGTGTCGCTGTCCAAGTTCAGGCTCAGCCCTGAGCCGGCCCAGTTCAGGTTCAAACCGACGGTCGGGGCATCCGCCGACAGCGTCACGTTGGCGTTCGCGAAGTTGTTGACGAAGCTCCCGTTGATCGTTCCGCCGGCCCAGTTGGCAGTGTTGTTGAAGTCCGAACCGCTGCCGCTCGCGCCGACTC
>SESH01059885.1_pt1 | contig 29997 bp, 21 predicted proteins | sample 3171561 | NCBI WGS metagenome assembly SESH01 (sample SAMN10866947, study PRJNA518727) | freshwater metagenome | biome: subpolar coniferous forest; feature: holomictic lake; material: water; isolation source: holomictic Lake 442 2011 16.5 m and 2014 13 m | place: Canada: near Kenora, Ontario
TCGTCGCAGCCGGTACAGCGCCCGGCTAGGTGGTAGGCTCGCATAATATGGTAGGAGAACACGCTGGCTGGCTCGCGGGTCTGTCGGCGCGGATCGTCACGCGAAAGCGTCAGCGGGCACTGCTTACAGTAGCAGAGCGGGCAGACCGTCTGGCAGGCGTAGCAGAGCGTACACTTGCTCAACTGCTCGCTCCAGAAGGCCAGCCGACCGGGCGCGTCAAGCGATTCAAGGGCGCGCACCCCGGCAAGGCGGTCGGCGACAGGCGCAGCGGGAGCTGCCTCGCCCAGCAACTCATCGTACAGCTCGGGGGTCTGGCTCGTGCAGGTCGCGCATTTCGCCAGCAGCAGCCCGTCCTGCGGATGTCGGCTCAACTCGGCACCGACGCTGAGCAGCAACTCGTTGCCATCCTGGGCCAGGTCGTCCACCGACTCCCCAGCGACGGCGGCGAGTTGCTCGGGGTCGGCCATACCCCGGCATGCCACGCCGACAATATGCAGACGCCCGCGCTCAAGCTGGCGCTGACTGATCAACTGAACCACCGAGCGCACATCGCAGCCCTTGAGCGCGACGCCCACCCGCTTGCCGACGTGCTTGAGCAGGGTACCGGCCAGGTTCGGCACGCAGACCGCATTCCAAACCAGACGCTCGGCCTCGGCGGGGGTGCGGGCGACGAAGGGGGCCACCCGCAGCGGGTTCGACCCCTGGCGATAGCCCACGAACAGCTCGACCGTCCCCTCGGCCAGCAGGGCACGCGCCCGCGCGCGCAGCTGATCTTCGATCTGGGTTGCCATCACTGTACCTTTAGCTTGAGCGGCCCGAGCGCACGCAGTTCTTCGGTCATCTCTGCCACCACGGCGGCGAAGCGCGTCCCCTCTGAGGCCGAGACCCAGGCTAGCTTCAGCCGGCGCTGGTCGATACCGAAGAAGTCGAGCATGCCGCCAAATGACGTGATCCGATCCTTCGCGTACTCGTTCCCCGAGATATAGTGACAGTCGCCCGAGTGGCAGCCGGCCACCAGCACGCCGTCGGCACCGCTCTCGAAGGCGCGGGCGATAAAGAGCGGGTCGATCCGACCGCTACACATCACGCGCACAATCCGGATGTTCGGCGGGTACTGCGTGCGGCTGACCCCGGCCGTGTCGGCTCCCGCATAGGCGCACCAGCTACAGAGCATGCCCAGGATCTTCGGCTCGAACGTGGCTTCCATTGATGGGTATCCCCTCGATATCACTGTGGCCACGCCGCCTCGATCATCGCCAGCACCTGCCCGTCGCTGAATCCGCGCTGCTGGAGCGCACCCGAGGGGCAGGCCGCAACGCAGGTTCCACAGCCCTTACACAGCACCTCGGCGATGCTGACCACGCCGTGCGTGATGTCCATTCCCATCGCTCCATACGGGCAGTGCGGCACACAGTCGCCGCAGCCCGTGCAGACGGCCGGGTCAACCTCGGCAACGATTGGCTCGACGGTCACACGCCCGCGCAGCAGCGGGATGGCCGCACGCGAGGCCGCGCCCGCCGCCTGGGCGATCGTGTCGGGGATGGTGCGCGGGTAGTGGTCGGCCCCGCACAGATAGACTCCGTTGGTGGTGAAGTCGAGCGGGCGGATTTTGGCGTGGGCCTCGCTGTAGAAGTCCTGGGCATCGGTAGACACCTTGAGCATCTGCTTAAGCCGGGGCGTCTGCGCGTCGCCCTGCAGGGCCGCCGTCAGCACGATCAGGTCGGCCTCGATGGAGAGATCCTCGCGCAGCAGCGTATCGTAGACCGAGACCGTCAGCCCTCTGCCGCGCGCGCGCACCTCGGGCGGGCGGGCGCTGTCATAGCGGACGCGGAACGGCTGCACTTCCTCGATCATGTGCGTGTAGTACTCTTCCTGTCCTTTGCCATACACGCGCATCTCTTGGTAGAGCATAAAGATGGCCGCCTCGGGGGCGGCCCTGCGCAGCATACGCGCGTTTTTTACCGAGATGGTGCAGCCGATCCGACAGCAGGCCGGGTTGGCCGCGTCCATCGACCCAGCGCAGTTGACCATGACTACCGAGCGGGGTGTGCCAAGCGTGCCGTCGCGCAGGCGGCGCTCCAGTTCCAACTGCGTGATCACCCGCAGGTCGTCGCCGTAGCCGTAGCGCCCACGCAGATCGGCCTCGCGGTAGCCGGTGGCTACGATCATCGTGCCGACCTGGAGCTGCGTGATCGCACCGCCCACACCCTCGTCGAGCGTGACCCGGAAGTTGCCCACGTAGCCCTCGACCTCGCTCACCTCGGCGCTGAGAAAGACCTTGATCCGGGGGCGCTGGAGTACCGCGCGCACCAGTTGCTCGCGCACCTCGCCGGCCGGGGTGTCGCTGGGAGCCAGAGTCGAAATCGTGTTCAGCTTGCCGCCCAGCACGCTCTCGCGCTCGACCAGGTAGGTCGTAATCCCCATATCGGCCAGCGTTACCGCCGCCGTCATCCCGGCGACGCCGCCGCCAATCACCAGACAACTCGGCGTCACCTCGACCGTCTGGGCGGGCAGGGAGCGCAGCTTATCGGCGCGGGCCACCGCCATCCGCACCAGACCCTCGGCCTTGGCCGTCGCTGGGGCGTGGTCGTTTGCGTGTGAGTGAACCCACGAGCACTGGTTGCGGATGTTGGCCATCTCGAAGAGGCCGGGGTTCAGCCCGACCTCGGAGATCGTCTGCTGAAAGACCGGCCCGTGGGTGATTGGCGAGCAGGCCGCCACCACCACCCGGTTCAGGCCATGCTCCTCAACCGCCGTCCTGATCCGGCGCTGGGCGTCCTCTGAGCAGGCGAAGGTGCAGGTCTCGGCGAAGGCCACGCCGGGCAGGGTGCCCGCAAAGGTCGCGACGGCGGATATATCGAGGTAGCCCGCAATATTCTTGCCGCAGCCGCAGACAAACACTCCGGCCCGCGACTCATCTGCAGACACATCGCGCTCGGGCAGCGGCTCGGGTTCGGCGGCGCGCTTGCGCATGCTAATCGGGATCGCAGCCAAACCAGCCGCCCCGCATGCCTGGGCCACGCTGTCGGGAATATCGTTCGGCCCCTGGGCACCGCCCGCCAGGAAGATGCCCTCGCGGGTAGACTGGAGCGGGGCGAGCAGTTCGTCCTGCGAGACAAAGAACCCGTGTGCATCGACCGCGATGCCGGCGGCCTGGGCGAGGCGGCGGTTGTCGGACGAAGGCACCACCGCCGTCGAGAGTACCAGCATATCGAACTGCTCGGCGTGAACCTCGCCGGTCAGCGTATCCTCGTACGTGATCGTGAGGCTCTGATCGGGGTTCTCCTCCACCGAGGCGGGACGCCCACGGATGTAGCGCACCCCGTGGTCGGCAGCCCGCCGGTAGTACTGCTGAAAATCCTTGCCGTAGGCCCGCAGATCCATGTAGAAGATCGTCGCCTGCGTGTCGGGAGCGTGTTCAAGCGTGATCAGCGCCTCTTTCGTCGCGTACATGCAGCAGATCTTCGAGCAGTAGGGGTAGCCACCCTTGAGGCTACGCGAGCCAACACACTGGATCCAGGCCACCCGCGCGGGCGTCTGGCCGTCGGAGGGGCGAGTGATTTTGCCGTCGGTGGGGCCGGAGGCCGAGATAATCCGCTCGTACTGCAGCGCGGTGAGTACATTGGGAAAGCGTCCGTAGCCGTACTCCCGGCGCAACTCCGTCGGCTCAAGCACCTCGAACCCGGTGGCGACAATCATGCTGCCCACATTGACGGTGAGCGCCTGCGAGCGCTTGAGGAACGAGATCGCGCCCACCTCGCAGATACGGTCGCAGGCACCGCAGCCGACGCAGTGGGCGTAATCAATGGTGTAGACCGCCGGCACCGCCTGGGGGAACTGGAGGTAGACCGCCTTGCGCTTGGATAGCCCGGCGTTAAACTGATCCTCAACCTCGACCGGGCAGACGCGGGCGCAGTCGCCGCAACCCTTACAGGTTAAAGGGTTCACGTAGGTCGTCTGACGCCAGATCGCCACCTCGAAATTACCGACGGAGCCGCTCACCCGCTCGACGCGGGCGTTGGTCATCAGCGTAATGTTGGGGTGACGGGCTAACTCGACCATCTTGGGGGCGGCGATGCAGATCGCACAGTCGTTCGTGGGGAAGGTCTTGTCGAGCTTGACCATGGTACCGCCGACGCTGGCCTGGCGCTCGACGACGAGTACCCGGTAGCCTTTGTCGGCAAGATCCAGCGCGGCCTGCATACCGCTGATACCAGCGCCGATAACGAGTGTATCGTAGGTGTGCGTTTCCATGGGCAAGCGACCCCTTCATGTCCAGCAGCGGGGAGGGCGACGGGCAGCGGTGCGCGCAATACACAAAAATACAGGGCACAAGCGTGTTGTCGCTTTGCGTCCCTGCATCGTTGCAAGCGGTGCGATTGATTTAGTTCTTTGTGCGATAACCGCTATTTTACTCTATGACTGAGCCAGTTGTGAGTAACAAGACCGCCACTTTGGGTTAGGGAACATCACCACAGCGCCAATATGACACTCCCGGTGGGGGTGTGAGGGCGGCGAAGCCGCCCAAACCTCACAAAAGGCGGGTCTCGGGCGCAGCCGCAGGGACGTTGCCCCAGCCCTGAGATCCAAGCCCCCCTAGCCGTCGGATATCCTGCACCATCACAGGGCGGCGGAGATCGGCACCGGAACTTGGGAGAGCGGCCCCTTGGCGGGTGGCCAGCCACGCGCCATATAGTCGCCCATGACGATCACGAAGAGGATCATCAGCCAGACAAAGGCGCTGACGGCGAAGATCTGGGTGAGCTTGCTGCTCACCTTCACGTGCATGAAGAAGTAGATGATCAGCGTCGTCTTGGCTATGGCGATGGACACAGCGATGCCGACGGCGACGATCTCGGGCAAGTGGACGAAGTGCTTCTGCGTGTACCATGCGGCCACCGTCAGCACCATCAGCGCCATCAGCGCGCCAAAGACCACCCAGTACGTCCGCACCGAGATATGACCGTAGTTGCCCTCGCGGTCGTGGCCACCCTGGTGCCCCGTATCGTGTGCGTTTGCCATATGCTACACCAGATAGAAAAGTGGAAACAAGAAGACCCAGATGATATCGATCAGGTGCCAGTAGAGCCCGCCGATCTCCACGGGGGTGAAGTAGGCGGGGCTAAATCTGTTGCGGGAAGCCATCCAGGCGATCACGCTCATGACGGTGATCCCGACGATCATGTGGATGGCGTGCAGGCCGGTGGCGCAGAAGTAGAGGAAGAAGAAGAGTTGGTGGGGCGTCTTCATGCCGGGGCGGGCGGCCGCTGTTGCCACCGCCGCTGTCACGCCGCCCTCGGCGGCGAGCGCCTCGACCGGGAAGAGAAAATTCGCGCCAGGCACCAGGCACTCCGGCTCGGCTAGGCGCTCGCCGCCGGTCGCCCAGGCCACCGGGCTGGCATAGCCGGCGCAGTGGGCGAACTTCTCGCCGTACTCGGTGAACTTGATCCCCAGGAAGGTCACGCCCAGCAGGATCGTCACCAGCAGCAGCAGCACCAGTTGGCGCTTGTTGCCCGCCTCGGCGGCGTGAACCGACAGGGCCACGGTGAGCGAACTGACCAGCAGCACCACCGTGTTCACCGTCGCCAGGGGCGTGTTCAGGTGCGGCGCGGCCGCCGCCCAGATCGCGGGGTAGGCCCAGCGATAGACCATGTAGGCCATAAAGATCCCACCGAAGAGCATGATCTCCGTCACCAGGAAGGCCCACATCCCCAGGGTCGCCGCCTCTTTCTGCTGGCCGGGGGTGTCGAAGTGATGCAGGAGCGCCGGGTTGTGCCCGTGTTCGTGGGGTGTCGTCGCCAAGGCGTTTCTCCTTATTATGCAGCAGGGGCGCAGCAGCGGCAGCTCTTAATCCGGCGCACCCCTGATCCATCCGCTGCCGCTGCCGCTGCTGCGCCCTTACAGATGGGCGGCCTCGGGCTGGAAGGCATACGCCTCCTCGGTCACAATCGGCTGGGTCTCGAAGTTGAAGGTCTGCGGCGGCGAACTCGTCCGCCACTCCAGACCAGGGGCGTCCCAGGGGTCATCGCCGGCGAGCCGCCCGTAGCGCAGCGAGAGCAGCAGGTAGACCAGCGGGATGACAAAGCCGATCCCGAGGATGGTCGAGCCAGCGGTGGACATCACGTGGTAGATCTGGAATTCTTGGGGGTAGACGTGATAGCGCCGGGGCATGCCCAGGTAGCCCATAATAAACTGCGGGAAGAAGGTCAGGTTGAAGCCGACGAACACCACCAGGGCCGAGATGGTGCCCCATGCCTCGTTGTACATGCGCCCGGTCATCTTCGGCCACCAGTAGTGGATGCCGCCGAGGTAGGCCATCATCGTGCCGCCGACCATGACGTAGTGGAAGTGGGCCACCACAAAGTAGGTATCGGTGACGTGGATGTCTACCGCGACCACACTGAGAAAGATCCCGGTCAGGCCGCCGATGATAAACAGGCCGATGAAGCCGAGGGCGTAGAGCATCGGCGTGCGATACGAGATCGAACCCTTGTAGAGCGTGGCCGTCCAGTTAAATACCTTGATCGCCGAGGGGATGGCCACCAGCATCGTGATGAAGCCGAACACCAGGCCGGAGTAGACCGACTGGCTGCTCACGTACATATGGTGGCCCCAGACCAGGAAGCCCAGGATGGCGATGGCGATTGAGCTGAAGGCGACGAACTCGTAGCCGAAGATGCGCCGCCGCGAGAAGGTAGCGATCAGCTCGCTGATCACGCCCATGGCTGGCAGGATCATAATGTAAACCGCTGGGTGCGAGTAGAACCAGAACAGGTGCTGGTAGAGTACCGGGTCGCCGCCGATGGCTGGGTCGAAGACGCCGATGTGCCAGACTCGCTCGACCAGCACCAGCAGCAGGGCGATGGCGACCACCGGGGTGGCCAGGATCTGGATCAGGCTGGTGGCGTAGTGCGCCCAGATGAAGAGCGGCAGGCGGAACCATGTCAGCCCAGGCGCGCGCATCTTGTGGATGGTGATGATAAAGTTTAGGCCGGTGAGGATGGACGAGAAGCCCATCACAAAGGCCCCGGCGATGGTCAGCACCACGTTCGAGTTTGAGTAACTGGTGCTGAACGGGGTGTAGAACGTCCAGCCGGTATCAACCCCGCCGAAGACCGCCGCGCACAGGGCGAAGAGTCCGCCGCCCATGTACAGGTACCAACTGAGCAGATTCAGCTTGGGGAAGGCCAAGTCACGCGCACCGATCATCAGTGGGATGAGGAAGTTGCCTAGCACCGATGGGATGCCGGGGATCAGGAAGAAGAAGACCATGATCACCCCGTGCAGGGTGAACATGCGGTTGTACATGTCGGCTGACATCAGATCGCCCTGGGGCGTGATCAACTCAAGGCGCACCATCGAGGCCGCCAGACCGCCGAGCAGGAAGAAGACGTTGATGCTGATCAGGTAAAGGATGGCGATCCGCTTATGGTCAACCGTGAGCAGCCACGACTTGAGCCAATCGCTGGCGGTGGTCGCGCTATTTGTTGCGTAGTTTCGGGGGACGGCGGATGTGCTCATGGCTTAGTTCCCTGCGCTTCCTAAGGACTTGACGTATTCAATCAGTTGGGCTATCTCATCGGCCTTGAGTTGGTTCTTGTAGACCGGCATGATCATCGTATAGCCCTTCACGATCTTGGCCTGGGAGGTGAAAATCGACTCGTGGAGGTAGGCGTCATCAGCCTTGACCGTGCTGCCATCATCGAGGGTGACAGTGCTATTGTACACACCCTTCAGACTGGGGCCGAGGCCGGTGCCGTTATCTAGGTGGCAGCCGACGCAGCCGATGCTGGTGAAGAGCGCCTTGCCCTTGGCGGCCAAATCCGCGTTGAACGTGCCGCCCGTACTTCCGCCTGATGCGGCAGTGGGGGCGGGCGGGGTCAGCGGCGCGGTGGCCCCACGGGCCGAGAGCGACTTAATATAGGCCAGCAGTTGGTTGATCTGGTCGCTGCTGATCTGGCCCTGGTAGGTCGGCATCACCGCCGGGTAGCCCTTGACGACCTTGGCCGTCGAGCGCAGGATCGACTCGCTGATATAGTTCTCATCGGCCCGCACCGTTGTGCCATCGGCGAGGGGTTGGTCAAAACCGAAGACATTCTTCAGGCTCGGGCCGGTGCCGCCGCCCGCCATCACGTGGCAGCCAATGCAGCCCAGGCTGGTGAAGAGCTTCTCGCCGGCCAGGGCCATCGGGTCGCTGAGGCTTGAGCCAACAATCGGCTGGCTCGGGACGATGTTGGTGTTCACAAGTACCTGCCCAGCCTGCACGCTACCGTCGGGCATAATCACCTGGCCGGGGGTGGTAAGCCACGCCTGGTAGTCGCTCAAGCTCATCACCGTCACGGTGCCACCCATCAGCGAGTGTTCGGTGCCGCAGTACTCGGCGCAGAAGAGGTGGTACTGGCCGATCTGGGTAGCCTCAAACCAGAGCGCGGTGTAGCGACCGGGCAGCACATCCTGCTTCACGCGGAAGGCCGGGACGTAGAAGCTATGGATGACATCTTGCGAGGTCATGATCAGGCGCACCGGGCGACCGATCGGCACGTGCAGTTCGTTATTCTCACGCTTACCGTTGGCGTGCTGGGTGTGCCACATCCACTGCTTGCCGAGGACATAAATATCAATCGTCTGCGTCGGCGGCGTACGCATCTGCACATACAGGAAGGCACCCCAGAAGAAGACGCCCATGGCCAGGATCAGCGGGATGATCGTCCAGGTCAATTCCAGGCGCAGATCCGAGGCGGGCGGGTTCGTGCGATCAACCTGCTGGCTGCGGTGGTAGCGCACGACGAGGTACAGGACGACGAAGGGCAGCACGCCCGCGAAGAGCAGGCTCAACACCACGAGCACAAAGTAGAGCAGATCGATCGGGCCGGCGAAGGTTGATGCCTGATCGGGGAAGAAAGAAAATCCTTGCATACGCGATTCCTAGTCTGACGCCAGCGACGCCGGTCTCCGAGAAGTATCTGTTGCGGCACCGCAGTGGCGTAGCCGCTGCGGTACCCTTACGGCGGATGCCCGATCCTATAGGGTCAGCCAGCCTGAGGCGTCGGTCCGTGTCGTGGGCCTGACCCGCGCGCGAGCATCACGATCATCGCGACGATCCCCAGCACGGTGAGGGCACCGGCCACGCGGGTGATCGTCATCACCAGGCCGGTGTAACTGCCCGTCTGCGGGTCGTAGTGGTAGCAGAGCAGCAGTAACTGGTCGGTTAGGCTGCCAATCTTGTTGCCAGACGCCTCAACCACGCCCAGGCGCAGGTCGCTGGGATTAAAGACCACGCCAAAGAAATAGCGCGACACCAGGCCGGTCGGTGTGAGAACGACAATCCCGGCGGCGTGGGCGTACTGGTCAATGCTCGCATCGTACACATAACGGAAGCCGACCGCCCTGGCCAGTTGGTCAATCGCGTCCTGGGTGCCGGTGAGGAAGTGCATCCCGGCGGCGGCGTCGGCGCGGCCATAGCGAGATACCGCCGCCGCCTTGGCGTTCGCCGCCATCATCGAGGTCTCCAGGGGATCAATGCTGACATTCACCACCTGGAAATCCGTGCCGGCGCTCAGAGTCACGTCCTTGAGCGCATCGAGCATACCCTGGCGTACCAGAGAACAAAGCATCGGGCACTCGTAGTAGCTGAGTTGTAGTACCACCGGCTGCCTGCCGAAGTAGTCGCCCAGGGCAACCTTGTGGCCCTGCTCATCGACGAAGGGCAGATCCAAGGGCACCTGCGTATTGAGGCGCTGGTCGTAGGCGACATCGCGGAGCGGGTCGGGCGTGCCACCCTGGGCGTTAGCCCCGGCGGGGACAACGAGCAGCGTGAGCAACATGATCAGGCCGCACCAGAGCAGACAGAGCCGAATTGTCATATTATTTCCCCGCCACGCCGCGCTCGACGACCAGTTCCATTGCCCGCTCAATCGGAATGTGCGCCGCACCAGCCTGCTGATCAACCCAGCCGTAGCCCGCCAGTTTCTTGGTGGCGTCGGCAATGATCTGGTTGCCATCGATGACGGCGTTCTGCTGAAGGCGCGGCGACGGCGGAATCTGCATCTGCATCGCCGTCGTGGTCGGGAGATCGCTGCTGGTGTCGGCCAGTGTGTTGCCGGTGGAGCGCAATACCACGCCCATGACGATGAAGGAGACCAGCAGCAGCACGCCCAGGCCCAGCGCCGCAAACACCAGCGGGCCAACGTTGGCATCCTTCAACTCGTGGCCGACCGCAATGCTCTCGGGGTCTGCGCCTGGCTCGCTATGGCCGTGGCCGGTTGTACTCATACCTATAGTTCCTGATATCTCAAGCTACTTTTTTGATAATATTTGGACGGCGGAGCCGTCCAAAATATTATCAAAAGCAGATTTTCTACCGATGACACGTGTAGCAGTTCGTCAGCCGCCCGTCGGTCGGGATCTGATAGTCAATTACCAACTGCTGGCGCTCGGCCAGCGGCATGGACAGCACATCGTAGTCCACGTTGAAAACCTGATCACGCGGGCGGATGTTCTGGGCCGGGTCGCGGTGGCAGCCGAGGCACCAGCCCATGTAGAGCGGCTGGGCCTTCGCGGTGAGGGCCATGGTCTGGATCTGGCCGTGGCAGGTGGTGCAACCAACGCCCTTGGCAATGTGGATTGAGTGGTTGAAGTAGACAAAGGCCGGCAGGTCGTAGATCCGGTTCCAGATGATCGGCGTATTGTTCTGGTAGCTGTCGCGCACCGGCTGGAGCAGCGGGCTGGTCGTCCAGACCTGCGAGTGGCAAGACATGCACGTCTCGGTGGCCGGGAACCCGGCGGTGGCGGCGCGCTCGACCGTATTGTGGCAGTAGCGGCAGTCGATCTTCAGGTCGGCGATGTGGTGCTTATGGCTGAAGGCGATCGGCTGAGCCTTGGCCACACCCGCATCGGTGTACCAGGGCGAAAGGTAAAGCCCGATCAGCGCCGCGATGATCCCGCAGACCAGCAGCGTAATCACGATCAGGCTGATTCGGAGGTAGGCGTTCGCCGTGCGCGAGAAGATCTGTGCAGACATGTGCGCCCTCTATCTACAGGTTCTACTTGCCCGCCTCGACCTTGGCCTGATCCTCAGGCGGCAACGCCTTCACATCAGCGTTTTGGCTTAGCTGCAGGGCGCGGATATAGGCCACCACGGCCCAGCGATCCTCGGCGGTGATGCGCGCCCCGTAGCCGTACATGCGGTTGACCCCGTTGGTCGCCACGTCGAAGAAGTAGCCAATGGCCATCGTGCGCAGGCGGTCGGTGTGGTACGAGGGTGCCACCAGCGGGCCACGGTTGGCGATCACGCCCTGGCCATCGCCAGCTAGGCCGTGGCAGGGTGCGCAGTAGGCGTTGAAGACCACCCGCCCACGGGCCAGCAGGTTCGCGTCAAGGGTGATCTCGGGCGGCAGATTGGTGACCAGCTCGCCGTTCAGCTTGCCGGTAGCGAGCGGCGAGTCCGGCTTAAATGAATTCATGGCCACCGTATTCGGCACCGGCGCGCGCATTGCGCGTCCGTCCTGGAAGAAGTCGCTCGGCTGGTTCGACTTATACTTCGCCTGGTCGTACATGTCGATGTGGCACGCCGAGAGGAGCAGCAGCAGCGGCAGCCACACGAGGCGTACCAGCACTCGGTTGGGGATAGCATTCGCCATAGGGTACTCGCTTCTCAGACAAGGTTCTAGGTATCAGGTGCTAGGTTCTAGGTATCAGATTTCAGGTTTTGGGTTTCAGGTTTACAGTTCGTAGTGGGCGCTTCAGCGCCAAGCGGCTGAATCCGCTACTATGAACAGCGGACGCTGTAAAACTGATTTGAACCTTGTCTTGGAGAGAGATCCGTGACATCTATCACCTGACACCTGACACCCGACACCTCACCCCTCGCCGCCAAGCTTCGGGTTTGGATTGCGCAGGCGGGCTAGGTAGCTCGTGCGCGGCTTCGTGTTCAGCTGCGCATCCATCAGGGCGTAGTTGTGCGGCTCCTGCTTGAGCAGGGCCACCTTGCTCTGTAGGTTATTCTTATCGCCGAAGGCAATCGCCTGGGTCGGGCAGACCTGCTGGCAGGCGGTGAGAATCTCGCCGTCGGCGATCGCACGATTGCCCTCGACCTGGGCCTTAATCCGGGCCAGGCTGATGCGCTGGATACAGAAGGTACACTTCTCCATCACGCCACGGTTGCGCACCGTCACGTCGGGGTTGCGCATCAGCTTGAGGCTGGCGACGTTTACGTCGTTGTACTGGAAGAAGTTGAAGCGCCGCACCTTGTAGGGACAGTTGTTCGAGCAGTACTTGGTGCCCACGCAGCGGTTGTAGACCATGTTGTTGATGCCTTCGGCGTCATGGACGGTGGCCACCACCGGGCAGACCAACTCGCAGGGAGCCTGCTCGCACTGCTGGCAGGTCATGGGCATCACATAGGTGTCGGGGTTCTCGTAGTTCGCCCCGGCAAAGTAGCGGTCGATGCGGATCCAGTGCATCTCGCGCCCACGGGCGACCTCATCCTTGCCGACCACCGGGATATTATTCTCGGCCTGACATGCCAGCGTGCAGGCGTTGCAGCCGGTGCAGGCGCTCAGGTCGATGGTCATAGCCCACTGGTGGCCCTTGGAGTAGTCGAACTCGCTGCTGCCGGGCAGCAAGGACTGCGGCGGTGCCGCTGTGGCCCCGAACTCTTCAAGTCTGACCTCGTTGGCGATAGAGGCGGGATCGGCCCTAAACGTCGCGAACGCGCCGACGCGCACAATATCGCGGCCCTCAAGCGTCCAGTGATCCTGTGTACTCACCAGGAGGTAGGTCTCGTTCAGCTTACGCACCTGGGCGGGGCTAAACCATGCGGAGTCGCTCGTGCGCAGGGCGTAGGCATTAACGCCGGGGCCGACGGCGACGTGCCCGCCGGTGCTGCGGCCATAGCCGAGCTGAACCGTGATTGTATCCTCGGCGTGGCCGGGGACGATCCAGATCGGCAGCTTCAGCCTGCGGTCGCCGACGGTCAGTTCGATCAGCGTACCGTTGGCACCAGTCAGCTTTTCCAGCGCATGCTGGCGGTCGAGGTCGTCGGCGGAACTCAGCAGGGCCGGGTCGAGGCCAAGGATTTTGATCGCCGTCTTGGTACCCACGAGGGCCGCGTTATCCCAGGTGAGCTTGGTGATCGGGTCGGGCAGTTCTTGGAGCCAGCCGTTATTGGCGTAGCGCCCGTCGTGGATCGTCCGGGATGGGCGGAAGATCAGCTCGTAGCCTGCGGCGGGGGTGGCGGGAGCGGCGAGGCTCAGCCCGGCGGCGAGGCCGACGCTGCGGGCGGGCAGGACGGTGTTCGCCACAAACCCGTTGTTCAGGCTGGTCTTGAAGAAGGTGTCGAACGCGGTGTCGGCTAGGCCACTGCGCTGCTTCCACGCCGCAGCGATTATCTCATAATCGCTTGAGACCGCCTGCCCGAGCAAGTTGGCCAGCAACTCGTAGGGGCTGTGGCCGCCGTAGAGCGGCATGATGAGCGGCTGGATGAGCGTGATCGTACCATCGAAGGCGCGCACATCGCCCCAGGTCTCCAGGGTGTGGGCCATAGGGATATGCCAGTCGGCCAGGCTCGCGGTCTCATCGGGGTAGGGACTAAGCACCGCCTTAAACTTCGCCTTGGCCATGGCCTCGCTGAAGCTCAGGTCGGCGGGAGCGGCGAAGGCCGGGTTGGCGTCGATCACCAGCAGGATCTCGACCTTGCCAGCATTCAGGTCGAGTACCAGATCGCGCAGGGCGGCGGTCTGGTCGCCGGGGCGGGTGGCCACCGGGTCGGTAAACTCCACAGTGGTGCCGACGGCGTCGAGCCGGGTGTTGATCATATGCGCCAGGGCGTGGACGACGGGGGGCTGGCCCTCGCCGACCACCACCAGGGCCGTACGCCCGGCGGCGCGCAGGTCGTCGGCGATAGCGGTGACGAATGCCTTGGCCGTCTCGGGGAGATCGGCGGGGGCAGCGACGCCGGGGATGCCGAGGGCGTGAGCAATTGCGAAGGCGACCGTGGCCACCTGGCTGGCCTTCACGGGCAGGCGGTGGTCGGCGACCATGCCGGTATTGGTGAGGGTCGGCTCAATCGCATAGATCCGGCTCATCTCGGCCTGGCCCTGGCGGACGCTACGGCGGCCCATCGCGTCGCGGGCGTAGCGCACGCGGCCCGGCCCCTCGGTGAGGAAATCCGCATCGAGGGCGATCACCAAGCTGGCCTGGTCGAAGCGATAGCGCGGCTCCAGATACTCGCCGAAGGCCAGTTTGGTGCCCGCGTAGGTATTCGAGCGGCCCACCGGGTCGTACTGCACCCACCTCGCGCTAGCGTAGGTGGTGAGCAACTCCGCCATCTGGGCGGCGAAGGTCGGCGAGGTGACGGTGGGGGTGAGGACGCGCAGCCCCGCGCCGTTCGTGCTGCGCTGGGCCTGCATCACCATGCCGAGGGCAGCCAGGAAGCTCTCCCAGGTATTGACGATCCCCTGCTGCAGCACCGTCTCGGGGCGATCCGGGTCATACAGGCCGAGGATCTCAGCCTGGGCGTAGATATCGGTGGCCCCGAGGCTGGCCGGGTGCAGCGGGTTGCCCTCCACCTTCACCGGACGCCCGTCGTAGTTGCGCACCGCCACGCCGAGGCCAAAGCCGTCGAGGGACAGGGCGCTGGCGTAGTAGAGCGGGATGCCGGGCGTCTGCTCCTTGGGGATGTGGGTGAACGGGGCGACCTGCTCCTGGGGTTGGCGGATCGCCGTCGTGCAGCCGGAGAGACCGGCCAGCGCGAGGGACGCGCCCATCAGTTTCAGGAAGGTGCGCCGCGATAGCGATTCGCTCAACTCGGCGGCACCACGGGGAAACTCGCGCTCAAGGTACGCACGGAACACCGGCGTATCGGCGAGTGCATCGAGTGAGCGCCAGAACTGCTTGCCGTGGGCGGTTTTCAGGTGGTCGCGTACCGCATCAAGCTCGGAGGCACGTGCGTGAGGTGTGATATCACTCATGAGCAGTAGCCAGACTAGACCAGACCAGACAAGTTGGCCAGGCGCTTATTTTGTGAATTCAGACACGAGCGGCGGGGCTGATTATACCAGCTTTGAATGCAATATGGGATACCTGTTTGGACTGAATAACCTATATGACAGGAATGAGTTCGAAGACACAAAAATACCCACAGATACGCGATAATACGTCATCTTGCTCTATAGTGTGTGACAATGGGGGATTGGCGGGATTATGATAACATCATGCTAGTGCCATTGCAAGCGCTGTACTATCGCTTTCAGGGCTGATACAACTACGTCTCTGTCTCCGCTCTTGTTGGTTTCTGGCGGTAAAGCTGCCAGAAAACCAACAAAAAAAGATCGTTTAGAGGTGGCGTAACTACTTCCAAAATCCCACCGGAGGCGATGTTGTTGGAGTGAAGCGAATTCTCCACCGCAGATCAACAACACGATCACCCCGCCGCATAGGACTGATCAAGCAGTTCAACGATATAGCGCACCTGCGCGGCCTCGCCCTGGCGGCGCAACTCGGCGGCCAGCTGCAGCGCGCAGCCAGGATTGGCGGTGGCGATCACCTGTGCGCGGGTGGAGAGGGCGTTGCTGACCTTGCGTGCGCCCAGGGATGCGGCCATCTCGGGCTGGATCACATTGTAGACCCCGGCGCTGCCGCAGCAGAGCGAGCTCTCGGGCATCTCGCGCAACTCCAGGCCAGGGATGGCCATCAGCAGGGCGCGCGGCTGCGCCGTGATGCGCTGAGCGTGGGCGAGGTGGCATGGCTCCTGGTAGGTGACGCTCAACTCCAGGCGGCCCAGGCCGGCGGTATTCAGCTCGATGCTGGCCAGGAACTCGTGGACATCCTTGACCTTGCGCACAAACGCCTCGGCCCGCCCGCGCCACTCCAGGTCGTCGTGGAGCAAATGGTCATACTCCTTCATCGTGCTGCCGCAGCCGGCGGCGTTGACGATAATCGCATCGAGGCCAAGACCCTCGAAGGCGGCGATATTCTGGCGGGCCAGCGCGCGCCCGCCGTCGAGGTCGCCGCCGTGGGTGTGGAGCGCGCCGCAGCAACCCTGCTCGGGCGGCAAGATCACCTCGCAGCCGTTCTTCTGAAGCACGCGGATGGTGGCAGCGTGGACGGGGCCAAAGGCGGTGCCCATAATGCAGCCGGTGAGGATGGCCACGCTGTAGCGACCGTCGCCCTCAGCGGGATAGATCTGGCCCTGGGGTACGGTGGCGACGCCGCCTAGCGGCGGCAGCATCGCTTCGGCGTCGGCCATGCCGATCAGCTTGAGCGCCCCGCTCCGGCGGGCCAGCCACTGGACGCCGCTCTTCTGGTAGAGGGCCATGCTCGATGACAAGGCGCGGAAGAGGCGCATATCCTTAAACAGCGCCCCAAAGACGACGCTGCGCAGGGCGCGCTGCCAGATCGGGCGGGGGGGGAGGGCTGCGGACTGCGGGCGCATTATCGTGCCGGCACCTCGGGCATGCTCGATCTGCGCCCGACTGGCCTCCAGGATGGTGCCGTACTGCACGCCCGAGGGACAGACCGCCTCGCAGGCCCGGCAGTTCAGGCACTGGCTCATCTGCTCCTGAAAGACCGCGATCTCCAGGCCGATCCGGCCTTCATCAACGGCCTTCATCAGGTAGATCCGCCCGCGCGGCGACGACATCTCCAGCCCGGTCTCGCGGTAGGTCGGGCACGCCGACAGGCAGAGCCCGCAGTGGACGCAGGTGTTGATAACATCGGAACTGGGCCGATCTTTGTCGTGAAACGGGATCACTGAGTATTCTCCCCTATCCATCGGTATCGGGTCGGGGCGACGCATTTGGTACACGCCAAAGCCAAATGCGTCGCCCCGACGGTCGTCGTCAAACCACATACCGCTCAGGATTCAGGCGGTTATCCGGGTCGAACTCCTGCTTGATCCGCCGCATCAGGGCCAGGTTCGGGATGTCGGCCCCCCAGATCGGAGCCTCGGCCATGATCGCGGGCGGGCCGGCCAGGATGGCCAGTTGCGGCCAGCGGGCCAGCAGGTTGGTATGGAACTGACTCCGTGCCGCCTCGTCGTCGCCACGCGCCCGCAGGTAGGCTATGCCGCTGAGGGCGCGGGCGGCCACCGTCAGCGCCATGCCGTGGCGCGTGGCCAGGGCAGAGGCATCCGCCAGGGCGCGCGCGAGGTCGCCCGGCAGGCAACTCAGGCGCAGCAGCAACTCGCCCTCGGCGAGGCTGAAGGTCTGCGGCAGATCATTGATCGCCGCCCAGGCCGCCGTGTGAGCCTCATCGCGCAGGACGGTGACGCCGCTGGAGTCGGCCCGCTCGGCCATGGCGGCCACATCGCGGACGTGGCGTTCAACGGCGGCGGGCAGACCCTCGGCACGAACGCAAAGCATGAAGGCGGAAGGATGCGGGATAAGCGAAGACACCGTATCCATCGGCGCTTCATCCTTCATCCCTCCGCCTTCATCCTTCTGCAGGTACTCCACCGCCACCGGCGCGAGTTGGCTGGCGTGGATAGCGTCGGCGAGGGCGTAGGCGGCGGCCTGCGAGCTGAAGGCGCAGGCGATAGTGGCGGCCGCGCGCGGGCGCGGCAGCAGCTTAAAATTTGCCGAGACGATGATCGCCAGGCTGCCCAGGCTGCCGGTGTAGAGCTTCATCATATCGAAGCCGCTGACATTCTTCACCACCATGCCCCCGGCCTTGCTGATGCGCCCCGTAGCCTCGACCACCTGCACGCCGATTAGCAGATCGCGGGCGGAGCCGTAGCCCAGGCGGCGCGGGCCGTCCATCGCCGTGGCCAGCACCCCGCCGACGGTGGAGCGGGCGGGCAGGGGCACATCGAGGGGCAGCATCTGGCCGTTGGCGGCGAGCAGTGCATCGAGCGCCTGCATGGTCATGCCAGCATCCACCGAGATCGTCAGGTCATCGGGCTCGTAGATCCGCACGCGGTTGATCCGGGTGGTCTGCACAATAATAAAGTCGCGGGCGGGCGGGCGGCCCCACGCCTGCATGGTGCCGCCGCCGCGCGGGATCACCGGCATGTCGGCGGCGTGGGCGGCGGACACCACCCAGGCCAACTCCTCGGCGCTGCCGGGGGCGACCACCAGGGCCGGGACACGGCCCTGCACCGCGTAGGCGGGGTAGCCGGTCGGGTCGTCGATCAAGTATGGTGCGCCGACGATAGAGGTGATTTGGGAGGCAAGAGAGTTCATATCAGATCCTGAAGGGGCGCAGCCGTCGCGTGGTATGACGCGCTGGGCGCGTCATACCACGCGACGGCTGCGCCCTTACTTGAGTGTTGCCCACGCGACGCCCGCCTTCCGCAGCGCGGCCAGTTCGCCGCAGCCGCGACCCTTGGGGAAAACCTTGCCGGGGTTAAACAGGTCGTTCGGGTCGAAGCTCTGGTGTAGCCCGGCCATGGCCGCCAGGTCGTCGGTGGAGAAGAGCAGGGTCATGTAGTCCTGCTTCTCGACGCCGATACCGTGTTCGCCGCTAATCACCCCGCCCTGCGCGATGCTGACGTGCATGATGCTGGTGGCCGCCTCCAGGGCACGCTGGTTCTGGCCCTTGTCGCGGCGGTCGAAGAGGATGATCGGATGCAGGTTGCCATCGCCGGCGTGGAAGACGTTGGCGATCGGCAGGGCGTACTCTTGCGAGATCCGCCCGACCTGCTCCATTGTGTAGGGCAGGCGGGTGCGCGGCACGACCGTATCGACTAGGTAGTAAGTCGGCGACAGGCGGCCCATCGCGCCGAAGGCGTTCTTGCGTGCGGCCCAGACTTGGTTTTGCTCGGCGAGGGTGCGTGCCGGGCGCACGTCAATTGCCCCATTGCGCCAGCAGACAGCGGTGACATCATTCAGCAACTCGTCGAGCCCGTCCTCGACGCCGTCCACCTCAATCAGCAGCGCGGCCCCAGCCGAGTCGGGCAGACCGAGCTTATACATGTCGTTGACGGCCTTGATCGCCAGGCGATCCATAATCTCCAGGGCGGCGGGCAGCAGGCCGCTGGCGATGACCTGGGAGACCGTGTTAGAGGCTCCGGCGATATCGGGGAAGAGCGCCAGCACCACGCGCACCGCCTCGGGCAGGCGCGTGATCTTCAGCCATGCGGCGGTGATCAGGCCGATGGTACCTTCGCTGCCGGAGATCACGCCGGTGAGGTCGTAGCCGGGCGCGGCGGGGCTGCCGTCGCCGCTCCAGATCACCGTGCCGTCGGCCAGCACCAGCTCCACACCGTAGATGTGGCTGGCGGTGATGCCATACTTGAGGCAGTGCGGGCCGCCGCTGTTGTTGGCGATGTTGCCGCCCACCGTACATGCCTTCTGGGAGGACGGGTCGGGGGCGAACTGGTAGCCGTAGGGCTTGAGTTGCTGCGAGAGTTCGAAGTTGATCACGCCGGGCTGGCAGAGTACCCGGCCATTGCGCGAGTCGATCTCCAACACCTTGTCCATGCGTGCGGTACTGATCACGATCCCGCCGAACATCGCCGTGGCCCCGCCGGTCAGGCCGGTACCGGCCCCGCGCGGCACCACCGGCAGGCCGTAGCGTGCGGCCAGCCGCACGACGCCGCTGACCTGGGCGGTGCTGGTGGGCAGCACCACCACCTGCGGGTCGCCGGTGTCCATCACACAGCCGTCGGCGTCGTAGGTCATCAGGGCGTGCGGGTCATCGACGACGCCGCGCAGGCCGACGATCTGCCGCAACTCCTCGACGAGGTGGGTGCGATCCATGGCACGGCTCCTTTGCGCAAGTCTTTGAGCATCTATTGTAGCACGAGAGATCTCTTGTCCCCATGTGGAGATCCGGGCGGTTGCAACATCCCTGGGGCTGCGCCTCAGACCCGCCTGATGTGAAAATAGCCGATAGCCGATAGCCGGGCATCAGCGACCATGTTCATCGCGGCGGTGTGCGCCCCGCGCATGAACGTCTTTTGTTGATTTCTGGCGACGAATCCCCAGGCGGCGAGGCCGAGCAGGAATGCGCCGAGGCCACCGAAGGTGATCCCCAGATCTCTCGCATATTGCCGACGGCACGGGCATAAAGTAGGCTACTATAGCGCAAGAAATGCGAAACGCAAGCGAGAGCGAGGTTCTGCTGTGAACTGGTTTTACGCACAAGATATCCTGGGCTGGCTCGGGCCTGACCCAAACCGCACCTACCTGCCCATCGCCGAGCTGTGCGCCACCCTCGGCCTGAGCGCCGCCAAAGAGGAGCGCCGTCTGCGCGCCCACGCCGTGCTGGCGTCCGGTGCCAGGCGTATGCCGGTCGAGACCGACACCGGCGATGTGCAGATGCTCTGCCTGCGCGTGGAACTGCTGCCGCTCTGGCTGATCACCCTGGACGCCGGGCAGGTGAGCGACCCGGCGGGCCGCGCCCGGCTGGAGCTATTCCAGCGCGAGGCCGCATCGACCCTCTGGCAGACGGCGCGGCCCCAGGGCTTCGATAGCGGCGACGTGCTGCTGCCGGGGCGTCACCAGCAGAGCCAGGCCGAGCAGGCATATGTGGGGACGATGGCCATGGCTACCCTGGCCCGCCACCAGATGATGATCGAGCGCCAGCTCGACGGCGTGGGCGCGGAGGATACCCATGACGCGCAGGGTGCCGACCCCTGGGCGCGGCGGGCCGACTCGCTGGATGATCCTTCGGCGGCGAAGCTGGCCCAGACGGCGCGGCGAGTGGCCCACGCCCTGGCCGAGCGCACCCGCCGCAATGAGTATTTCGGCGTCTTCAGCGGGCTCTACCGCAACTTCAGCATCTCGTCCTACCGGCGCATGCCCAGCGGCAGGCTCTACGAGGCGCTAGAGTGGCTGGAGCGCTGGTATGGCGATATGATGGGCGAGCCGGAGCCGCCGCCGGATATTTAAGATTTTTGATTTGAGGATTTGAGATTGTTGATTGCAATCAACAATCTCAAATCAACAATCGTAAACCAAGAAGGTGCCGTATGGATCTGCCAAACGAGCTGCGCCTGGCCCTCGATGCGGCCCTGCGCGGCGCGGGCCAGGCCGAGTTGCGCACGACGGCTGCGGCCCTCTCGCAACGCTACCGGGCTGGGCACGGTGCCGCCGATGGCCCGCCGGAAGGTGTTGGCTATGTGCGTAGCTCCGCCGATGCGACGGCCTACGCGGCCTATCGTATGCCCGCCACCTACGCCGCAGTCTCCGCCGCCATGGGTGCAATCTCTGCCCGGCTGCCCGGCTGGACACCCGGCAGCCTGCTCGATGCCGGGGCTGGCCTGGGCGCGTCGCTCTGGGCGGCGACGGAGATATGGGACGATCTCGGTAGCGCCGAGTTGATCGAGTCCGAACCGGCCATGCTCGCCCTGGGCCGCCAGTTGGCTACCCGCAGCCGTCATTCGGCCCTGGCCGCAGCCGTGTGGCGGCATGCCAACCTAACCGAATCCTGGCAGACCACGAGGCACGATCTCGTCACCGCCACCTATGTGTTGGGCGAACTGCCCACGGCGGCGCGGGATACTTTGGTTGATCAGCTTTGGGCGCACAGCGGCCACGCCTTGCTGCTGGTGGAGCCGGGCACGCCGCAGGGCTGGGCGATCATCCGCGCCGCCCGCGAGCGGCTGCGCGCTGCCGGAGCCGTGATCGTCGCGCCATGCCCGCACCAGGGTGCATGCCTCCTGGCCGCCGACGACTGGTGCCACTTCGCGCAGCGGGTCTCCCGCAGCAAGGCCCAGCGTAACGCCAAGGGCGCGGATCGTGGCTACGAGGATGAGAAGTTCGCCTATGTGGCGGTGGCCCGCACACCCGGTACATCCATCAGCGCGCGGGTGCTGCGTCGGCCCCTGATCCGCCCTGGTCGGATCGAGCTGGCCCTCTGCGCGCCCGAGGGCACCCGCCGCGAGATCGTCACCCGCGCCGACCGCGCGCGCTGGCGGATGGCCAGAGATGCGGAGTGGGGCGACGCTCTGCCTGATGAGTGAAAGCTGCGGGCATAGCGGCCCAGGGCCGGTGCGAGCGCCATGCGCTCCCGCCGCAGCGGCCCGCATCTCTGTGCTACAATAGCTCGTAGCACGGCGAAGACCAACGGCGAGGACCACCATCCATGCTCGATCCCGGCTCGCTGGTGATCCAGCGCTATCAGATCGTCCGCATGATCGGGCGCGGCGGCATGGGCGCGGTGTACGAGGCGATTGACCAGCGCCTGCGCAACACCGTCGCGCTCAAGCAGATGATCGGCAGCGCCGCCGAGAACGCCGAGGCGTTTGAGCACGAGGCCCAGCTCCTGGCTAGCTTGCGCCACCCGGCCCTGCCCAAGGTGATCGACTACTTCCGCGATGGCGCGGGCCGATTTCTGGTGATGGAGTTTTTTAGCGGGGCCGACCTCGCCGCCCTCCACGTCCGCCGCAGCGGCCCCTTTCCGCTCACCGATGTCCTCGACTGGGCCGACCAGCTCCTGGTCGCCCTGGAGTACCTGCACACCCGCACCCCGCCGGTCATCCACCGCGACATTAAGCCGCAGAACCTCAAGCTCACCCCCGACGGCCAGATTGTGCTGTTGGACTTCGGCTTGGCCCGTGGCGTTGGCCAGGACACCAGCTTCTTCGGCTATACCTTGCAGTACGCGCCTCTGGAGCAGATCGACGCCAGCGGCACCGAGCCGCGCTCCGACCTCTACGCCCTCGCCGCCACCCTCTACCACCTGCTCACCGCCCGCCCGCCGCCCAATGCGCCGGTGCGCGCCGAGGCGCTGCTGGCCGGTCGGCCCGACCCGCTGCGCCTGATCAGCGAGCTAAACCCCGAGGTCGCGCCGGAGATGGGCGCGGTGTTCGCCCGCGCCCTGTCCATCCACCGCGACGCCCGCCCGCCCTCGGCCAGCGCCATGCGCCAGGCCATACGCGATACCGGCGTTCAGGTCGCCCGCACCTTCATCGGCACGCCCGCCGTCGCGCCCGGCCGCCCGGCCCGCGTCCATACCCCGCCCGTGCCCGCCACTGACCGACCGCTCAGCATCGGCTGGGAGCAGGTGCGCGAGTCTGCCAGCCAGCAATGCGACCACGTGCGGCGCGAGCTTCAGGGCAGCTCGCGCCGCCTGGGCACGTACATCCCCGAGGCATATGTGGAGCGCGCCGTCGCCGAGGCTGAGTTGGCCGCCTTCCTCGCCGGCCCCAGCGGGGCCATGTTGTTGCTCGGCGACTCGGGCGTGGGCAAGACCTGCCTGCTGGCCCATTGGGCCGCCGCCCTGCGCGAGTCCGGCGACGCCGTGCTGCTCTACCGCTGCGGTGGCTCGCTCGGCCCCGAGATCGACCGGGAGATCGCCCGCGACCTGGGCCGTGAACTGCCCGATCTGCTGCTGGGTGATCTGAACCAGATCGCCCAACTGGCCGCTGCCGCCCGCAAGCATCTGGTGATCATCTTCGACGCGCTCAACGAGTACCGCAGCGGTGCCCAGGCCGGCCCCGAGGCGCTGCTCAAGCAGATCGACGGCCTGGTGGGCCGGGTGGCCAACGCGCACCTGCGCATCGTGATCAGCTGCAACAGCGCCACCTGGGCGCAGCTCGACCGCGCCGGGGCGACCCGGCTCTTCTGGGGCGCATACCACTACACCAGCGACGGCGAGCCGAGCCTGCGCCTGGAACCCTTCGTCCCCGCCGAGTTGGCCTTGGCCTACGAGCGCTACCGCCGCTTTTTTCAGATCCAGACGCCCCTGGAGAGTCTGCCGCTGCATCTGCGTGAGCGCCTGCGCAAGCCCCTGCTCCTGCGCATGCTCGCCGAGTCCTACCGCGACAGCCCGGTGGCGGTGGCCTCGCGTGGGCTGAACCTGGGCATCTTCCGGCGCTTCTTCGACGAGCGGGTGCGCCAGCGCCGCGAGCAACTCTTTATTGAGGAACTGGCCGGCGAGGTTCTGCGCCGTGGCCAAGCCGCCGTGCCCATCCGCGACCTGGCCCGCAACGCCCAGATGCGCGCCGACCTGCTCAGTGACGAGCCCGACTCGGCCTACACTCGCCTGCTCGACGGCGGCATCCTCAGCGAGCTGAACGGCGACCTGCTGGCTGGCGAGATGGTTGGCTTCGCCTACGCCGAGGTAGGAGCCTACGTGCTGGCCCGCCACATCCTGCGCGAGGGCGTGGCCCGCGATGGTATCGGGGCCGTGATCGGCGGCCTGCTGGCCCAGGTGCGCAGCTTCCCCCTGGCCTGGGACGTGGCCCGCACCGCGCTGCTGATCTACCGTCAGCCCGATGGCTTCGCCGAGTTGGCCCAGTCGCCCGATGTGGAACTGCGCGAGCTGGTGGTCGAGAGTCTGGTGGAACTGTACGCCGACGAGCCGGTCGCCGCCAGTGAGCTGATCAAGCAACTCTGTCAGCGTGACTCCGACGAGGCCCGGCGCACCGGGCTGAAGGCGGCCTACTACATCGGCCCGCGCGCCCGCGAGATCTTCCTCTGGGCCGCCGCCAAGGGCGGCCCGGCCCTGCGCCGTGTGGCCCGCGACGCGCTCTACCTGATCTGGCGCAGCGACCCCGACTTCACCTATGGCCTGCTGAAGGATCTGGTCTCCCGCGTCGGCCCCGGTGCCCTGCGCGACCTGCGCAATATCCTAGAGTTCTTCTTTGAACTCTCGGTGGTGATCTACATCAACCACTGCGACCGCCAGGACGTGACGGATCGCACGGTGGAGCTGTACTACGAACTGGCCAAGCAGCGCCTGCACCTGGACATGCTCAACACCGGGATCTTCGGCAAGACGATCGAGGATCTGATCTTCCAGGCGGTGGCCAGCGCCTTCACGCAGCCGATCATCGACACGATCATGCTGGCCGAGGTAATGCCGATCGAGCAGTTCTTCGCCCTGCCCAGCCAGGAGCGGGCGCTGCTGCTGCGCGCCGCGCCGCTGTTCGACCCGGCTACGCCGCTGGCCGATCACCTGGGGACGCTGGAGTCCCTGCTATGCGGCGAAAACATCTTTTTTAACCTCGTCGGCGCGGCCCAGATTGCCATTCACGCTGCCGAAAACTTCATCGTCGCCGAGCCGGTGATCCGCACGCTCTTCGAGCGTCTGCCCGGCCCCGCTCGGCTCTGGGTGCTGCTCAGCTTTGTGGCACTCATCCCGTGTACGCCGCCCGCCTGGGCATCGCTCATCGAGGATCTCACCGAGCGCATGGTTGCCGAACACGCCGACATGATCTACGGCGAAACATCCGGCATCCTTAGCCAGCTCGACATCCTGCTGCTGCCGCTGGGCCTGGTCTACGGCAAGGTTGGCCAGACCATGCCGATGATCGCGTTGCTGCTCCAGGACGGGCTGCTGCGCGGCGACGACCGCCAGATTGCACGCTGCGTGGCCGGACTGGCCGCCGTGGGCTTCTACTACCCCGAGCCAACCTTCCGCCTGCTCGGCGACCTGCTGGCCGGTCTGGAGCCAGCGGCCTACCCGGTGACCCTGGTGCCGACCCTGGCGACCATCCGCACCCTGCATCTGGACGCCGTCGATGTGTTTATGAACCGGGTCGGGCTAGGCAATGACCTCCAGCGCCAGGTGGTCGCCGCCGCCGACACCGAGCTGGTGCGCCGCTACATCTACTGGCTGGGCATGTACAACCAGGTCGTCCACTCGTGCATCTTCTACCCGAAGATCCGCCGCCAGATGGCCATGTCCGCAATGGATATGCTCGCCACCGCCCGCCAGCCCAGCGACGTGATCGCCGCCTACACCGCCAATGTCTTCCGCATGCTGCGCGAGGCTGGCTTTCGCCTGAGCGAGTGGACGACGTGACGGCCCCCAAGCGTAAACGCCTGGGCTTCAAAGAGGTCCCGCCGATCTATGCTCCTCGCCGCCTACAGGTTTTTTAGATTTTCTGCCTTCGGGGCCACCGCCGTACTGCCGCTGCTGGGGGCGGGCGGCGCGCAGCCGCAGCTGGGGGTGCGCCGCACGCTCGGGTTGCTGGGCGTCGCGACGGCTTTCCACGCCTTCGCGTATGTGCATAACGACGTATGTGACCTGGAGCTTGACCGCACCCAGCCTCTGCGCGCCGACTACCCCCTGGTGCGTGGGGAGATCTCGCCGCAGGCGGCGCTGGCGATTGCGCTGGCCGGTGTGCCAACCGCCTTTGCGCTGGATCGCTGGGTGGTTGATGCCGGTTGTAGCGATGCCCCGGCGGGGCGTCGCTACCTTGCATCGGCCTTCGCCCTGATGGCCATCTACAACCGCTGGGGCAAGGCGTGTCCCTTCCCGCCGCTGACCGATCTGGTGCAGGGGGCGGGCTGGGCGCTGCTGATCGCCTACGGCGCGGCGGCGACGGGTCGGCCTACAGACGGGCTAACCAGGGCGCTGATCGCCTACGAGTTGCTGCTGATCCTGATGGTGAATGGGGTTCACGGATCGCTGCGCGACCTGGGGAACGACCGCGCGCGCGGCGCACGTACCACGGCATTGATGCTTGGGGCCGAGCAGACGTCCGGCGGGCTGCGGATCGGGCCGGGGGTACTCGCCTACGCCGTAGCCCTCCAGCTTGCCCTGCTGGCCCTGCCGCTGTGGGCAGCGGCGCGGGAACTGCCTAGCCGACGTGCGCCGGCCCTCGGCGCGGGGGGCGTCGCCAGCCTGACGGCGGCCCTGCTGGCGGCGGCCGCACGCGGCGGGGCTAGGCCCGCCGACGTGGGCATGCTCCACCTGATCCTGCTGCTGAGTGCGCCCGTCGCCTTGGTGGCCCCGCGCATGGGCCAGCCCCTGCGCGTCGCCACCCTGCTCGCCCACGCCCTGCCGCTCATGGCCAACGGCATGACCTATGACGCGCTGCGCTGGGCCTGCGGGGCGGGGGTCGCAGGAACTTGATCATCGTCGATCATAGCTATGGTCAAAATTGCCAGCGAATTTGGCAATTTTGACCATAGCTAGGGAAGGTTTTTTGGATCGACTGTCTTCACCCCCAGATCGGCCCGCGCACCCAGGGATCAGGATCATAAGGTAACGCGCACGACCATCCAGCCAGCCTTGATCGCAGCAGCCAACTGCTGAGGGTTGGGCTCGCCGCTCGCGTCCATCTCGACATGCATAAAGCGTCCGACATTGGCCCCGCGCAGGATCCGGCGCAGGTCGGCGGCGCGCAGGGCCGGGTCATCGGCCACATCCGCGCGGGCGGCCACGTCCTTCCCGCGCAGGCGCAGATCCACCGGCGCGCCGCCGCGCAGATTGAGCCACCACTTCGCCCGGCTGGCGATCAGGATGGTGCCGCCATCTTGCACGTAGGCCACCGGCAGCTCGTAGTGCTTGCCGCTCTTGCGCCCGCTGAAGCGCAGCAGCAGCATGCTTTTGCTGAGGACTGCGTGGAGCGGCGACTTCAGCACACCGATCATCATCGACTGGACGAATGCCGGCGGCGGCGCGGGCTGGCGGGCGGCGGGCTTGTTTGCCATAGCGATCTCCTTTGTTCCAGAGGCCGAATCGTTCGCCCTAGGCGTCACGCTGCCTGTGGCGAATGCGTCGGCCTCTTAGTATCCGTACACACTATTATAAGGGAGAGGAAAATTTTTTTATATGTGATTGGCCGAGGAGGCACAAGTGAGAGATATCGATATTACCGAGGTGAAGGCATGGGCGCGGGAGGGCGGTGATCTGGCCCGCCACTACTTTAATAATGTCGTGGGGAAGCGTAAGGCAGATCGCAGCTGGGTGACCCAGGCCGACGTTGAGGTGGAGCAGTTGCTGCGAAATCGGATCGCCGCGCGCTACCCTGATCACGGGATAATGGGCGAGGAGCAGGGTGTGGGCGAAATCGACCGTGAATTTGTCTGGTCGATTGACCCAATCGACGGCACGGGAGCTTTTGTCTCGGGCCTGCCGCTCTGGTGCGTTTCGGTCGGCCTCATGCGTCGGGGCCACCCCTACCTGGGGGTGATCTATATGCCAATCCTCGATGATTGCTACTGGGCCGACGCTGAGGGGCCGGCCTACCGCAACGAGGAGCCGATCCGCGTGATCACGGCTGAGACAATCGATGGCAACGACTGGATCGCGGTCTCGTCCAACGCGCACCGTATCTTCACGATCAGCTTTCCTGGGAAGACCCGCTCGTTGAGCAGCATCGCCGCTGACCTGTGTTACGTGGCGCGTGGCAGCGCCCTCGGTGCCCTTATTGGCCGGGCGAACCTGTGGGATATCGCCGCAGGGCTGTCCATCCTGCGCGCCGCAGGCGGCACCGTGCGCGGACTCAGCGGCGCCGACCTCACGTTTCACGACATGCTCGACGGGCGTAAGCTGCCGGAGCCAATCGTCGCCGCGTCCCCGGAGATGATTAGCACGCTGCGCGGCTATGTCTCGCGGCGCTAAGGCCACGGGCCACGGGCAACAGGCTCAAGCCATGGTGCCCGTGGCCCGTTTTCACAGACATTTTCGCGGCTTTCGCCCAGCTTCGCGTCATCCGCGATCCAACCGGCCCGGCGCGTCATCCGCGATCCAGACGGCCCGGCGCGTCATCCGCGATCCAGACGGCCCGGCGCGTCATCCGCGATCCAGACGGCCCGGCGCGTCATCCGCGATCCAAACAGTGTCGCATCTTCCGCGATCCAGACGGCCCGGCGCGGCCCGGCGTCGCGCCCTCCACGGCCCAGACGGCGTCGCGTCTTCCGCGATCCAGACGGCCCGGTACGGCGGTGATCCGCTCATAGACCGCGTTGACGGCGGCGCTGGCGGCCCGCCAGCCGTGGCGCTCTATGGCCGCCAGCCGCCCGGCTGCGGCAATCTGCTGGCCCAGTTCCGGCTCGCGCAGCAGCAGGGCCACGGCGTCGGCGAAGTCGCTGGGGGTATCGGCCACCAGCACGTGTTTGCCAGGGCACAGATTGAGGCCGACGATGCCGGCACTCGTGGAGACAATCGGGATCTCGCGGGCCAGCGCCTCTAAGATCATCACGCGCACGTCCCCGCGCTGGAGTAGCGGCACGATCATGCACGCCGAGCGTGCGATATTGTCCGCTGGCCCGATGCTGCACATCACCTCAATGCTCGGGTCGCGCTCGGGCATCGCGCGCAGGTCTAGGTCGGGCTGTGATCCGCAGATCAACAGTTGGCTTGCGGGGGCGACCCGGCGCACGAGCGGGTAGACATCGCGGGCGAACCAGCGGATCCCGGCGGCATTCGGCGGACAGCTAGGCGTCGCCAGACTCAGCACCGCCTGCGAGGCCGGGTCGCGCCTGATCGGCTGGATGGCCGCGTAGTCTACGGCGAACGGGATGGCCGTCAGTTCACGCGGGTGCGGCATCACCTTCATGAGCGCCTGGCGATCCTCGTCATCCACCGTTGTCACCGCCTCAAACGTGCTACAGAGCCAGCCCTCGTGGGCGCGCAGCAGGGCCGCTTCACGGCGGGTAAGCCAGTTCTGCGGCCAGTTCTGCTGGCCCGCCAGCGACTCGTAGATCCGGTAGATGGCGCGGTGCGCGTCGAGCAGGCGCGGCAGGGGCAGGGGTTCGGCATAGGGTGCCATGTGCAACTGGTCGGCGTGGACAAGGTCGAAGGGCGCGGCGGCGGCCTCGGACTCGGCGATGAGGCGAGCCAAGAGTGCGCGCATCGCGGCGCTGGAGTTGCGCTCGACGCTGTGCGGTCGCCCGCTGAACAGGCTCATCGCCAGGGAGCGGTAGTCGTGCTGGCGACCCACCGTGATCGGCACCGTGTGAACATCCGCGCAAATCTGGCGCAGGTCGGCGATATCCGCCGCACGATCCCCGGTGCGCGTGAAGCTCACCAGCGTGACCCGGTGGCGCGCGGCGAGGTGCCTGAGCAGGTGGTAGGTTTTGTCCTTCGGCCCGCTATCTCGCGGCAGTGGTACGGCGTAGGTGAGTAACAAGATATTCATCGACACTGTCCTGTCGGCACTGCTATCCGTGGGCGGTTTGCGAGTCGGCAGCGGCGCTACACACAGCAGCGGCGGGCGAAAAGAATCCCGGCAAGGGCCACGCCCCGCGAGCGCTCCCCCCCCGCTCGCGACGCCCGGCTTGCCGCGACCATCGGCGCGGCCCTAATCTTAGCTTCTGCCATCTGATTCAGATATATCGTATATACCGCAGATGAAGATCCGCCTCTCGTTAGGCG
>SESH01062295.1_pt1 | contig 29982 bp, 22 predicted proteins | sample 3171561 | NCBI WGS metagenome assembly SESH01 (sample SAMN10866947, study PRJNA518727) | freshwater metagenome | biome: subpolar coniferous forest; feature: holomictic lake; material: water; isolation source: holomictic Lake 442 2011 16.5 m and 2014 13 m | place: Canada: near Kenora, Ontario
ATCCGAAACCCATCATGAGCTGGCCCGCCATATTGGTGCCCAAAGCGCCGTCGGTCAGCACCTTGCAGCGCAACACGGCGTACATCGCAACATTGAGCAGCAAGCCCGAAAGAACGGCCGACACCGGTGTTGGCCCTTCGGCATGGGCATCGGGCAGCCAGCTATGCAGCGGCACCAGACCAATCTTGGTGCCATAGCCAATCAGCAGGAATGCAAACGCCAGGGTCAGGATGGTAGGGTCGAGCTGGCCCTTGATGTCGTTCAGGTTGGTCCATAGCAAGGTGGCGTTTTCCGCACCCAGCACCTTCTCGGCCGCCATGTACAGCAGAATCGTCCCGAACAGCGCCTGCGCGATGCCGACACCGCACAAAATAAAGTATTTCCAGGCTGCCTCCAGACTGGCTGTAGTACGGTACACGCTCACCAAAAGCACTGTGGTCAGGGTAGCCGCCTCCATGGCGACCCAGATGATGCCGAGGTTGTTGGTGGTAAAGCCCAGCAGCATGGTGAAACTGAAGAGCTGGTACATGCTGTGGTACAGGCGCATGCGCGGCGAAGTCATCTTGCCGTGGTCCTGTTCGATGCGCATATAGGGCCGGGAGAAGATGGCGGTGGTCAGCCCGACGAAGGCGGTCAGGGTCACCAGGAACACGTTGAGCGGATCGATGAAGAACTGCTTGTTCCAGAGGAACGCCGGGCCGTCACTGATCACCTGGGCGGTCAGCATGCACGAACTCAAAAAGGTCAGCAGACTGAAGACGACATTGACGTCGCGGGCAAAACTGCGGTGCCCGGTCAGGGCCAGCGCCATCGCGCCCAAGAGCGGAGATCCAAGCACAAAGTAAAGCGCTTCCATGCTCAGTCTTCCTTGAGGGCCTCCAGATTATGGATATCCAGACTGTCGAACTTCTCACGGATCTGGAACATGAACACACCCAGAATCAGCACCCCCACCAGAACATCGAGCGCAATGCCAAACTCCACGATCATCGGCATGCCGTTGGTGACTGTCGTAGCCGCAAAAATGAGTCCGTTTTCCATGGACAGAAAACCAATCACCTGCGGCACCGCCTTGGAGCGGGTGATCATCATCATGAAGGACAGCAGCACGCAGGCCAATGCAATGCCGAGCGACCCTCCGGCAATCGAATGGGAGAGGCGCGAGACCGGCAGCGCCAGACTAAAGGAAAAGATCACCAGACCGATGCCCACCATCATGGTGGTCGGAACATTCAGCAGCGACTCGACGTCCCAGCGCACCTTGAGTTTTCTGATCAGGCGGTGCAGCATCCAGGGGATGAAGATCACCTTCAGCAGCAAGGTCAGGGCACCCGACACGTACAGATCGGGCTGGTTCGTCATGTAGCCGAGCAGGAAGGACGCTGCCACCAGTGCTACCCCCTGCATCATGAACAGGTTGATCAGACTCACAATGCGCCGCTGCGAGATCATGGCGAACGACAGCAGCAAAATCAGCGTCGCAAACAGATTGATGAGTTGAGGCAACAGCTTGAGCATCACCCGACCCCCAGCAGCACATTGACCAGCAGTCCGATCACCGCCATCAGGAAGGCAGTGCCCAGGAACTCTGGTACCCGGAAGATGCGCATCTTGGCGCTGACAGTTTCGATCACGGCCATCAGAAAGCCCCCCACGGCGAGTTTGAAGACCAATGCCGGCAGGGCCAGCAGCAGCGCCAGCGGAGCGTGCGCCTGGGCAACGCCCCAGGGAAAGAAAATGGCCAGGCCGACGCAGGAATAGACAAACAACTTCAAACTCGCGGCCCATTCCAGCAGAGCCAGATGGCGCGCAGAATACTCCAGAATCAGGGACTCGTGAATCATGGTGAGTTCCAGATGCGTATCCGGGTTGTCCACCGGCACCCGTGCGTTCTCGGCCAGCGACACCATGGTGAAAGCGACTCCGGCGAGCAGCAGGCTCGGGTAAATGGCCAGATCGCGCCGCGCCAGGGTCTCCACGATTTCCGTGAGCGATGTCGACCGCGTGATCATGGACGCACAGAACAGCACCATCAGCAGGGCGGGTTCGGCCAGAAACCCAACCAGCATTTCGCGTCGCGCGCCAAGTGTTCCAAAAGCGGTGCCGACGTCCATTGCCGCCAGCGAAATAAAGACCCGAGCCAGCGCAAACAAGCCTACCAGCGCAATCCCGTCTGCTGCAGGAGACAGCGGCAGATCGGTCGAGAGTGTGGGCACAATCGCGCTGGCCAGCAGCATGCAGCCGAAGATCAGGTAGGGGGCAGTACGGTACAGGGGCGAGGCGTGCTCGGCCATCACCGAGTCCTTGTGAAACAGCTTGTGCAGCATCCGGTACGGCTGCAGCAGTCCGGGTGCCGACTTGTTTTGCAATCGAGCGCGCCACTGATTGACCCACCCGGTGAGCAGTGGCGCCAGAAGCAGCGCCGTCAGCAGCGCCAGAAGTTGCGAAAAAGCGCCCAGCCAGCTCATCGTATCACCGCCAGCAAGACCACGATCAGCGTGACAAAGCTGTACATCAGGTAGACCGCAATGCGTCCCTGCTGCAACAGGCCAATGATTCTGGACATCCTCTCGACCAGACTGGCCAGTGGCAGGTAGAGCCAATACCACAGGGGGTCTTCGACCGTGATCTTGTAGCTCGGGTTTTCATCAAATGCGCTGGGGTGATGGCGGCGTATGCGGAAGAAGGGTTCAAAGATCTGCCGAATCGGTTGCCCGAACCCCTCAGCCGTGTCCTGCATGCGCGGCGTTTGCCAGGGGTAGCCGCAATCCCACGCCGGGACCCGGCGCAGACGCCCGTGGTAGAGCTTGCGCACCAGCAGGAATACGAAACCGAAACTGATCAAGATGCCCAGCAGGAAGATCGCCGGCGCATAACTTGCACGCTCAATACTCACCGGCACCAGAAGCCAGCCACTGTCAGCCACGGTGTGCGCCAAACCTGCACCCACCAGCCTTTGGGTGACCGGATCCATCAAGGCAATCACCTGATTCGGGAACAAGCCCAAAACCAGGCATCCTGTCACCAGCCACGCCATACCCAGGCGCTCCCACAGGCCCGCATCATGTGCTTTCGCCAGTTTCTCCTCGCGATGCTGGCCGAGAAAAATCACACCGAAATACTTGACCATGGTGTAGCCCGAGAGCGCAGCAATGAGGGCAATCAGCGCGGCCATCACGGGCACCAGCATGTCAAGGAACGAACCTGGCAGACCGGTGGTGAAGAGGAAACTCTGCAATAGCAGCCACTCTGCAACAAAACCACCAAAAGGCGGCAAGCCGGCACAAGCCAGCGCTCCGACCAGCGTGGACCAGGCGACCCACGGCATATTCCTGATCAGACCGCCAAGCTTGCCAAGACTTCGCTCCCCGGTGGCATGCATCACGGCACCGGTGCTGCAAAATAAAAGACTCTTGAAAAACGCGTGGCTGATCATGTGGTACATGGCAGCCGTGAGCGCAAGGGCAGAGAGAGACTTCATACCGTACGAAGAAAAAAGCAGGGACAGCCCGAGGCCCGCACAGATCAAGCCAATGTTCTCAATCGACGAATACGCTAGCAGTCGCTTCATCTCCACCTGTACCGTCGAAAACACCACACCAAAGAGGGCAGTGGCCAGGCCTATGGCCATCAGGAGCACACCCCACCACCAGATCCGCGTCTGCAGCAGATCGAAGGCCACGCGCAGGATCGCATAGATCGCAATCTTGAGCATCACACCACTCATCAGCGCAGAAAACGGCGAAGGCGCGGCAGGATGGGCCTCAGGCAGCCAGATGTGCAGCGGAAGAAGACCAGCCTTGGCACCAAATCCGAAGATCGCAAGCACGAAAGCGATGGAGCCCCAAAACGGAGTCAGGTGCTGCTGACGCATATTGGCGAAGGTGTAGTCACCCGTATTCGCCTGCAACAAGCCGAAGCACATCAGGATTCCCAAGGCACCAATGTGGGCCACCAGCATGTAAAGATACCCCGCCTGGCGAATCTCGGGAATGCGATGGTTGGCCATGACCAGAAAAAACGACGACAAGGCCATCGTCTCCCACACCACCATGAACAGATAGGCATCGTCGGCGATCACCACCATGGCGATGCTCGCAAGAAACACGTGATACTCCAGACAGATCAGTCCGGGCGGCGTACCCTCACCCTGACGGAAGTAGCCTGCCGCGAAGGTTGACACGCCGGCAGAAACCCCGCCAATGAGCATCAGGAAAAAAGCCGAAAGACTGTCAAGCCGCAAATGAAACGGCAATTGCGGCAGGCCCAGCGGCAACACGGCCAGCTCAGGCTCGGCAAACGCTGCACTCAGCGCCACCCCAAGCAGAAAAAGCGAAACGCAGGCGCCGGTCGGAAACAGCACAACCGCTACAAACCGGAAGCGCCGCAAGGCCACGATGCCGAGCAGACCTATCAGCAACCACATCACCACCACGAGCAGTACCCAATCCAGGTGGACCCAGGTAGTGGCTTGCGTCAGGCTGGGCATTGTGGCGTGTCAGTGGCTGCGTTAATGCACAATGACGCACATCACACTGCAGTGCGCATGTTCAATCAGGTCGCCGGAGATGGCGCCGCTCCACCAGCGCGCCGCCCAGTTGTCCAGGTGCTTGTGGCCGACGACGATGAGGTTGGCCCCATGGGTACGCGCATCCAGCACGGCCCGGTATCGGGCGACTTCTCTTTGCCTGAATTCGGGCACAAAAATACTGCCCTCCGAGCCGGCGACACTCAATGAGTAAGGCATGACGGCCAGCAGGCTCAGCTCGGCATGGTTCCAGTGCGCGAGTTCTTTGCAATCAATCAGGGCCTGCCGTCCGGATTCAGATCCGTCGTAGGCAAGAACGATGTTTTTGTACATGACCAATTTTTCTTCTTGACCCGAGGATAGACTTGTTTGACATGCATGGCAAGGAGGTAAGCACGAGGTAAGTATGAACCACAGGTCGCCCGGATTACGGCTGCCTGGCGCCGAAGTCGTTGACGACAGGCTGGCTTGCAGGCCACTTCTTTTGTTACGATGAATGGTCGCATTTCTCGGGCCGCAGCACAGATTTTTCCAGCACAGGAACAGCACAATATTGGCACTGACTCGGTACCAGCGATCCCATTACACTTAAGCTCCATGTCAAGCTATAACCACCCCCTAGAAATCCATGTTCATGGTCAGGTGACTTTGCGTCCCGAAGTCGTGTTTGGCCAGTTGCAGGACGCGCTTAAACCGCTCTGGAAGTACGCCGGAGCCCGGTCCCTGACGGAAGCTGCAGAGAGTTCCTACGAAGACGAGCCGGGCATCAAGTTCGATCCCCAGGGACATTTGCTGCAAATGTGCTGGACGGTGGAGGGCGACGATGATTTTCGTCAGGTGCTGGACGAAATGTGCATGAACCTCAATGAATTGGCGCAAACCGGCGCCGCCATTGAAGTTACTTTTTACGATACCGAATTTGAGGACGATGAGGACGAGGACGAGTCCGATATCGAATCACGCGATGATTTCGTGATGCTTTTCGTTGGGCCGGATCCAGCCGCCATCATGCAGGTGCAGCGCGACCTGCTGGTGCAGGATGTGGTGAATCTGATGGAGCGCCACTTTGATGGTGCCGAGCTGGGTGGTGTGGTGGCCGAAATCGACAAACTGTTTGGTCAGCGCTTTGACGAACTGGTCAATTCGCTGCAACTGGGCAAGCCCCCGCGCGGCTCCGGCGGCGGTCATGGCGGCATCGGACACGGCGGCGGTCGCAAGCCGCGTCATCTGCACTGACGCGGCTCTCGGACCCGAGCGCAGACTCAAATCAGGCGAGTTTGGCCTTGGCCATGTATTTGCCAAGTTCGGCTTTGGCAATGGAATTGCGGTGCACCTCATCCGGGCCGTCGGCAAAGCGCAGCGTGCGGGCGCTGGCGTAGCTGTAGGCCAGCGGAAAGTCGTCGCACATGCCGCCGCCGCCGTGCGCCTGCATCGCCCAGTCGATGACCTGGCAGGCCATGCTGGGTGCTACCACCTTGATCATGGCAATCTCGTTCCTGGCAAACTTGTTGCCGGCAAGGTCCATCATCCACGCGGCCTTGAGCGTGAGCAGGCGCGCCATGTCAATCTTGCAACGTGACTCGGCGATGCGTTCCTGGGTGACGGTTTGCGCAGCAATCGGCTTGCCAAAGGCAACCCGCAGGGAGGAGCGCTTGCACATTAGCTCCAGTGCCCGTTCGGCCAGACCGATCAGGCGCATGCAGTGGTGAATGCGTCCAGGGCCAAGGCGACCCTGGGCGATCTCGAAGCCACGGCCCTCGCCCAGCATGATGTTGCCAACCGGTACCCGCACGTTTTCAAACAGCACTTCCATGTGACCATGTGGCGCGTCGTCATAACCCATCACGTTGAGCGAGCGCACCACCGTCAGGCCGGGTGTCCCGGCGGGGACGATGATCATGCTTTGCTGCGAATGGCGGGGCGCATCCGGATTGGTCTTGCCCATGGTGATGAAGACGGCACAGCGCGGGTCACCGGCGCCCGAGGTCCACCACTTGCGTCCGTTGATCACATAGTCTTCGCCCTGGCGTTCGATGCGGGTCTGGATGTTGGTGGCGTCACTCGAGGCGACATCGGGCTCGGTCATGGCAAAGGCGGAGCGGATCTTGCCTTCCAGCAGGGGTTTAAGCCAGCGTCCCTTGTTGGCTTCGGAGCCATAGCGGGCAATGGTTTCCATATTGCCAGTGTCGGGTGCCGAGCAGTTGAAGACTTCGCTCGACCACATGACGTGGCCCATGATTTCAGCCAGTGGGGCGTACTCCTGGTTTGTCAGACCGGCACCGTCGTAGCCGGAAGCCGCGGCGCTGTCGACCGGCAGAAAAAGGTTCCACAATCCGGCTGCCTGTGCCTTGGGTTTGAGATTTTCGATCAGCTGCAGCGGTGTCCAGCGTTTGCCGGCTGCAGTGTTGGCGGCGATTTCCGCGTGGTACGCGCCCTCGGCGGGGTAGATGTGCTCTTCCATGAAAGCCTGCAGCCTGACTTGCAGGTCTTTTGTTTTCGGCGAATAGTCAAAGTCCATGGGGTCTCCGTTTTCGTTGGTTGGAAGGGTCTAACATGACTTCCACAAATCATGACAAGACCGGGCGTCATTGCGGGCGCAGCGTGGCAATCCATTGACTACATGGATCGCCACGGCTTGCGGCCTCGCGAAGACGAAAGTGGGCGTCACAAATGATGGAAACATCAGGGGTATTGCTCGGCGAATTTCCAGGCCATTTGCGCCAGCGGCTTGACGCCGGCAGCAGAACCGACGGCCTGCGCACTGGCGGCGGTACCCGCTTCAACGCGTTTGGCGATACCTTGCAGAATGGCGGCGATGCGGAACAGGTTGTAGGCCATGTAGAAATTCCAGTCGGCCTTGAGCGCCTGCGGTGTGGTCAGACCCGTGCGCTGACAGTACAGGCCGATGTATTCCTCTTCCGTCGGGATACCCAGACTGGCCACATCGAGCCCGCCAATACCGCGAAACGAGCCCGGCGGAATATGCCATGCCATGCAGTGGTAGCTGAAGTCCGCCAGCGGGTGACCGAGCGTGGAGAGTTCCCAATCCAGCACCGCCACAATGCGCGGCTCGGTCGGGTGAAACATCAGGTTGTCCAGGCGGTAGTCGCCGTGCACGATGCTGACCAGTTCGGTGGCACGGGCCATCGCCGGGATGTGCTGCGGCAGCCATTGAACCAACAGGTCCATTTCGCGCGTCGGTTGCGACATAGGGCCTGCGCCATCGGCCGAGGCCGCATACTGCTTGCTCCAGCGCCCTATCTGGCGTTCAAAGTAGTTGCCGGGCTTGCCATAGCCGGCGAGTCCGCGTTCAGCAAATTTGACCGTGTGCAGCGCTGAAATGACCCGGTTCATTTCCAGGTAGATGGCGGTGCGCTCCTGCGTGCTCATGCCCGGCAGGCTCTGGTCCCACAGCACGCGTCCGGGCATGAACTCCATGATGTAGAAGGCGCGTCCAATCACAGCCTCGTCTTCGCACAGGCAGTACATGCGTGGCACCGGCACGTCGGTGCCATAAAGGCCGCTCATGACGGCGAATTCGCGCTCGATGGCGTGCGCCGACGGCAACAGTTTGGCCACCGGTCCGGGTTTGGCGCGCATCACGTAGTGCTGCGTCGGTGTGCTCAGTTTGTAGGTCGGATTGGACTGGCCGCCCTTGAAGGACTCGACGCTCAAGGGCCCACTAAATCCGGGCAGATGCTGCTCGAGCCAGGCAGCGAGGGCGGCGACGTCAAAGGCCTGGCCTGCGGAGACCGGGCGCGTGCCAACGAAATGATCAAAATCGCTCATGGTGTAGTCATCATCCGGTAGGTTCAGGTGTCAGCTTCAATGATGCGCATCAGGGCTTCGCGGTTGCGAATGACCAGACCGCCGGGCTCGATCCGGATCGCCTCTTCGCGCTCCATGGACTTGAGCTCCTGATTGACGCGCTGTCTGGAGGCGCCCAGCAACTGGGCCAATTCCTCCTGCGCCAACTGCAGGCCGATCCGTACCTCGGTGCCGTTGCTCAGAGACGGCACGCCGTAGCTGCGCACCAGGTGCAACAACTGCTTGGCCAGGCGCGCTCGCAGCGGCAAGGTGTTGAGGTCTTCCACCAGACCGTAGAGCTGGCGTATGCGCCGGGCGTGCAGTCGCAGCAGGGCCTCGTACAACTCGGCGTGCAGTGCCAGTATCTTCTTGAAGTCGGCTCTTGCCACGCACAAAATGGTGCTGTCGCCATGCGCATAGGCGTCGTGCGTGCGCCGGTCGCCGTCGAAGATCGCCACATCGCCAAACCAGATGCCTGGCTCGACATACGTCAGGGTAATCTGTTTGCCCGAAATCGAGGTCGAACTGACCCGTACAGCGCCGCGCGCACAGGCAATCCACTCTTGCGGCTGTTCGCCGCGAGCCGTGATGAGTTCGCCGTCCTTGTAGCGTTTGACATAGGCGCATCGCAGAATATCGTGCCGTAGTGAAGGTGAAAGAGCTGAAAACCAGCGACCGGCATTGATTGCCTCGCGTTCTTCGATGGTAAGAATAGGGTCGTCCATGGCCTGTCTTGTGGGTGACTGAAAACAGGCCCATTGTCGCGCTGGTGACGAAAGCCCGCTGCGCGGCATGTCACCTGCGTGTCTGAGGCGCCGCTGCCAGGGCCTGCCAGCAGCGTCTCAGACCAACACTTGTGCTGCGCGCAGATTGGCAAACAGCAATCGAATTCTCTGCAACAGACTCTGGTTGACGGCGAAGAAGACGTCAGCCGCCGCCTGCGCTTCCGGATTTTCGCCTTGACCCTCTGACCACGCTGGAGCGTGCACGCAGCCGACCGGGGTATTGGCCAGCAGAAGTTGCCAGTCACGACTCAGTGCATACCATTCCGATTGACTTCTGGGACGTGTGCCAAACCAGCTTCGGTGCCCCGCTGCAATATCCAGCAGAGCACCGTAATGCGCCAGCAGGCGCGCCATGCCGCGCTCGGTCGGATTGGGGCAGCGCAAGCTCTGCAAGCGCAACTGGCCGCTGTCGGCATCCTGTCCCGACACCACCAGGCGCCTGTTCCAGCGCAGCGCCAGACCATGCAGGGCGTAGTCAAGCAGCAACCAGGGGAGCAGAGCAGCACAGAAAACTGCCGCGACGAACCTGGCGGGCCAGGATGTCCTGATCGGTCTGCCGGGCTTGAGGTCGAGCAGCAGGCCTTCGGAACTTGGCAGCACAGTGCGCACGCCCAGGCGCAGGTGCTGGACACTGCGCGCGTTGACGATGGCCTCGTCGAGTTCCAGGCCTTCACCCACGTAGGTGTGAGGCAGCACCACGCTGTGGCTCACGGTGGAATCGGTCGAAATCACGCTGTCTCGGGTGAGCAGTGTGAGCGGGCCGATGCGCGCACCTGAAGCCACCAGACAGCCTGGCCCTATCAGTACCGGCCCCTCAATCAGGGCGCCCGCTTGCACCACCGCGTCCGGACTGTAAGCGCCCCAGGGTGCGCGCAGCCAGGTGGCGGGTACCTGCTCCATGAAGTCACCCGCCAGGGCGATCTCTTGCGCTTCCAGCAGTTGCACGGCGTTGTGCACAGCGATGAACTGGGCGGACTCCAGTACCAGCAGCTCAGAGGCCATATTGCACATCACTGAACCCAGCGCAGCCTCGTTGCTGAAGGGTGAAATGGCGTCGAGCATTTGCTGCGTGGCGCAGCCCCAACCGGCCCACTTGACGCCGTCGTTCGCCAAGGTCAGCACCAGGTCGTGTTGCAGCAAGGAGGCCAGGGCGTCATCGGCGATCCAGCGGTCGGCATGGCCGAGCAGAATGCGCTGGGCCTGCTGCAGACCAAGTGAGGTCAAGACGCCATAGGGCGTGCCCGACTCCTTGACCAGATGCCAGCGCAACTGTACGCCCCAGCGTTCGCCATTGCCGAGCAGTCGCCGCAGTTCCTCCGGGCGTGAACTCACAACCAGGTCGATTTGTCTGACGCCGGCGTTGGAGAGTTGCTCCAGAGCATGTTCGATAAACGTCTTGCAGCCCAGCGGCAACAATGCGGCCGGAAAGTCGTCACCAACGGGTATGTCCTGCGGCGCCGTGGTGGTGGCAAAAAGTACCGTGCGCAGTCCGGCAATTCCCTCAAGTCCGGCGCCCAGCAACTGGCCAACATGTTTCAATTCATCATTGGCAGGTCGGCGCAGACCCAGGCGTTGCATCGAGATGCGGCCCAGGAAAGTGAAATTGCCGACCAGATAGCGCCGCCACATGCGAGAGGGCTCCTGCAGCAGGCGATAAATCCATTCCAGGCCGCTATCGCGCATCCAGGCCGGTGCGCGGTTGATGCGACCTGAGACAAAGTCAAACAATCCGCCAACACCGATAGCCACTTTGACACCCAACTGGTGCAGATGGCGATCAATGAACACGTCCTGCATCGGCACGCCGCGTGCCACCAACAGAACGTCGGCTCGACTGGCGCTGACCTGGGCCGCTACTTCACCCTCCTGGGCTGTTTCAAAATAACCATCCCGCAGACCGGCAATGTGCAACTGGGGCCAGCCTTCATGAATTACCGCCGCCACTTGCTCGGCAATGCCGGGGTGGCCTCCGAGCAGGAACACACTGGCGCCACGCGATTGCAGCATTTCGCACAGGCGAGGGAACAAATCGGTTCCGTTGACGTTTTGCTTCAGGGGTACGCCAAGGATGTCGGCCGCGATCTTGATGCCGATGCCATCAGGCAACACCAGGGCGGCGCGCCCCAGCAGGCGACGGTAGCCGCGGTCGCCAGCGGCGATGTTGACACAGGCCGGATTGACAAAGCTCACCTGCTGTGCGCTGCTGCCCAGCAGCATGTCGCCAATGCGCTCGAGCGCCTGGGTCATGTTGACGTTATCGAAAGAGACGTCGCCAACACACAGCCGGGCCTGACTGGTTTCACTGGGCGTGGGCAGCCATAGCAGCACAAAGGCCCGCATCAGCAGCCCCAGGTCGTGCTTGAGCCCACGCTGCGCGGCGTACTCCAGGTCGGCGTCGAGTTCGGAGCCAAAGTCCACCGCAGTGCGGCGGCGCAGCTCCCATATATTGACCAGACCCGGGCGGATGCGCCTCAGCGCCGGCAGTGGTTCTTGAATCTCTGTGCCCGAATTTGCCTGGGGACCGACCCATGCCATGTCGCCGCGCAGGATGTTGAAAAGCACTGGCCAGGAACCGATGCCGGTTCGCCCAAGGATGCGGCCTGCCAAAGTGGCTGGAAAATCGATTTGCCAGCGCTTGAATCTGGCACCCGTGTGCCCTTGATAAAGCGTGGCGCGGGTCCGGCCCAGCAGCCAGCCCAGAAGCAAGGGAAGCAGCACCAGCGGCAGCAGCATGACTGACAGCAGCAGGTCGAAGGCGCGCAGTTGCCGGTCGGCGCGTTCGTCGAAATGCGCGGCCGTTTCGGGTGCACAGCCATTGCTCGGAGTCAGCCAGTTTGCCATATTTCGTCCAATCAGTAGGCGCCGCGGCCACGGATGACGGCAGGCAGGGTCTTCGCAAGCAACTTGACGTCGGTGCCGATGGAGCGCTGCTGGATGTAGTCAATGTCCATCAGCACCTGCTGCGGGAACGGTATTTCCGAGCGTCCATTGACTTGCCAGATGCAGGTCAGGCCAGGCGTCACGGAGAGGCGTTGACGCTCCTGCATGGTGTAGCGTTCGACCTCGTTGACCAGGGGTGGGCGTGGCCCGACCAGACTCATGTGACCGGTCAGGACGCACAACAACTGTGGCAACTCGTCGATGCTGGTGCGCCGTATCAAGCGACCGACCGGGGTGATGCGGGGGTCGCGCTTCATCTTGAAGGTAACGCCTTCACTGCCGTGTTGATTTTTCGCCATGAGCGCGGCACGAACCGCTTCGGCATTGACACACATGGAGCGGAATTTTGGAAACTCGAAAATTTCACCGTGCAGACCGACACGCTTTTGCCAGAACAGCACGGGGCCCCGGTCATACAGCTTGATCGCCAGTGCGACCAGCAGGAACAGGGGTGCCAGCATGACCAGCGCCGAAAGCACCAGAACAATGTCCAGAGAACGCTTGATCAGGGTCAGCTTGCGTGTCGACCACCACCAGACGAGGTGCGCGCGGCGTGCCCGCAGCCGATTGGCAAGTGGTATTTTGAGCTGGGGCAGGGAAGATCCGGTCATGAGACGCCTCGTTCGTTTGGTGCCTCGTATTACAGTCCTTTGCCCTGCCGGAGTTGTGACAGGATTGTCAACGACTTGTTAAACTGATGGCGAGCGCACTACCCGAGCCCATCCATGAGTTGCCTGCTATGCACCGATCCCTGACTGCCAAGCCCGTACTGCGGGTTCTGGTGGCTGACGACATAGCGGTCTCACGACTTCATTTGTGCGATTTATTGCGCGGACTGGGTCACCAGGCGCAGGCTGTGGACAGTGGCCGCGCGGCGATCGAGCAAGTGCGCGCACAGGCGCCGGACGTGGTTCTTCTTGATCTGTTGATGCCCGGGATGGATGGTTTTGAGGTAACGCAGCGAATCCGCGAAATGATCACCGACCGCTGGCTGCCGGTGATTGTGACGTCTTCCCTGGAAGGCGAGGAGCACTTCATTCATGCCCTGTCGCAAGGTGCCGACGATTATCTGGCGCGACCCATCAGCCCGGGTTTGCTGGAGGCCAAGCTGCGCCACTATGCGCAGGTGCTGGGCTTGCAGTCGCGTCTGGCGGCCATGGCGCAGCGCCAGCGCGCGATTCATGACAGTATTCTGGATGCGGTGATCACTTTTGATGACGCCGGTCTGATTGAAGAGAGCAATCCGGCAGCGGCACGCCTTTTTGCCTGCACTGACCGACAACTGACCGGGCAACTGCTTGAAGCTGCGATTGGCGCGCCCTTGCCCGAGTTGCTGGTGCAGCACGAGTTGCCTTTGCGACGCGCCGATGGCAGCGTGTTTCCGGCCGAACTGGCGCTCAGTGATTGGACCGAGCAGGGTCGAGTCCAGCACACACTGGTCATCAGGGATCTGACGGAGCGACGCCACGTCGAGCGCATGAAGGACGAGTTTCTCGCTACCGTCAGCCATGAATTGCGCACGCCGCTGACCTCGATTCGGGGTGCCCTGGGCCTGCTGGCCAGTGGTTCCGCGGGCGCTTTGCCGAAGGCGGCCGTGCCCCTGGCCGAGGTGGCCAAGCGCAACGCGGAGCGGCTGAGTCACTTGATCGATGACATCCTGGACCTGACCAAACTCGAAGGCAATCAGATGGTGCTGCAACTGCGCCTGACGCCGCTTGATGTGCTGCTGCGCGAGACGATGACAAGCAACCAGGGCTACGCGCTGCGAGCTGGCGTGACGCTCAGTGCCGACCTCCCCGAGGGCAGCCCGCAGGTGCGCGTTGATGGCGAGCGCTTCCTGCAGGTCATGGCAAACCTGCTGTCCAATGCCATCAAACATTCGGCCAGCGGCGATGCTGTTGCCCTCAGTCTGGATTGGACTGTCAGCCATGTGCGGGTCAGGGTGCGCGATCGCGGGCCCGGTGTCGATCCTCGTTTTCGTGGCCGCATGTTCGAGAAGTTTTCACAGGCGGATGGTTCCGACCGGCGTGCCAAGGGCGGCACGGGCCTGGGGTTGTACATCAGCCGCATGCTGGTCGAGCGCATGGGTGGCTTGTTGAGCGTCGATTCTGTGGCTGGCGAGGGGGCCACTTTCAGTGTTGAACTGCCGCGCGATGACGCTGGCGCCACGGTCTGGACTCCCTGGGTTCTGCACATCGACAATGATCTTGACTCAAGGCGCCGCATGGCAGACTGGCTGTCCTCACTGTGCCGGGTCGAAGGTGCCGCAGACCTGCAACAGGCGCAGGGCCTGGTCAGTCAGGCATCGGTGCCCATCATCGTCGCTGACCCTCGTGCGCAGGGGGCTGCCGAAGAATTCTGTCTGAGTTTGAAGCGCCTGGCGAAGGCCCGGCCGGTCATCCTTTACAGCGACGGTGTGGACCAGTCCTTCGTCGAACACATGGGTTTGAAATGGTTGCGCAAGTCCCATGCAAGCCGCGAAGAACTGCTGGCCACCGTTCGGTCCGCCATCATCCAAGCCGGTCGGCAGGAGTCGCCATGAGTCAATTGCAGCGTGTCATGTGCGTCGAGGATGACCCGGATATCCGGATGATTATCGAGTTCAGCCTTGCCACGGTCGGCGGCTACGAGGTGTGCATGTGTGCCGGCGGGCAGTTGGCGATTGAGCAGGCGCCTTCCTTCAAGCCCGATCTTGTTCTGCTCGATGTGATGATGCCTGGCTTGACCGGGCCACAAACGCTTGTCGCCTTGCGTTCCCAGCCCGGGATGGCGGGTGTGCCCGTGGTGTTCCTGACCGCCAAGGCGATGCCCGACGAGGTCGAGGACTTGCTTCAATACGGTGCGACTGGCGTCATTGTCAAGCCGTTTGACCCGGTCAAACTGCCGCAGGACATCCGTCTTTATTGGGAGCATGGTGGTGGCCGGCGGATTGACTGAGGGATTGTCTTCAAGTGCCAAGGCACAGTTCGTGGTCCTGCGGCAGCGCTACGCGGCCGGACTGGCGTCTCGCTGGACTGAAATTTCCACGGCGCAGGATAGCCAGGCTTTGCTGGCGGCACTGCACCGCCTGGCAGGCAGCGCTGCCAGCTTTGGCTTCGAGCGTCTGGGCCAGTGCGCGCGCGACGCCGAGGCGCGGGTAGCACAAGACAATCCGGCTGCCTTGGCCAGAGCGCTGGAAGAAGTTCTGGCCGAAATCGAGCGCATAGTCGAAGGCGCGTGACTATGCGGTGCGATGTTTTCAAGTTCGTCACATTGTGGTGACACTCTTGAGGCTGCCCTGCGCTGTAATAAGGGCACGCCAACGCGAACCCTGAACCAATGAAGGAACCCAAGATGGAACTGAAGGCAAAAATTGAAGACAACGATGTGCTGGTTATCGAGCTCAATGAAGACAATCTGGACGCCAGCAATGCGCGCGAGTTCAGGGATGCCGTGCAAGCCATGATGCACGAGCGCACACGGGTCGTGCTGGACATGTCGGGCGTGAAGTTTGTTGACAGTTCCGGTCTAGGGGCGCTGATTTCGTGTTTGCGTCTTCTCAATGGCAGACGGGGCGACTTCAAGCTCTGCGCCATGTCCAAGACAGTGCGTGCCCTGTTTGAGTTGATGCGCATGCACCGGGTGTTCAATATTCACGATACGCGTGAGGAGGCGGTCAGGTCTTTTGCCTGAGCCGGCGTGTTCGCAACATGGATTTGGAATTCCGGCGACTACGCCGAATTTTTGCCGGCGCTGCTGGTCGGGCATGGGCGCTGGCCCTGCTCGCGGGTACGAGCCTGCTGACAACGCCTCTGGCGGGTGCTGGCTCTGTCGCGGAACGCGTCAAGACCATGAAGCTGGTTAGGGTCTGTATCTGGCCGGAATACTATGGCATTACCTTTCGCAATCCGCGCAATCAACAACTCGATGGTATTGATATTGATCTTTCCAGCGAATTTGCCAGGGACCTCGGGGCACGGCTGGAGTACGTCGAATCCTCCTTTGCCAGGCTGATACCTGATCTGCTCGATGATCGTTGTGATGTGGCCATGTTCGCGGTAGGCATCACGGCGCAGCGTCAGCAATCCCTCAAATTCTCGCAGCCCTACCTTCAGAGCGACATCTATGGCATGACCACGCGCGCCAGTCGCAGTATCAAGAGTTGGGACGACATAGACAAGCCCGGAATCCAGGTCGCGGTTCAGGCTGGAACCTTCATGGAGCCGGTGATGACGGCCGCCCTCAAGCAGGCGAAGCTGGTTGTAATTCGGCCACCCCTGACGCGCGAGCAGGAGCTTGAATCGGGTCGCGTCGATGTCTTCATGACAGACTATCCCTACAGTCGACGCCTGATGGCGAGTGCCGACTGGGTGCGTCTGGTGTCTCCTGCCAAGCCGTTTCACATCATTCCGTATGGCTACGCTGTCAAGCCGGGTGATGCTGAGTGGCTGGCACAGCTTGAGCAGTTCGTAGCCCACATCAAGGGCGATGGGCGCCTTGAAAGAGCGGCCAGGAAGCATGGCTTGAGCGAAATTGTTGTCGCAAGATAAGGTCATCGTGTCAGAGCACAGCGCACCGGCCGCAGCGCCACTTAAAGTCTGGCTGAATGGCACTCACCTGATGGCCATCGCCGGCTTGCTGGCCATGCTGGTGATAGTCTTGAGTGTGGGTTTCATTGATCTGGAAAAGAGCGACAAACGGTCGGAAAGCCAAGTTCAATTGCAGCAGCTGGCCAAGTTGATGGCACGCCAGTCTGGCACCGACATCAGTGCCGTCGAGTCGATGCTGCTGGTGCTGGCGTCCGCTGATCATGGTTTGCTCGACCCGCGCGAACCGGGTCTTCTGGAGCCCCTGGTTGGCAGCTTGGTGCGCGGCTATCCCCAATTGAGAAGCCTGTCGGTGCTCGACGAAGGCGGTCGCGTACTGGCAAGCAGTTCACCTGGCAATGTGGGGTCACGGGTCGACATGAGTGTGTTGGGTGGTCCTGCGCTGGATGCATCCAAGGTCCTCATGGGTCCGATGCTTGCAGGTCGTGACCTCGTCGACATTGCACCCAGAGCACCCGGTGCTTCCAGGTTGAATGTGTTGCCCATGCTGATTCGCCTGAGAACACCGGCCGGGCAGGGGCAGACACTGGTGGCGCTGATCAGCGGCGACTATTTCGGCACGGTCTACGAGGCTTCCGCCAACGATCCGACGGTGCGTGTTGCGCTCTTGAGCTACGACGGAAAACTCCTGATTGCGACCAGCAATACCGTGCGTGCCCTGGGCAGCTCTTTGCGTCAGCTTCGAGTGTTTGCCGACTTTCTGCCAGGCAGGGAGTGGGGTAGCTACATTGGCGCAGGGCTGGATAACCAAAACGTCACGACGGCATTTGCCATCTTGCCTCAGTGGCCATTGGCTCTGGTGGTGGAGTCCTCGCTCGATGATGTGATGCTTGACGTGATACAGGTCGAAAAATGGACTCTCAGTCTGGCCTGCACCGCCTTGCTGGTGATACTGGCGTTGACCGTGCTGACGACCCGCAGCTTGAAGCGCCATCAGTCGATCAATGAGGAACTGCACCAGGCTGTTTATGCCAGCGAAGTCCGCCAGCGCGCCATGTTCGACTCTTCCATCGACGGCATACTGACGGTCGACTCCAGGGGCTGCATTGTGGCCATGAATCCAGCCGTGCAGAGCATGTTCGGACGTAGCAACGCCGAGGTCGCCGGCAAGCCCTTGCACGAGTTCATGATTCCCGAGCATTTGCGGCATGACCATCATGACGGCATGAAGCGCTACCACAGCAGCGGTGATGGCCCGGTGCTGGGGCGTTTGAACAGGCGCATAGAAACCGTTGGAATGCGCGCTGACCAAAGTATTTTTCCAATTGAGCTGACGCTCGTTCCGCTGCAGGTCCAGGGTGAGAAGTTTTTCACCGTGACGGTGCGGGATATCAGCGAAAAGAAGGCGACCGAACGAGAAAAGGCAGATCTGCTGCTGAAGTACCAGGAACTGACCACGGACCTGGAGCGTCAGAAAATGGCGCTCGATGAGCACGCCATCGTCAGCATCGAGGATGTTGACGGAACCATTGTTTATGCGAACGACAAGCTGGTCCGGATTTCCGGCTTTGCCAGAGAAGAACTGTTAGGCAAGAAGTACTACGAGTTCCGTGAGCGGCTGAACCCGGTGGCCTACGCTGAAATGCGTTCTGCCCACGCGGTTGGGGCAGTCTGGCACGGAGAGCTGACTTTGCGTCGCCGCGACGGAGGCAACTACTGGGTGTCGAGTACGACCGTCCCGGTACCCAATCAGGATGGAAGTATTCGGCAGTACATCACCATACAGACCGACATTTCCCAGTTGCGTCGGACCGAGATTGCGCTGGCTCAGGCCAGTCAGCGCGAACTGGAGATTGGCACCCGGATCCAGCAGTCGCTGCTGGCTGCGAGCCCACTGCAACAATTCGACGACGTCTGGCTGAGCAGCTTCAATCAGGCTTCCAAGGGCATCGATGGCGACTTTGTCGAAGTAATTCAGCTTGGCGAGCATTGTGTCGACATCATCATGGGTGATGTCATGGGTAAGGGTGTGCCAGCTGCGCTGATGGGGGCCGCAACCAAACTGCAGTTCAGCCGATCACTGGCTGAACTGCTGGCAACTCAAGAGGCGGGACTGGATGTGCCGCAACCGATTGCCATCGTGGCCTCGGTGCACAAAGCCATGACGCCTCATCTTCAGGCGCTGGAAGCCTTCGTCACGCTGTCCTATATCCGCCTGGACAGAAAACGCAATGTGATCACCTGGGTGGGTTGCGGTCACGAGGAATCGCTTGTCATCCACGGTGATGGGCAAACCAGTTTGCTACCCAACCAGCATCCACCTCTGGGGGTGATGGAGAGTATTGACTTCGTTCAGGACGAGGCCCTGCTGGCGACCGGCGACGCGCTGTTTTTGTGCTCCGACGGTTTGGCCGACGCGATATTGCCCCGCGGCGACAGGATAGGCAGGGACTTGATCAACAGCACGGTACGCAAAATGGTGCGGCAGCACGCCACCCCCGCGGCGGTATTGCACTGCCTGCGTCGTGAACTGCTGCATGACGGAGTCAGCATCAATGACGACGTTTCGCTGGTGCTGGTGATGCAACCGCCCGAGATGGGAGTTCAGGTACGTCGTGAATTGGCCATCGATATCAAATCCTTGCGGGCATTTCGGGAGTTCGTCAAACAGCAGGCGCTGCAGGCCGGCATGTCGGAAGCCGAGGCCGCCATCTTTGAAGTTGCCAGCGTGGAGGTATTCACCAACGTGATACGTCACGCCAAAGGCTTGCTGGCGGGCGCTCCAGTTGAATTGCTGGCTTATTGCGAGTCGAATGCATTTGTGCTCGAAGTGATTCATCTGGGTGACGCGTTCACGCCACCGGAAGAATTGACTGAAACCAACTTTGATGTGTTTCCCGAAGGCGGCTTTGGCCTGATCATCATCCGCAATGCCTGTGACCGCGTGGAATATTCGCACCACAGGGGTGTCAACACAGTGCGCATGACACGCTACATCGAGAGTGGAGTGTGAAGAACCTGCAGATCGAGACCTTGCGCGGGCTGGCGTGCGTGCTGCTGGTGCTTTATCACGTGATCGGTGCCGACGCCAGTTTCGGGCTGGGTGTGCAGGAAGGGCCGCTGCGCTGGTTCAACGATGGTCTGGTCTATCTGCGCATGCCGCTTTTCACCTTTCTGTCGGGTCTGGTTTATGGCTTGAGGCCGTTTGATGGCGAAAGCCGCACCTTTCTGCTGGGCAAGGCGCGCCACCTGCTGATTCCGATGCTGGTGGTGGGCACCCTGTTTGCCCTGCTGCAGACCGTGACGCGCGGCGCCAGCGCATTGCTTGGGCCGTGGTATCTGATTCATCTTCTGCCGGTGGCGCATTACTGGTTTGTCGAGTCGCTGTTCTGGGTCTTTGTGCTGGTCTGGGCACTTGAGCGCCTTGATTTCATTAAAGCGCCTGCCGGACTTGGTTTGGTGCTGACGTTGGCATGTGCGCTTTATCTGACCGTGCGCGGCCCGCATTGGTTGGGCATCGAGGGCGCCATTTACCTCTTGCCCTACTTTTTTGTCGGTCTGTCGGTTACAAGGTTTTCACTGCGAACCTTGCTGGCGCGTGCGTCAGTCCGCATCGTTCTGGCGCTGCTGGCGGTCGGCGCCATGCTACTGATGGGCATGCCGGTGCCGAACCCGGACCGACGCACTGTTTCAATGCTTGTGGCGGGAGTCTGCTTATGCTTGCTCCTCGTGAGCCTGGGTCTCGTTTCACGACGGCTCGCGTGGGTCGGTCGTTACTCCTTTTCAATCTACCTTTTTCACGTTTTTTTCACGGCCTTCGCCAGGCTCGCCCTGAATCATTTGCAGGTTGATGAATTGCTGTTTCACATATTGCTGGGTCTGGCGCTGGGCATTGCCGGTCCGATGGCGCTGGAATGGGTTGTCCGGCGCTATCGGTGGCCTGCCCTGCTGCTGCTTGGAAGATCTGTCAGACCTTCGACCAAGGCTGCCATCAGGTCTGATACCGCTGTAACCGCTTACTGAGTCGGACCGACGCGATGGACGGAGTACTGGAAGTGGTTTATGACGCGGCTGTTGTTTGGGAGCAGGCTGTACGGGGGCTGAGCTGGTATCACGGCGTCATCGCAGCGGCCTACCTCGGTGTGGCCTGGCTTTGCATGCTCAATACTTACATTGCGAGGACGCAACGGGATCCGCACCGGGTTTGGTACATGACCGCGCTGTTGCTGTGCCTGCTGGCTATCAACACGATGCTGCACGCGGATGTATTCGTCACCCATGTGCTGCGCGGCTTGGCCAAAATCGAGGGTTGGTATGGTGTGCGCCGGCCGCTGCAATACCTGGCGGAATTTGTGGTCGCGCTGTTTCTATTGTTTTTGGCTGGTCGCTTGCGCCGCGAGTTGACAGCTGGCCCGGTAGAGTCTGAATCGGTTGCTTTTGGTCTTGCACTTCTGCTGCTCTTGTTGGCGGTGCGGACGGTATCGGCGCACGGTACCGATGCGATCATCAATCTGCACCTTGCCGGTGTTTCAGTTGGCCGCTGGCTCGAGTTGGGTGGCCTTGCACTGATTTTGCGGGGTGCATTGCATTGCCTGCGCTTGCGTTGAGTCCGATCAAGGACTTAACGGTCTGCCTGTTTCTCCATCGCAGTCTTGAACAGGCCTGAAAGCGTCAACGCGCCCGGCACACTGAGGTGCGCGCCGTCGCGAAAAATCCAGACCCCGTCCTTCAGCACACGGCAGGTGGCCTCCGGACAAAGAACATCAGCCAGTTCCAGGGTCGCCGCACGAGGGTTAAGCGCAACGGCCGACATCTCGCTCTGGACCGCGCGCTGGCGCCACGCGTCAACCTCGACGCGAGTCGTCGTGCCGGCGCACGACTTCGGATCAAACCAGACTTTGTAGGCGGCGCAACTGGCCAGTGTCCATGTACGAAAGCGCGGGATCGGATGAACCAGCAGCACCGGGGCAGAAGCAGTCATGTGTGCCAGCGTCGAGGACAGTCCTTCGCTCCAGACTCTGGCCTTGTCGGCTGGGCTGTGTGCCAGCACCGAGTCTGGCGTGTTACCGAGCGTGGTGGAAGGCTCTTCGATGTAAGCGTCGCTTGCTGTGGCCAGGATGATCAGCTTGGGGCGGCGTTTTTCAATCTCGGCCAGCGCGCTGGCAACGAAGGCCTGACAAGCTTGATTGGCCACACCGCTGCTGTAAATTCGCAAGTCGACGAAGGGGCAGGCCGCCAGGGTGGCAATGCTTACATCGTAGCCGGCCGCATTGGCGGCCTGGATCACCGGCTCGGCGAAGTGACCTGCATTGGAGTCGCCCAGCAGCAGCACTTGGCCGCGTGCCTGCGCAACTGGCCAGCGGCAGTCGGGTCGCCGATCAGGATCCAGCGCTTGGCTGCCTTCGCAGTGACGGACTTCGTCGATATGCAGTTGCAGTGCAGCGCCGATCTGTACCGCTCCGCTGGAGCCAACAATGGTCCGGTTGGCCAGCCACAAACCGCCAAAGGCAAGTATCGGGCCGATGATGCAGATAGCTGCCAGGGTCAGCGTTGACCCGGCGGAAGGTCGCCTGGCGGAGCGGATCGGTGTTTCGATGAAGCGGTAGGATGCCCAGGCGGGAATGATCGACAGCGCTGATGCAATCACGATGGCAAGCGCCGAATGTGGGAACAGCGCCCGCGCGAACACGACAAACGGCCAATGCCAGAGGTACCAGCCGTAAGAACGGTCGCCGATCCAGATCGCCGTTCGGCTAGACAGCAGTCGCGTGATCCAGTTGCGTTTTGCACTGCCACCGACGATCAGCAGCAGCGTCGCGGCGACCGGAATCCATGCCACCCAGCCGGGGAAGCGCATATGGCCGTCGATGGCCAGGGCAGACCAGACCATCATGGCCAGACCGGCTGTACCCGCAGTCAGCGCCGCAGAAGCGGGCATACGGTGGAGCCAGGCGCCACTGAGTGCCAACAAGGCGCCGGCAGCAAATTCCCAGGCCCGTGTCGGTGAAGCGTAGAACGCGAACTGTGCCGGCGCGCTGATGCCAGGAAGCAAAGCGTGCTGGTAAGACATCTCACAGGAAATCCAGAACGACAGGCCCAGCATCACAAAAATCAAAACTGCTGCAGTCCGACGTCTCGCGTTTGACTGGGCGCTGGACCCTGCCAGGCGCCAACCAAGCAGCAGGACCAGAGGAAAAACAAAATAGAACTGTTCCTCCACCGAGAGCGACCAGGTGTGCAGCATCGGGTTGAACTCGGCTCCTGGCGCGAAATAACCGGGCGCCGAGCGGTACAGATAGCCGTTCGCAACAAACAGCGACGTGGCGATGCCGGTGAATGCCGCTGTGATCTGGGTGCCGATCGGGTTGGCCAAAACGGCAATGGCGGCGGTGCCGATCGAGGTGGTCGCGAGTGCCGGCAGCAAGCGACGAATGCGGCGTAGATAGAACTTCTTCAGGTTCAGGCCTTGCCCGCTCTCCAGTTCGGCCAGCAGCATGCTGGTGATGACGAAACCGGAGATCACAAAGAACACATCAACTCCAGCGAATCCGCCCGGCAACGGTAGGCCAGCGTGAAAAATGATGACCAGCAGAACCGCGATGGCTCGCAGGCCCTGAATGTCGGCGCGTCGATTGGAATGTGGCAATTGAGTTGGGGAGAGGACTTGCATCGTGTGCATTTAGCGCAAGCTCAGGCTGGAAATATTGAAGCCGGAACTCTCTGTTTTGGTCGTCAGACGCAGCGTATTGAAGCCCTGCCTGAGTTTGACGGTGATGGGTGTGTTGTCAGCAGGATTGCCCCAGCCTGTTTTCACGAGTTCGAAGGCAGGTGCGACCAGTGTGGAATTGACCTCCAGGTTGATCGAATTGCCACTCGCGCCGGCTTCGGTGTGAAGGATCAGGGAGTAGCTGGCGCTGGCGGGTGCCAGGACCAGGTATTCAACGGACGTGCCGGGATGCAGGTAGCGTACCCGATCACGCGAAGCGACCGAATAGGGGAACGGGTTTCCGACATAGGCCAGGGCGTCGAAGGTTCCGGGGGCTTGATTTCGACCAGTGGGCGCGGTCGGCGGTGCCCCGAGCACCGTGTCCATGCACTTGATTTTGGGTGTGTCCGGCAGCGCCAGGTCAGTCGTTAACTCCCAGGTGCCGTATTGGGTGTCCCAGTCGCCGGCGCCTGCCATGAACCACATCAGCATGTCGCCGCCCTGTCGGTACCAGCGCGACAGGTAGTCGACGCACAAGCCCAGTATGCGTGGATCGAGGTTGGCGGCCTTCTTGGCGGCCAGGCTGCCCGGGCCGAAAGTTGCCGGCCCGCCTTCATAGGCAAGAAACTTCAGCCCGTACCAGGCGGCCAGCGCCTGGTCGGCTTCCAGGTCGCTGACGATGGAGGCACGCTGGATCGACTTGCTCATGGCTGTGAGCACCTGCTCCGTGCTGAGTCCATCAACGATTTGCTGGTCCCCGAGGTCGAAGTACGGCGCTCCGGCAATGGCATAGAAGAACTGTCCCGGTGGGCCATACACGTCTGCCACAAAGTCCAGTCCCAACTGGGCGGTGATGGACTGCACTACCTGAAAGCCCAGCACCGGACGGATCGTGCTGAGCATCGCGATGTCGCCATAAACACCCCGAAAAATATCGCTGAGCTCCTTGAGGCGTTTGGCGACGCGGCGAAAGGCAATCAGGTCCTGCTTGGTCGTGCCGTCATAGATCAGCGTCGAAGTCGGGTTGGTTTGGACGTCAGAGGCGGCCAGCGCGCGGTTGCTGTTGTACTGCTCAAAGCCACCGTTCCAGATCTCGTTGCTGTATTCGATGTAGACCTTCGAGTCAGCATCGAGTATCAGCTTGAGCAAGCGTGCCAACTGCAGCACATAGTTGTCGTCGACCCCAATGGGCAGGTTGATCCAGATGTCTTTCCGGGTCTGATTTGCAAGAGCAACAATGTGCTCCCACGGAACACCAGCGTCTGATGCATAGTGTGTCTTTTCTGGTGTCGCACGTGACTCCCAGGAGGTGACCGGGTTGTTGTTGGTTCTGAGCCAGTCCATGAAACGCAAGGTCTTGAATCTGGCAATGTGGTTTAGAAACGCCTCGGTGAACAAAGATGGATTTGCAGCGTCATAGCCGGGACGCATTACTTTGACGTCCTTGATACCTGTGGCTGTACCGGTAAATGCCAGTATCAGCTGATCCTCGTTGGCGGGCAGCAGCACATCGGCGCTGCTGAGGTCATGAGCCGCGTCGTAAGACATGTTGATCACAGTGGCACTGGTGGCGACACCCTTGACTCTGGCCTGACCGCGGAACGACACCTTGTAAATGCCACCGTTGCCCGAGTACTTGCTGGCACCGGTCATCAGCACGACGCCAAAGTCACCGACTGGCCAGCCATCACTGCCCAGTGTCGCTGCTTCGTCCCAGGGCGCAGCGGGAGACCCGAACTTGCGTGCCTGATGCATCAGGTTCGCGTAGACCGGCGTGAACGACCAGTCCCTGATCGGCTGCAAGTTGGCGCCCAGATGGGCGGCAGTGACCACGCTCTGCACCGGCGCTGGAGTTTGCGCCGCTACGGACGTCGCACTACCGCCGCCGCAGGAGGGCAGCAGCATCATTGCAATGAGGATGAGCAGGGGGCGGGTCTGGAGCGGCATGGCATTGTCAGGGCGATGGCGACGATTCTACGGAGCAATTCGCGGTCTGCGCATCGAAAAAATCGTTCTCGCAGATTTCACACTTCTGCGATGCTTTGTCGCAATCAATCACCTACGATCCCGAGCGTTAATCAGGTGCGAAACACAAACAGCATGACCGCTGCCGTGTCAGCATGCGCTCCACCATTGCAGGAAAATAATCAGTGATTGTCATCAGTTCTACCTTTGTTGCCGAGCCTTTGGAAGTGCCACTCACTTATCTGCTGGCCGAGGCCGGTCTGGACGTGGGCCTTCAGTTCGCGCCTTACCACCAGATATTCCAGCAGTTGTTGACACCTGGCAGTGAGTTCGAGCGCAACCGCAGCGGCGTCAACGTCGCCCTGATCCGGCTGGAGGACTTCGTGCGCGACCAGGGTGAGCCCGATGACGCGTGCCAGGTTGTCTCAAGGATTGCAGACGAACTCGCCGCTGCGCTGGAGCGCTTTGTCGCGGCTGGCAAAGGCACTGTGCTGCTGAGCCTGCTCTCGCCCTCGGAGCGCGTGCCTGCGCTCGTTGCTGCGGCCATCGAAACAGCTTCGGCCATGCTACTGGCGCGCGTCGCCAGCCAGGGCGGTATCCAGGTTCTGAGCGATCAGGCGATTAATCGCGTTGCCAGTGCTGACCGCTTTGATGCAAAGCGCGACGAGCTCGCTCACATTCCATTCTCGGATGCCTACTTCGCGGCGCTGGCGCTGGCACTGGCGCGGCGTATTCATGCCTTGCGGGTGCCGGCGGCCAAGGTGCTGGTGCTCGATTGTGACAACACGCTGTGGCGTGGCGTGGTAGGTGAAGACGGCGTGGACGGCATAGTGCTGAGTGAGCCCTTTCTGGCACTGCAGGACTTTGTCGTGGCGCAGCAGCGCAAAGGCATTTTGATCTGTCTGGCCAGCAAGAATTCCGAGGCTGACGTGCTTGACGTGATGCAACAACGCACAGACATGCGACTGCGCTTGAGCGATGTGGTGGCGCACCGCATTAACTGGCTACCCAAGGCAGCCAACCTGCGTTCGCTGGCCGAAGAACTCAACCTGGGGCTCGATGCCTTTGTGTTTCTCGACGACAACCCGATGGAGTGTGCCCAGATGCGCGCCGAATTGCCGCAGGTTGTGACCTTGCAGGTACCTGCCGAAGAAGCGATGGTGGACTGGCTGGCTCGCATCTGGAATTTTGACAAGCCAGCCGTTACTGCTGAAGACGCTCAGCGGACTCAGATGTACCGTGAAAATGCGGCCCGGCGCTCGCTCGAATCGAGTGTGGGTGACATTGGTGAATTCATGGCTGCATTGAATTTGCAAGTCGATATTCAGAAGCCAACTGACGACGAGTGGCCGCGCATATCCCAACTCACGCAGCGCACCAACCAGTTCAATTTCACGACGCGCCGGCGTTCCGAACAGGAGCTAAAGACACTTGTGACCGAGGGTGCTGAGGTGCTTCGTGTGCGGGTCAGCGATCGCTTTGGAGACTACGGCCTGGTTGGCGTGCTGATTGCGCAATCAATTGAGCAGGCCTGGGAAGTGGACAGTTTCTTGCTGAGTTGCCGGGTATTGGGGCGCGGTGTCGAGCACGCCATGTTGCGCCGTCTGGGTGAAGACGCTCGTGAGCGTGGTCTGGATCTGGTTCGCCTGCGGGTGATCAGCAGCGCTCGCAACGAGCCGGCGCGTGCCTTTGTCGACAGCGTCGCAGCGGCGCATGGCGAGCCAAGCCCCGATGGCTGGATTTATTGGGTGCCCCTTGCACAGGCGGTCGAAATTCAGCACAGACCGGGTCATGATCCGGCTGCGGTTTTGGAAGCGCGACTTGCAGATGAACGCAAGGGTGCTGACAAGTCGGCTCCTGAGGCGGCACCGGTGGCGCGTTCGCATCGCTATGAGCGACTGGCGGCTGTGCTGGTGTCCGGTGAAGCTGTGGTGCAGGAACTTGGTCAACAGGGCCGCCGGGCGCGTTCGATGGGCACTGCGATAGCAGCGGCGGCTTCACCGATCGAAGTCGGTCTGAAGGCTTTGTGGGAAGAGGTGCTTTCGATCGATGGAATCGGTGTCGAGGATGATTACTTTGCCCTTGGTGGCACCTCGCTGCAGTCGGTCAAGCTGTTCAGCGAAGTCGAGCGCCGCTTCGGTGTGCAACTGCGCCTGACCACCATTCTTGCGGCGCCGACCGTGCGCTCACTGGCACGCCTGATTGTGCCGACTGCCGCCGCTGCTCGCGACGGGCTGGTGCTGCTAAGGCAGGGGGGCAAGAAGAATCTGTTCCTGGTTCACGACGGACTTGGCGAAACCCTGCTCTATCTGAACCTGGCTCAGCGGCTGCCGGGCGCGTTTTCCGTCTATGGCATAGAGCCGCGGCGCCTGCCCGGCATTGCGCTGGCGCACGCCGCGATCGAAGACATGGCGGCCTACTATGTCGAGCAGATTCGCAGTACGCAAGCTCACGGCCCCTACCGCCTGGGTGGCATGTGTGCCGGCGGTGTGATCGCTTACGCCATGGCGGCGCAATTACGTCGCCAAGGTGAAGAGGTGGAAGTGGTCCTGATTCTCGATGGTGCGACACCGCAGGCTCCACACCGGGCCGGACGAATCGCCAGCGAGCGCATGTCGCGCATGCGCGTTTTGATGCAGGGCGATGGAGGGCGCGGCGTCATGCTCGGCAGTTCGCTGGCCTTGGCTGGTGCCGTGGCGAGAAAGATCTGGAACACTGCGCTCTATGAGTCGTCAGCGTTTCTCACGCGCATTTCTGCGCGATTGCGTTTTGCCTTGTTGCAACGACGGGTTCGGCGGGATCAGTCCTGGCCTGTGTGGGTGCCACGCTTGACGGTCGCGCAAATCTATACAGCGCTGGAACTGCGTTATCTACCACCAGCGCTGAGCGATGTGCCGGTGCTACTGATACGTGCTTCGCAGGGAGTGGACGCGGACACGCCTTACAGGGATATTTACAGTGGTGAAGATTTCGGTTGGCGGGCAGTGGCCGGTCAACTCATGCTGGCAGACGTTGCTGGTGGTCACGCCAGCATGTTGCAGCAAGCCCACGTCGATTCCCTGGCCTCGAGCTTGTTGGCGCAGTTGCCGGCATGGTCCGAGGTTTCGGTTGGAGCGGCAACATGAACGTCATCAAGTGCAGCTTGCTACGCGTAGCCGTCGTGATCGTGACTTATCGCTCGGCCGCGTTGACGCTGGACTGCCTGCGCTCGCTGCAGTCTGAGCGTTTGCATCCTGCGTACCAGCTGAGCGTGGTCGTTGTGGACAACGCATCAGGCGACTATCCGGAGATCGCGGAGTTTATTGCGCGCGAGGGCTGGGGCGATTGGGTGAAGCTGGTCGAGGCGCCGCGCAATGGCGGCTTCGCCTATGGCAACAACGTGGGATTCGAGCACGCTGTGCGACTCTGGAATCCGGATTACCTGCACATGCTCAATCCCGACACCCGGGTCAAGCCCGGTGCAGTCGGTGCGCTGCTTGCTTTTCTGGAGCACAACCCGGCTGTCGGAATTGCCGGTAGCAGCTTCGAGAATGGAGACGGTAGTGACTGGCCGATTGCCTTTCGCTTTCCGACAGCGCTCAGCGAAATGGAATCCGGTCTGCGTCTGGGATTGATGACGCGCTTGCTGCGTCGCTGGGTCGTTGCACGGACCATGGAGTCACGGTCGCAGCCGATTGACTGGTGCGCCGGTGCTTCGATGATGCTGCGGCGTTCCATGCTCGAAAAGATTGGCGGACTGGACGAACGGTTTTTTCTCTATTACGAGGAAACCGAATTCTGTTGGCGTGCACGTGAAGCAGGCTTTCAGACATGGTATGTGCCGTCGAGCCGCGTCGTCCATATTGCCGGCCAGAGCACCGGTGTGACCGAGCGTGGTGCCGCGCCCAAACGCTTGCCTGACTATCTGTTTGAATCAAGAAGGCGCTATTTTCTGTTGACTCTGGGCCTGCGCCAGGCCTGTGTCACCGATCTGCTTGCGCTGGCCGCAGGAGTTCTCGGTGCTGCCAAACTGGTGCTGCAGGGCAGACGGCACGAGCTGGTCCCCGGTTATCTGTCGGGCATCTGGCGCCACAGTGTGCTGCGCCAGCGAAACAGGAAGCTGGCAAGGCCGTTGACACCGCCACTACCGGCAGCCTGAGCGGTGACAGAAATCGCATCAATACTTGGGCAGATGCAACTGCCACCGTACCTGTCGATCAGCGGTGGCGTCTTGTCTGACGCCGCTCCAGCGCTCAGTACAGGTGAGCAGGCCTCCATCGGCCCCATGGCCCCGGCGCGTCTGGCGGAATTTTCCCAGGGGAGAATGCACGCGCGCATCGCCCTTGCCCGACTCGGTTTGGCCGACGCGTCTATCCCGGTGGCCGCGGATCGTGCGCCGGTCTGGCCGCAGGGCTTTGTCGGAAGCATCAGCCACGCGCCTTTTGACCCATCGCGGAACCAGTGCGGACAGGTGATGGCCGTGGTGGCGCGCTCTTGCGACTGTGCGTGTCTGGGTGTGGATGTGGAGCGGACCGACAAGCTGCGGCCAGAAGACTGGGGGACGTTCCTGACGGCGTGTGAAATGGAGTCGCTTGCCTCGCGTCCGGTCGCGCAGAGAAGCACCGTGGCGCACGCCATCTGGAGCGCCAAGGAGGCCACGATGAAGGCCTCGCGCCAGGTGCTGGACCCACAGGATATAGATATCCGCCTGGGTGATGAGGTTCACATTTTCGTCGCCGAATTCGG
>SESH01054437.1_pt1 | contig 29929 bp, 29 predicted proteins | sample 3171561 | NCBI WGS metagenome assembly SESH01 (sample SAMN10866947, study PRJNA518727) | freshwater metagenome | biome: subpolar coniferous forest; feature: holomictic lake; material: water; isolation source: holomictic Lake 442 2011 16.5 m and 2014 13 m | place: Canada: near Kenora, Ontario
GTTAAAAGAAACCGGTCTCCGTGTTGAAAGAAACCGAACCACGCGTTGATTAGAACAGCTCGACCACCAGCATCAGCGTTCCCCGATGAACCCGATCTCCGGCTCCAGATGCTGACCGAACTTCTCCGCAACCGACCGCTGGGCGTGCGCAATCAAGGCGTGCACATCTGCCGCCGTGGCCCCGCCCAGGTTCACCATGATGTTGGCGTGAATGTGCGAAATCTGCGCGCCGCCAATGCGGTACCCCTTCAGGCCGCACTGGTCGATCAACCGCCCCGCGCCGACACCCTCGATCTTCTTGAAGATGCTCCCGGCGCTCGGGTGGTACTCCAGCCACGGATGCCGTGAGCCGCGCCACGACAGGTTCTCCTGCATCACGCGGTGCATGACATCCGGATCCCCGGGCTCGAGCGCAAAATGCACGGCCAGCGCCACGTTTCCGGCCTCGTGCAGCAGGCTGGTATCGTAGCCGAACCGCATACCGTCGCGGTCAACCACGCGGCGGACGCCGGCAGCGTCGAACACTTCGACATCGCGCACTACCTCGGCGATGAACATCGTCCGGTCGCGCGCCGGCGCTGGTGAGAGGAAGTGCAGGTTTTGCCAAACCGCCCCCCCGACCGTGCTGGGAATACCGATATAGTGCTCGAGCCCCGAGAGACCGCGCGCGACCACCTGGGGGATCAACTCGGCGATCACCGTGCCCGATTCGGCCCACACGACCCCGTCGTCGTGGAACTTCACGTGGGTCGCGACGTTTCGAATGACGAGGCCCCGGTACCCACGGTCGCCCACGAGGATGTTGGCGCCCAGTCCAAGGACGAAACAGGGAATCCCGAGCTGCCGGGCGGTACCGACGGCAGTAGCGAGTTCGTCGGCGGAAGTGGCATCGTACAGGACATCCGCCGGACCACCGATCCTGAACGTGGTGTACGAGGCGAGTGGGACCGAAGTACGCAGATGCTCACGGCCGAGCGCAGCAGACAGTGCGTCGACCAGGGTGGCGGGAGTGGGCAGACTTTTCTCCGACATGAAAGATGCAGTCACGAATCATACGACGACTCGCGCGGGCCGCCAACGGGCTGCGATGGATGGCGCTCGCGGGCTCGCCCGCCCTGCTGCTGGGCGCGCCGCTGTCCACGCCACTGTACGCCCAGCGCGCCGCCCTCGAAAAGGTCGTCCGCCGGTCGGTCCTTCCCAATGGACTCGAGGTCGTGGTGCTGGCCAATCACGGAGTCCCGTTGGCCACGCTCGAGGTGGTCGTGCGGAACGGGGCCTTCACGCAGACCCCCGAGTTCGCCGGGCTGGCCCACCTGTACGAACACATGTTCTTCAAGGCCAACGACCGGTATCCCGAGCCGGAGCAGACCATCGACCGCGCGTCGCAGCTTGGCGCCGTGTTCAATGCGTCCACGCGAGAAGAACTGGTGAACTATTACCTCACCATCCCGTCCGATTCTGTAGATGAAGGGCTGGGTTTCCTGGCGGCCGCGCTGTTCACCGCCAGGTTTCTGCCGGAGGAGCTTGCCCGCGAACGCGAAGTGGTGATTGGCGAGTACGACCAAAACGAATCGAGTCCGTACTTCCGGTTCGATCAGGAAATGGGCCAGCGGCTCTGGACCACCCAGTTCAGCCGCAAGAACACCATCGGCGACCGCGACGTGATTCGCGCGACCACGCCGGCCAAGATGCGGGCGATCAAGGATCTGTATTACCTGCCGAACAACTCGCTGCTGATCGTGTCGGGCGATGTGAATCCCGAGACCGTCTTCGCACAGGTGGCGCGAATCTTCGGCCCCTGGAAGCGCGGGGCCGATCCTTTTGCGGCGTCGCCGGTGCCACCCATTCCACCGCTGACCCGCTCCCTGGGCTACATCCGGGAAGAAGCCGTGGCCCTGGCCACCGTGCAGATCCAGTGGCACGGGCCCAGCGTGCGGAAGGACGAAGACGCCACCTTCGTGGCCGACGTCTTCAGCGACCTGCTGAACGCGCCGGCCTCGCGCTTCCAGAAGAAGCTGGTGGACAGCGGGCTCTGGGAGGGGGTGGTGGTCAATTACTATACGCTCAACAACGTCGGGCCCATCACGGTCAGCGGGCAGGCCGATCCCGAAAAACTGCGTGCCGCGCTCAAGGCGCTCGATGCCGAACTGCGCGAAGTGCTGAAGCCCGGATATTTCAACGTGGAAGAACTGAATGCGGCCAAGGCGCAGCGGGCCGTCTCCACGGCGTTCGGACTCGAGCGGAGTTCCGAGTTTTCGCACACCATCGGATTCTGGTGGAGCGTCTCGGGGCTGGATTACTACCTGAAGTACGTGGACGAAATGGCGCGCCGTACCCCCGTGCAGCTGCAGGACTACGCCCGCAAGTACATCATCGACCAGCCGCACATCACGGGGGTCCTGCTGTCGCCTGAGGCGCGCGCGCAGCTCAAGCTGACGGAAGACGAACTGGCGCTCTGGGGGAATCCGGTGGTTCGACCGGTTCCCGCTGGTGCGCCCGGCGCGGCGGCGAAAGTAGCACCCAAGGTGGCACCCTCGGCGGCACCCAAAGTATCACCAGCCAACAAGCGTCCGGTGCCGGGAGGAAATCGCTGATGCGCATCTCCCATGCACTCATTCTTTTCGCCCTGGCCGCTCCCGCCGGCGCTCAGCGCGTGCGGCCGCCGGCACCGCCCACGCCCGCGCCGAGAGCTGCACCGGCCGTCGTCGCGGACGACACGTTGACCACGAGTTACCGGGTGGGCGGCGTCACGGTCATCCATCGTCAGGGCACGGCCAACCTGGTGGTGATGAACCTCTACCTGCTGGGCGGCGTGCGAAACCTGACGCCCGAAACCGCCGGCACCGAAGCGTTCTATCTGGCCGTCAGTGAGCAGGGGACGGAGCGGTACCCCAAGGATGCGCTGCGACGGGCGCTGGCGCGCACGGGCAGCGCGACGGCGCTCGACGCCAGCGACGACTGGACGCTCTTCGGCATTCGCACCACCACCGAGGTGCTCGACTCAGTCTGGAACATCTTCACCGAGCGGCTGATGCATCCGCGGTTGGAGCCGGTGGAAATCGACTTTGTGCGCAACCAGGCGCTGAGTGGACTGCGCCAGGTCACGGAGCATCCTGAACCGCTCATCGAGCGCGCGGCCGACAGCCTCGCGTTCCGGGGGCACCCGTACAGCATGTCACCCACCGGCAGCGCGGCCTCTCTGGCGACCATCACGCGTGAGTCGCTGCTGCGGTGGAAGCTGGAACAGCTGGTCACGTCGCGCATGCTGCTGGTCGTCGTTGGCAACGTGCCACGGGCGAAGCTGGAGCAGATGATCTCCTCGTCTCTGGGCACGCTCCCAGCAGGACAGTATGCGTGGGCGTTGCCCGACACGCTGCCGGCGCGCGCGTCGTCGCTGGTCGTGATCCCGCGGGCACTGCCGACGAACTACCTGAGCGGCACGTACCGCGGACCACGGGCCAACGAAAAAGATGCGGCGGCGCTGCGGGTGGCGACGGCCGTGCTGTCGGGGCAGCTGTTCAGCGAGATCCGGTCGAAGAACAACCTCAGCTATACCGCGAGTGCGCCGTATCACGACCGCGCGCTCGTGTCGGGCGGACTGTACGTCACCACGACATTACCCGACTCGGCAATGAAGATCATGCGCGACCAGGTGCGGATGATGCAGGAAATCACCATCCCCACCCGGGCGCTGGCTCCGCTCATTCAGCAGTTCCTCACCGAATATTTCCTGAACAACGAAACGAGCACCGCGCAGGCGGACTTTCTGGCGCGCTCGCAGTTGTATCAGGGCGACTGGCGTGCGGCCAACCGGTTCATGGCCGACCTGCGCGCCGTGACCGGTGAGGACGTGCGACGCGTCTCGCGCCGGTACCTGCGCGACGTGCAGTGGGTGTACGTGGGCGACCCGGCGCGCATCACGCGCCGAATCGCCGAGTCGTTCTAGGGGCGCGGCGACTAGCGGGGCGCCGACTAGCGGGGCGCCGACTAGCGGCGCGCCGCTAGGGCGACGCGCACGTCGTCGAGGCCCACACCCAGCGCGCGCAGTGCGACCAAGGCATGGTAGATGAGGTCGGCGGCTTCCTCGGTGGCGCGTCCCGCGTTGCCGTCGGCGCACGCGGTCACGAACTCCGCCGCCTCTTCGCCGATCTTCTTGAGGCGCAGATTGCGATCCGTGAGCAGGCGTTGGGTGTACGTTGGCGCAGCCTCACCGTCCACAAGAGTGGCCGCGCGGTCACGAATCGTGGCATCCACGACTGAAAGCACATCGGCTGCCGGGCCAGTGCCGGCAAAACACGACGTCGTGCCGTTGTGACAGGCGGGGCCCGCCGGGATCACGCGCGCCAGCACCGCATCGGCATCACAGTCTGCCTCGAGCGAAACCACCCGCTGGACATTGCCGCTGGTGGCTCCCTTGTGCCACGCTCCGCGCGTCCGCGAGCGGTAGTGCATTTCGCCGGTGGACTCCGTGCGTTCGATGGCCTCGCGATCTGCATACGCGACCATCAATACGGCCCCGGTGCCGGCATCCTGCGTGACGACGGTCACGAGTCCAGCGTTGCGTGAATAGTCGAGCTGGTCAGCGAGCGGCATCAGTACTCCAGAGCAGGGAACGCGCCACATCGGCAAGGGCGCGATTGGTGGCGATGGCATCGCCGGCGAAGGCGTCGCGGCGCCCGTTCCAGCTGGTGAACACGCCACCTGCCTCCTCGATGATCGCCAGGAATGGCGGAACGTCCCACGGATTCAGGATGGGATCGACCATCACGTCAGCGCGTCCGGTGGCCACGAGCAGGTAGCCGTAGCAATCTCCCCAGCTGCGGCTTACCGCGGCCTGATGCGACAGCACATCCCACCCCGCGCGGCGGTCGGCCGACGGGAAAGCGCGGTCGTCGGTGACGAGCACCGTGGCTTCACCAATGTGCGCGGTCGTACTGACCTGGCAGCGGGAGTCGTTGTGCCAGCACCCCTCGCCGGGAGCGGCCGCGATGTACTCCTCGACGGCTGGAAAGGCCGCCGCACCGGCCAACACATCGTCGCCTTCACAGACAGCCACGCAGGTGCCCCACAGCGGAACGCCGCGCACGAAGCTCTTGGTGCCGTCGATCGGGTCGAGGATCCAGCGGCGTCCGCTGGCGCCCGGCGTCTCGCCGAACTCCTCGCCCAAAATGCCGTCCGCCGGAAACCGCGCGTGGATCCATTCGCGCGCAATCTGCTCGGCGGCGCGGTCGGCCAGCGTCACGGGCGAGCCGTCGTGCTTGGTCTCGACGGCTACGCCTGTTTTATAGTATCGAAGTGCTACTAATGAAGCGATGCGGGCCACGTCGAGCGCGGCCTGCATCAGGACGGATGGGGCGACCGTCACGCAGCCTCCCGCACGGGTAGTCCAGCGGCGCGCATGGCGGCCTTGAGCGCCGAGACCGTCACCACGCCGTCGTGAAGAATGCCGGCCACGAGCGCCGCGTCGGCCCGGCCATGCAAGATCGCGTCACCGATGTGCCCGGCGATCCCTGCGCCGCCGCTGGCGATCACCGGAATGCTCACCGCCGCAGCGACCGCGCGGGTGAGTTCCAGGTCATATCCGCTGCGCGCCCCGTCACGATCGATGCTGGTCAACAGGATCTCCCCCGCGCCTCGCCGCGCGCACTCCGCAGCCCAACTCACCGCCTCGAGGTCGGTGGCCACACGGCCACCGTGTGTGTACACGCGATATCGGCCGCCCTCCCACTTGGCGTCTATGCTTGCCACCATGCACTGAGCCCCAAAGCGGTCGGCGCCCTCGGTCAGTACAGCGGGGCGCTGCACGATCGCCGAGTTCAGCCCCACCTTGTCGGCGCCAGCGCGCAGGGCGGCCGCCACATCATCGACCGTCCGTATGCCACCGCCAATGGTGAGCGGAATGAACAACCGTTCCGCCGTGCGCCGCGCCAAATCGAGCAGCGTGGCGCGCGCCTCGGCGCTCGCCGTGATGTCGAGATAGACAATTTCATCCGCTCCCTCGGCTTCGTAGCGCGCGGCAAGTTCCACGGGATCACCGACGTCGCGCAGTCCCTCGAACTGCACGCCCTTTACCACCCGTCCGTCCCGCACATCGAGGCAGACGATCAGTCGCCGGGTGAGCATCAGTCATTCTCCAGTGCCACGGCACCCTTGGTGCTGAAGACGGCTCCCGTGTCGACGAGCGCCTGGCGCAGCGCAAAGCCGAGCCCCTTGAAGGCCGCCTCGACCACGTGATGCCGGTCGGTGCCGCGCAGCACGCGCACGTGCAGCGTGACCTTGGAGGCGTCGCAGAACGAGCGCATCCAGTGGTCATACAGGGAGCTTGGCAGTGGCCCGCGATAAAACGGACGCCCGCCGGCATCGAGCACGACGTGCACGAGCGCGTCGTCCATGGGGACCGTGCGTTCCCCATAGCGGGCGCAGGTGGAGGGCAGCACGCGACGGAGCGCCTCGCCGATCGTGAGGGCAACGTCCTCGATGAGATGGTGCCGCAAGTCGCCGCTGGCCACGATCGTGAGATCGAGCCCTGCGTAGCGCGCCAGCACCGTCATCATGTGATCGAGGAATGGCACACCGGTCTTCACGTCGGCCTGTCCGCTGCCGATCGCCATCTCGACGCGGATGTTCGTTTCAGACGTCTTGCGTTCGACGGCAATCATGCGGAAAACTCCTCGGCGAGAACGTGTGGATCGATGGCCCCGGTGTAGAGCGCCATGCCAATGACCGCGGCGGAGACGCCCCGATCATCGAGCGCGCGCAGGTCGGCCAGCGATCCAATGCCACCCGACGCGATGACGGGAAAGGGCGAGACGGCCACGACGTCCTCCATGAGGGGGAGGTCGGTGCCCAGCATCTTTCCTTCGCGATGCACGGCAGTCACCAACAGCCCTGCCAGCGGAAAGGATGAGACGTCATCGATGACCTGCAAGACATCACGCGACAAGGTGCGTGCCCAGCCGCGCGTGGTCACCTTCCGTTCGCGCACGTCGGCCGCGAGGATGCACCGCCCCGGAAACCGCTCGGCCATGCTGGCCAGCCAGTCCAGATCTTCGAGCGCGCGCGTGCCGAGCACCACCGACTTCGCGCCGCTGTCCAGCAACGCGTCGATATCCTCCTCGGTGCGTACGCCGCCGCCCACCTGCACGGTGGCGGCCTGATTCCAGAGCAGCTGGATGACCGACTCACGATTGGACCCACGCCCCGTGGCCGCGTCGAGATCGACGACATGCAGGTGCGTAAAGCCGGCGGACACCCATTGCCTGGCTACGCGGCACGGGTCGTCGAGTCGCACCTGCTCGCGGTCATATTCGCCGCCCACGAGTTGCACGACGTGTCCTTCTCTCAAGTCAATGGCAGGAATGGCAAGCATACGGGTCAACCGGGAAGGACGGAGTTGAGAAACTCATGGATAAAGGCCACGCCGGGTGCGGAGCTCTTTTCCGGATGAAACTGAACGCCCAGGGTATTGCCCACGCGCACGGCCGCAGGAAAACGATCGCTCTCGTGCGTACTCCACGCCACGACGCACGATGGATCGACAGGGCGGCAAACGAAGGAGTTGGCGAAGTAGGCGGTGTGCAATGCGGCGCGCGTGAAGGCTGGGTCCGACGTTTCCTCAAGGGTGTTCCATCCAATCTGAGGCACCTGCGCGGCACGCAGCCGCGTGACGCGGCCGGCGATGACACCGAGTCCGGCGCCGGGTCCTTCGTCGCTGTCATCAAAGAGCAATTGCATGCCGAGGCAGATGCCAAGGCACGGCAGTCCGTTGCGCACCGCGGCGCGTGTTTCCTCGAGGCCGCCGGTCATGCGCTCGGCGGCGGCGGCGAAGGCGCCAACCCCAGGGAGAACCAGCACGTCGGTGTCGAGCGCGCCGCGCAGGTCGGTATCAAACCGCACCGTATGTCCCGGCGTCTCGAGCGCCTTTGCCAGCGAGTGCAGGTTCCCGGCACCGTAGTCAAAGATCGTGATCTTCATGCCAGTATCTCGCCGATGGCGCGAACGACCTGTGCGATCACCGGCCACGGCGCCATGCCAATGCGCAGCACGTCACCGAAGACCGGCAAGCCGGTGAAGGCGCGGACCGCAATTCCTCGCGTGGCGAGTGCATCGGCCATCGTGCGCGCATTGGTCACCGGCACGCACACGAAGTTTCCGCGCGAATCGAGCGGAGAGAGCCCGAGCGTGCGCAGTTCGCGTACGGTGCGATCACGGCACTCCACGGCGGCGCTGGCCTGAGCGCGCATCCAGGCGTCGTCGTGCGTGAGTGCTGCCACCGCCGCGCGCTCGGCCACCGCGTTCAGCTTGTACGGCCCGCGCGATTTCTGCACGGCCTGTGCCAATGCGCGCCCGCCGACGCCATAGCCTACCCGGAGACCGGCGAGTCCCCACGCCTTGGAGAACGTTCGCACCACGAGCAGTCGTTCGAGCGCCGGCGCGTCGGAACGAAGGTCCTCGAGTTCCGGCGCAAACTCGGCGTATGCGCCGTCCAGAATGACAATCGCCGAACTCTCGCGCACGATGCGTCGTACGATGTTTGCGTCGGTGATGGTGCCCGTGGGGTTGTTGGGCGAACACAGGTAGATGATGCGGGCGCCGGTGGCCAGCATGGCATCCGCGTCGGCTGAGCCGTCGGCGGTGAGTGGGACGGCAACGGGGACCAGGCCGTTGAGCCGGGCAAAGACCGGCACCATGGAAAACGAGGGCGACGGATGCGCCAGCACCGCTCCGGGTTCGGCCACGGCGCGGATGGCCGCGTCCAGCACATCGTCGGAGCCGCATCCCGTGACGATCTCATCGGGGGAGACGCCCAACTGCGTGGCCAGCGCGTCGACAAGGGTACGTCCGGCGACGTTCGGGTACTCCGAAAGTGCCGTCGCTTCCACCGCGCGCACGGCCGCGAGGGCCGACGGCGAGGTGCCGAACAGATTGATGTTGTCGCGCAGGTCTACCGCACACGACGTCACGTCGGGCGAATAGGTAGGCACGTCGCGTAGCGAGGCGCGGGCGATCTCGAGAGAGGTCATGGCGCCTCCGCGGCCCATTGGCGAGCCGACGCCGCGTGCGCCGGCAATCCCTCGGCGTCGGCAAGGACCCCCACATCAGCGGCCAGCCGCGCCGCGGCGTTTCGGTCGACGCGCTGCCAGGTTGTCCACCGATAGAAATCGACAGTGGAAAGTCCCGAGTAGGCGCGTGCCAGACCGCCCGTGGGCAGCACGTGATTGGCGCCTGTCAGATAGTCGCCGAACGCCACACTGGCGCAGGCGCCAACGAAAATTGTTCCTGCGCTGCGCAGGGACGGCACCAACGCGTCCGGGTCGCGAGTCGCCACCAACAGGTGTTCGGGCGCCCAATCATTGGAAAACGCCACCGCTTCGGTCAGTGAGGCGGCCAGGAGCAGCGCCCCGCGCGCGGCGAATGCGGCGGCGATCACCTGCCCCCGCGGTTCCAGCGGCACCATCTCGGCAAGGCGCTGTGCCACTGCATCGAGCAACGCCGCCGACGTGGACACCAGCACCACCGCTGCTACTGGATCGTGTTCAGCCTGAGCCAGCAGCTCCCGGGCAATCACGTCGGGAGCAGCCGTATCGTCGGCAATAATCAGCAACTCACTGGGACCGGCCGGGGAATCGATGGCCGTGACGCTCGACACCTGCACCTTGGCCTCGGCCACATAAGCGTTGCCCGGGCCGACGATGCGATCCACCGCCGGTATCGTCGCGGTGCCGTATGCCATGGCTGCCACGGCTCCGGCTCCCCCGACCACGAACAGCTGGTCGGCGCCGGCGAGCTCGGCCGCCGCCAGCAGCACCGGACTGGGACGCCCGTTCGGGGTGGGCGGCGTGCACACGATCACTTCACCGACCCCAGCGACCCGCGCAGGGACGACCCCCATGAGCAGGGAGCTCGGGTAGGTGGCCCGTCCTCCGGGCGCGTACACGCCAACGCGTCCCAGTGGATCGGGGCGGCGGCCAATGACGACGCCATCGGCCGTTGTGACTTCGCTGGCGACCGGACGAAAGGCCTGGTGCACCTGCCGGATGTTGGCCGCGGCGCGTTCCAGCGAACGACGGACGCCGGGATCGAGTGCATCGAGCGCTGCGCGCCAGGCGGTGCGAGGCACCTCGAGTGACTCGAGCACAACCCCGTCGTATTCGAGTGCCAGGGCACGAAGCGCGTCATCGCCGTCGGCACGTACGCGTGCAATGATGCGGCCCGTGCGTTCGCGGACCAGGTCATCGGCCGACGTGGCACGATCAAAGAGCACGCGGTGCGCGCGCGCATCGAGCGTCGTCACGGATCCGCGCACAGCCATGCTGAGGGTGGTCATGCCATCAACCGCTCGATGCGGGTAACCAGAATGCCTTCGCCACCGACAGCCTTGAGCTGGTTGATCGTCCGGTAAATGGTGGCGGCCGGCGACACGGCGTGCACGGCGACCATGGTCCCGCCGTTCATGACATCGATGACGGTCGGTCCGCTGATTCCCGGCAGGATGCGTCGCACCTCGTCGAGCCGGGCGCGTGGCACGTTGGCCATCACGTACCGCCGCTCTCGCGCGGCGAGCACTGAGGCAAGCGACGCGGTGAGTTCGTCGAGTGCCTGGGTGCGCGCCACGTCTCGTGGGCGGTTCGAGACGACGAGGTGTGCGGTGGACTCGAGAACCGTGGCCACTTCGCGCAGGCCGTTGACGCGCAGCGTCGACCCGGTGGAGGTGAGGTCCACGATGATGTCGGCAATGCCGAGGTGCGGCGCAATCTCCACGGCACCCGAGACCGGCACGAGCGCGGCACGCTTGCCGGCCTGCGTCAGGTACTCGCGCGTGAGGCGCGGAAAGACCGTGGCGATGCGCGAATCGTCCGGCACGTCCGCGATGGAGCGAACCGCGGAGTCGTCCCGGACCGCGAGGACCAGCCGGCAACGGCCAAAGGCAAGGTCAAGGCGGGACTCGAGGTCGCGCCCAGACTCCTGCACGAGATCCCAGCCGGTGATGCCGGCGTCGGCCGCGCCGTCCGCGACGAACTCGGGAATGTCCTGGGCGCGGACGAAGATGGCTTCGAATTCGCCGCCGAGCGACGCAACGAGCGCCCGGTCGGAGGACGAACGTACCTCGAGTCCGGCGTCGGCCAGCAAGGCACGGGCGTCCTGGTTCAGGCGGCCCTTGTTGGGAATGGCAATGCGCAGCATTGGAGGGGGATAGAGGGCAATAAAAAAGCCCGTCGGAGATACCGACGGGCTCGAAGGACTTGGCTGTTCGCAGCGGTTACGCTACCAAATGGATCAGCCGCACGCGCACGTGCTCCCTCGACCCGTCGGGCCGTGGTGGTGCACGTGATGGTGGCGGCGGTTGTTCATGGTCAGGGAAGCGTAGTCAGGTGCACCGACTCCGTCAAATTTGGCCTGGCCTGGGCTGGGAGGGGTGCAGGGGCGGCGCTTCCCTTCTATTACGGGAAAAACCGGATAGCTTTCCAGTGTCACAGGGAGACCCCCGAAGTGCGCATCCCAACTATCAAGATCGGTTCCCGGAGGAACGTCATGCGGTTCATTGGTTCGGCGCTCGTGGCGAGCGCCTTTGTACTCGGCGCGTGCGGTGGTGGTGAGAAGGCGCCGGCAGCAGATAGCGCGGCAGCCCCGGCAGCATCAGCGGCAGCCCCGACGGCAGCAGGCACGGCGGCCCCGATTACGGGCACGACCCACGAAGTGAAGATGCTGGGCGACGCGACGGGCTATCGTTACGAGCCGGCCAACATCACGGTGAAGGCCGGCGACGGCATCAAGTTCACCGTTGTGTCCATGGTTCCGCACAACGTGGCGTTCGATCCGGCATTGATCCCGGCTGACGTCAAGGATCAGCTCAACGCCAATATGGGCCCAGACAAGATGGGCGAGCTGTCGAGCAAGTTGCTGCTGAACATCGGCGATTCGTTCACGCTGTCGCTCGGCAACATCAAGCCCGGCTCGTATCCGTTCTTCTGCACCCCGCACCTGGCCATGAACATGAAGGGCGTCATCACCGTGCAGTAATTTGGGCGCCGCGTTGCGGCGACCGGTGAATGTTGACTGACGGGCGGGTCCGGACTTCGGATTCGCCCGTCATGTCGTAATATCCACGCATGCAGCGCGGCAACCCTCTCCCGACCCACCGAGCCGACTGGTTTGCCGCGCGCGCGCTGCAGGCCTCGCGCCGGCTGCGACCGTTTGCCCCCGTCGGCGTTCTGGTGTTCGTTTTGGCCTTCGCGGCGGTGCTCGTGCGGCCGGAGCGCATTCTTGGCACTTCCCTGGTAGTCGCCGTACCGGCGGTGCTCGTCCTGGCGGGGGTCGTGGTGTTTACGCTGGCTGTCGTAATCGAGGCACGCCGCCCGACGGTCGCGCACGCGCGCGAAGTGGAGCGCATCACCGGGGTTCCGGCGCTCGGCACGGCATTCTCCAGGCACCTGGCGCGTGAGGGAAGCGCGCGACTTCGACCCGGCGCCGGTCTCGATCCGCTGCGCACGGTCTATTTGGCATTGACGGCACGTGGAACGGGGGCGCGTACCGTCTGCGTCACGGGGGACGATCCAGAGCTGGTTGCCGCCGTGGCTGCTCGATTGGGGATGAGTGCCGCGAGTGATGAACGGGCCACGCTCGTGGTGGACGCAGCGCCGGGGACCCCTGCCGTCACGCGCTACTTTGGCGAGAGGCACGAACCGGGGTTTTCCGAGGCCATCGCCGCCGTGCGCCTCTGGCGGGAGGTGGCTCGGCCGGTCGGCGCGAGCGAAGCGCTGGGTTTGGATGTCGTGCCGGCCGGTGCCCGCCGCGCTGATACCGCGGCGTCCGTGGCCCTGGCGTCAAACCGGCACGAGTTCCAGCTGTTCGCGTCCGAATACGACTTTACCGTGGTTGCTGCGCCCACCAAAGGCTCCCTTGCGTCGGCGGAGATGTTGTTCGAACGGCCTCCGACCATCTACGTGGCGCGCGTCGCGCGAACCCTGTTGGGCACACTGATTGGCGAGGTGCGTGATCTTCAGCAAATGAACCTTGAGCTGTACGGGGTTTTGCTTATTGACTCAAGATTGTGATATCAATACCGTAAATATCTCTATAGTGTCGGTGTATTGTCGTATTACTGGCGCATAAATTGGATGTTGAATGAGTAAGACCAGCGCTACTTCCTGCTTGCCTGTTGTAATGCGGTCGGGGTGACGCCCGCGCGAACTTGGGGCATGCTTTGATCTCGCGCGGCACCTTCCCGACGCCGTGCTACAGTCGTGGGCCCGGTTGCCGATGCAGTCACCGGATACCGACACTATGTTTCCGTCACCCTGCCCCCCTTTTCGGCCCTATCCGACGCCATGACCGGCTACTCCGACCGCATCAACCACGCGTTCGCCTTCGCGGCCAAGCACCATGATCGACAGGTGCGGAAGGGCACACGCTTGCCGTACATCACGCACCCCGCGAATGTCGCGCTTATCCTGGCGCGCTATGATCAGCCGGACGACACGGTCATCGCCGGCATCCTGCACGACGTCATCGAGGATTGTGTTCGCGAGAACTGGACCCGCGAAATGCTCGAGGAACGAATTGGCGAGAAGTTCGGCACGGAGGTGCTGGACACGGTGCTCCTGGTGACGCACCGCAAGGTCGATGATGACGGCAACGAGTTGGACAAGCAGGAAAAGAAGGCGGATTACCTGCTCCGTCTGGCGCTGGCCAACGAGTCGGCGCGCTGGGTCTGTGCGGCCGACAAGATTCACAACGCGAGCTCCATCCTGGCGGATCTGCGCCGGACCGTGGATCCGGAGTCGGTGTGGGGACGGTTTTCCGCCGGCAAGGAAGGGACGATCCGCTGGTACCGTGCGGTGCACGAGCGGTTGAAGGGGCTCGGCTTCACCGCGCCGATTCTCGCCGAGCTGCGCGAAGTCACGGAAGCGCTGGAGTTGTACTCCGACATCGGCGCTGGGCACTCGGGCGGATAGCTGGCTTGGGCGGGTTCCGTTCATTCAACACGGAGACCGGAGTTGCACAGAGGGCCACGGAGGACTGCAACAGAAAATTCAAAGGGGTTGTGGCGGATGATACTGTCCGCCGCGACCCCTTTAAAGCAGTTGTCGTACTCCGTGGCCCTCCGCGTACCTCCGGTCTCCGTGTTGAAAGAACGGAGCTGGCCTAAACCGCCGGGTACGTCCGCATCACGTAGTCGTTCAGGATGACAAGGAACTCCTCGACGATCCGGTCGCCCTTGAGCGTCTTCAGCAACGCGCCGTCCACGTACACCGGCGCCTTGGGATCTTCGAATGTGCCCGGTAGCGAGATGCCGATGTTCGCGTGCTTGCTCTCGCCCGGGCCGTTCACCACGCAGCCCATCACGGCGACGTGCATCTCTTCAACACCGGGGTGGGACGCGCGCCATGTCGGCATCTGCTCGCGCAGGTACGTCTGAATGTCTTCGGCCAGCTTCTGGAAATACGTGCTGGTGGTGCGACCACACCCGGGGCAGGCCGTCACCTGCGGCGTGAACGACCGCAATCCAAGGGACTGCAGTATCTGCTGTGCGACGAGCACTTCCTCGGTGCGATCACCCCCGGGACGCGGCGTCAGCGATACGCGAATCGTATCCCCGATGCCTTCGGCCAGCAGGATCGACAGCGCCGCTGTCGATGACACGATCCCCTTCATGCCCAGGCCCGCCTCGGTCAGGCCGAGGTGCAAGGGGTAGTTGCATCGCGCGGCCAGGCGACGATACGCGTCCACGAGGTCCTGCACCTGCGAGATCTTGCAGGAGATGATGATCTGGTCATGCCGCAGGCCGACCTCTTCGGCGAGCGCCGCGCTGCGCAGCGCGCTTTCGAGCATCGACTCGATGTACACGTCCTTCGCTGCACGCGGTGTCGCGCTCGCCGCATTGGCGTCCATCATCTCGGTGAGCAGATCCTGATCCAGCGACCCCCAGTTCACCCCGATGCGCACCGACGTGTCGTGGTCGACGGCCACCTGCACGATCGTACGGAAATTTTCGTCGCGTCGTTTGCCGCCGACATTGCCGGGATTGATGCGATACTTGGCCAGCACGCGCGCCGTCTCGGGGTACTTGGCGAGCAGCAGGTGGCCGTTGTAGTGAAAGTCACCGACAATCGGCACGTCAACGCCGGCATCGGCGACACGGCGGGCCATTTCAGGCACGGCGGCGGCTGCACCCTCGTTGTTGACCGTGACGCGCACGATCTGCGAACCGGCGCGTGCGAGGGCAATCACCTGGGCGGCGGTCGACGGAGCGTCAGCCGTGTCGGTGTTGGTCATCGACTGCACCACGACCGGGTGCGCCGAGCCCACGGCGACGTTTCCGACGCAGGCGGTGACGGTTGGACGGCGGGGAGAAAAGACCACGGCAGGCGGGGTTGGGGACGGGTGGAAAACTAACGTCCGGTAGACGCCAGCGGTTCGGGGCGCGACATTCCAGTCAGACTCCCCGCCGAGGAATCGTTGATTATGTCCGATGCACCCGCACCATCCCCCGCCCCGACGCCACAAGCCCGCCCCGGCTTCGCTCGCCGCCATTGGGGGAAACTGACGGCATTCACCATCGTGCTCGTTCCGCTCATCGGCATGCTCCTGTGGGTTGGCGCGACACTCAGGTACACCTATTCCGAGGGGACGCGCACAGGCTTCGTCCAGAAGCTTTCGCGAAAAGGGTGGCTGTGCAAGACGTGGGAAGGCGAACTGGCCATGTCCACGCAGCCGGGCACCGCGCCACAGATCTTCAACTTCTCCGTGCGCAGCGACTCGGTCGCGCGTGAAATCGAGAAGATTGAAGGGAGCCAGGTGACGCTGTATTACAAAGAGCACCGCGGGGTGCCGACGAACTGTTTTGGCGAGACGCCGTATTATGTGGACGGCGTGCGAGGTACGAAGTAGACCGGGATGCCCTACACGAACTGCGGCGCCTGCGGGGCCAAGGCACTGGTGGGCGCCACGCGCTGCCCGCGCTGCCAGGCGCCGTTTGTGTCGTACGATGTGCAGGGCAAGCGCGTCCCGACCGTCAACTGTCCCTCCTGCGGCGTGCAGCGTCCGGTGGCCATCGGGGTCTGTCCCAACTGCCTCACCTCCTCCGGGCCGGCGCGCGCGCGTGTGGCTCGCAGTCTCACGTTTGTCGGCCTGGCGATCATCGTGATCATTGTGGCCGGGTACGTGATGTCGCGACGGTTAGGACCCACCTCGTCGGCTCCATTGGCAGTCGCCACGGCTGACAGCAGCGCCGATTCGATGCCGAGCCATAAGGCATCCGGCGATGTGCCTCGTCCGACGGCAGTCTCACCTGAACCGGCTGCGACCGTCGCCACTTCGACGCCGGCGTCCGTGCCCGCGCCTGCCCCAGCGGTGGTACGGACTGCCGTGCCGGTCGAACGTGCCGCAGTGAAGCAGAAGCCGGCGCCCCCGCCCTCTGTTGCCGTGCCGGATACTGGGCGCTGGGATGCGGCTGTGGCCAACACGTGGGTGCGACTGCGCTCCGCGCCCAGTCGGGAAAGCGCGATGTTGCGGATGATTGACTCTGCGCAGCACGTGCGCCTTGGTCCGCCGCTGAACGGCTGGCGATCCGCGCACGTGGGTGTCGATCGCGGATGGGTCGATCCGCGACTGTTCACGGTGATACCGGCGACACGTCCGTAGGTCCGGACGCGCGCCGCGGGGCTACTCCTCCAGGGCGCGCCCGAACTCGGCGCGGATACGTACGGTCCGCGACAGCTCGTCCGCGTTCTGCAGCACCTTCTGCCTGAGGTCGAGCGGCAGCGTGGGGTGGTCGCGCAGAAACTGCTGCACGATGTCGAGTGCCGCAGCCTCCGACTGCCCGCCGAGAAATGCGCCGAGCCATGAGCCCAGAAAGAAGATGCGGCGATTCGCCTGGATGAACGGCAGCGAATCGAGCGCGGGGCGCAGGTAGGCTCGCGTCATCGCCTGATGTTCGAGCGCATTGAAGGCGCCGAGTGAGCCACTGGCCCAGTCTTCATTGAGTGCGGCGTCGCCGAAGTAGCGCCTGAAATAGTCGGCCTTCACGGTCGCGTCGCCGCGCGCCGCGCCCACGGTGAATGCGCGTCGGCGTCCGTCGGGGGTGCTGTCGCGCGCCACCTGCGAGGCGAGCTTGGCCGCTGCGTCGGGGGCGCCGAGCACCGTGAGGTGCGTGACGATCTCCCAGCGCAGCGGATCCTTGACGGCGTCACCGGCGGCGGAGTCGGCAGCGAGTACGCCACGCAGCCGGTCGAGTGCAGCCGGCGTGCGCGAGATGCTGATGAACGCATCGAGGTACGCCCGCCGAATGCCGTAGGAGCGTGCGGCGTCATCCACCCCATGCCACAGGAAGGTTTCTACCGTGTGCTGCAGCGAGTCGCGTGCGGCGTCCACGAGGTACGCGTTCATGGCGCGCGACAGGCGACCGAGCTGGGTGGGGACGCTCTGCTCGTCGCTCTCCTTGGGGAGATCGCGGACGACGAGCCGTACGAAGCGCGCGGGGTGCAGGCGCGCCGCGCGCACTTCGTCCCAGAGGGTGCCCCAGAGCATGGCGCGAAGGAACGGATCCGTGACCATGGCAAGTTCGCCACCGAGCAGCGCGCGGCGGCTCATCGAATCGAGCGAGACGAGCTGGTAGCCGTAGTCGCGGACGTTGGCGTAGACGAACCGCACGTTGGCGAGGCCACGGGCCTTGGGCACATCGGTCACCGAGCCCTGTGACTCGACGTCGAACGTGCGCGATTCGCCGGTGACGGCGAGGTCTGGCCGCGCGCGGCATGCGCTGTCGCATGTTCCAGGGCGAAGCACCACGACCACCTGCGTCTTCAACGGCCAGCTTCCCTGCCCCGACACGTCCGGCTGCACGGGACGCTGTACCAGCTGCAGCTTCTCGATGCTCCCGCTCTTCATGGTGAGCCGTGTTTCGACCTCGGGCATACCGGGGCGCAGCATCCATTGCTTGCCCCATGCGGTGAGGTCGCGGTGCGATGCCTGGCCGATGGCGGCAATCAGGTCATGCCACGTGGCGTTTGCGTAGGCGTGCTTTTCGAGAAAGAGCTGCACGCCGATGCGAAACGCCGAGTCCCCGACCAGGTAGTTCAGCTGCTTGAGGACTGACGGCGCCTTGTTGTAGACGATGGCGCCGTAGTTGCTCTTGGCCTGGTCCAGATTGCCAAGCTGCTGCCAGAGGGGGGTCGTTCCCGCCGTCTGGTCCACACCGTAGGCCGCGGGCTTGTTGCGCAGGTAGAACGTCTTCCACGCGTCGCTGGTCGGTTCGAGGTCGTCGAGCGCCTTGGCGGCGATGTAGGTGGCGAAGCCTTCCTTGAGCCAGAGGTCGTCGAACCATTTCATGGTGACGAGGTCGCCGAACCACTGATGTGCCACTTCGTGGAGGATCGTCGAATAGCGTCCGAGTTGGCGCGGCAGGGTGGGGCGTTCGCGGAAGATGAACGAGTCTTCGTTATAGAAGATCGCGCCCGGATGCTCCATGCCGCCGAATGGGAAGGCGGGGGCGAGCACGAAGTCGAACTTCTCATAGGGGTACGGGCGCGCGAAGTAGCGTTCCATCCAGCTGAGCGCGCGCTGGTTGAGGGCGAGCAGCGTATCGACATCGGCTTCGGAAAAGCGGGACGCGCGTACCAGGACACTGACTTCCCTGCCCTGCACCGTGGACGATGCGCGGCGCCACGGCCCCGCGGCGAACGCGATCAGATACGTACTGAGTGGCCGGGTCTCGGCGAAGTGATGGGTGAGTGCCGCGTCGGAGGTGTCGGTGCGCTGGAGCGAACCATTGGCGGCAACCGTCCAGGAGGGGCGGGTGCGCAGGGTGAAGGTGACGCGCGCCTTGAGGTCGGGCTGGTCGAAGCACGGAAAGAGCTGATTGGCGTCGGCGGGAACGAGCAGAGTGTACAGGTAGTCGTTGCCGTCGGTGCGATCGGTGGATCGGATGATCGATGCACCTGATGGGGCGATGTCTGCCACGAAGGCCAGCGAGACCGTATTGCGGCCAGCGGAGAGCGTGGACGCCGGGAGGCGCAGATGGGCGCCGTTGAAATCGGTCCGGGCGACCGCGCGTCCGTTGACGTCGACGGCACCGAGTCGCCGGCCGCGGAAATCCAGGATGACGTCGCCGGACCCGGTGCGCGTGAACGAGACGGCCACCCGTCCGACGGCGCTATCCCGTGCCGTGACGTCGAGCGAGAGATCGTACCGGACATCGGACAGCGTGCGGGCGCGCTCGATAGAAAGCTCGCGGGAGACACCGCGTCCCATGAACAGGGAATCGATCGGGGAAGCGGCGAGCAGGGCGGCAAGGAGAAGAAGCACGGCGGGTTGGCAAGAGAAGGAGGATCAGTCAAAGTTCCCGGGTGGACGAAGCCGGGGCAACCGGGGGCTGTTCTCGCGTTCGGTGGGAGGCGCTGGGGCGCACTTGCCTATTTTCCCAGGAATCCATAACCTTGATGCGGATGCGATCTGGGGGGCCTGGTTCGTCCAGGTCCTTTTTTTGTATCCGGCCCAGCACGGGGGGGCTCCTAATATCCCGTGATTTTCACGATTGGCTTCGACTCGGGATAGGCTCGAGCTAGCGATCGACAAGATCAGGAGCAGGGAATGCGCACGACCGGCAAGGTGAAGTGGTTCAATGATGCGAAGGGCTTTGGTTTCATTACGCCAGACAACGGAACCAAGGATTGCTTCGTGCACTACAGCGCGATTCAGGGCTCGGGGTTCAAGTCGCTCGCCGAAGGCGATGCGGTCGAGTTCGAGATCACGCAGGGCGCGAAGGGCCCGGCCGCGGAGAACGTGACCAAGGTCGGCGGCTAAGCCTCGCTAAGCCGTTCGTCCGCAAGAGGGCCCCTGGGAAGCCAGGGGCCCTCTTTTGTGCTGGTCGTCAAACATTTGATTGTCAGTCCTTTGCTGCCGGGCGTCCTCGACGCGGGGGGATCACGTGTTCGATCGCGTCGGAGAGTCGTTCCTGAAGTCCTCGCCGGATCCTGGGGAGGTCGGCGTGAATGGCCAAATGGCCGTGCGGCGAGGCAATAACCCCTTCGCGCGAACCGAGGGCTTCTTCAGCGAGGAGCAGGGCAGTGGGAATCGGGATCGAAAAGTCCCGCGTCAAGTCGATGGCAATGGCCACCTGTTCGATGCTCGCCAGCGACAGCCGGCGAGCCAATCCCTGGGTTCTGCGTTCGAAGCCGCGCACGGGATACCGCGACAGAATGTTGTCGAGGTCCTTCTTGTGGATACCGAGTGCGAAGGCGGCTGTTCCAGTGGTGACGGCGCGCATTAAATATTGCTCATATTCGAGAAATAAGAATACTCATTATTGACGAATATATACAACGCCTGACTTAATGCAACCGTGCCAACAGGTTAACTGACATTGGTAAGCATTTGATTGCGCGCAGGCTACACCAGCGATGCTTTGGCTGCCTCAAGCTGCTGGCGCACAGATGCCGGGCCTGTGCCGCCCGCCACATTGCGGTGCGACAACGAAGTAGCAGGCAGAAGCTCCTGCATGACGTCCTCCTCAAAGGCTGCGCACGCCGCTTTGAAGGCACTCATCGGAAGCTCCGTCATCTCGATCCCGGCATCCTCAGCCTCCTTCACCAGCCGCCCCACGGCCCCGTGCGCCTCGCGGAAAGTCACACGTTTACGCACCAGATAATCCGCCAGGTCCGTAGCCATCATCGAACTGGTCACCGCCGACTTCATACGTTCCCGTTTGAATGTCAGCGTCCCGAGAGAGCCCGCCACGGCGGGCAGCAGCAGCGTCATGCCGTCCACGGCATCGAAGAGCGACCGCTTGTCCTCCTGCAAATCCTTGTTGTAGCCGCTCGGAAGGCCCTTGATGGTGCCCAAAAGCGCCACCAGGTCGCCCAGCATGCGCGCCCCGCTGCCTCGCGCCAGCTCCAAGGCGTCGGGATTTCGCTTCTGCGGCATCATCGACGACCCGGTGCTGAAGGCATCGCCGTACCGCACAAACCCGAACTCGCTCGACCCAAAGAGGATCAAGTCCTCGGCCAGGCGCGACAGGTGGGCCCCCAGCATCGACAGTGCAAACAGCACCTCGGCGATGAAGTCGCGGTCGCCCACGGCGTCGATGCTGTTGGGCGACACCGCCTGGAACCCCAGCGTCTCCTTGAGCACGGTGCGGTTCACGGGGAACGCTGACCCGGCAATCGCGCCGGAGCCAAGCGGCAACACCGCCGCCGCCTTGGCCGCAGCGGCAAGCCGCCGGCGGTCTCGCTCGAGCGGCCAGAAATGCGACAGCATCCAGTGCGCCCCGCTCACGGGCTGTGCGCGCTGCAAATGCGTGTACGCCGGCATCACGTCGCCCTCAAGCGATTCGGCTTGCGTGATCATTACCTGCTGCAGCTCGCGGATCATCGCATCGAGCCGCTCGCAGGCGCTCATCGACCAAAGCCTGGTGGCGGTCGCCACCTGATCGTTGCGCGACCGCCCCGTGTGCAGGCGCGATGCCACACTCCCCACCACCTCGTGCAGCAAGCGATCGACAAGGGTGTGAATGTCCTCGTCGCCGGCCTCAGGCGTTACGCCGCCCTGAATGCGGCGCGCTACCTCATCCAGGCCAAGCTCGATCTCCTTTGATTCCCCGGAGGTCAAGACCCCTGCGTTCGATAGCGCAACTGCCCATGCCTTAGAGAGTTGCACATCGAATGGCCAGAGCCTGAAGTCCACATCAATGGAGCGATTGACGGCTTCGAGCTCCGGGGCAGGGCCGCCGGCAAAGCGACCTCCCCAGAGTTTGTGCGACTTGCCGGCCATTGGTTGCTGGTCGTTCATGGATATACGAAAATGTTAGAGAAGTCGTGAAAACTACATATTTATGCGTTCGAGATCAACTGCTGATAATTCTGTACAAATGCCCGCCCGGCGATTCCGGCGGGCTGCGTGACGGGCGCTACCGCCCAGCCAGGGAAAGGAGGCGCTTGGCCACGCGCTCGCACGCCGCCTCGGTGCGACAAATAAGCAACACCGTGTTCTCTCCAGCGATGGTGCCGAGGATGTCGGGATTGCCCTCGGCGTCGATCGCCTCGGCGATGGGCTGCGCGCCGGCGCTGAAGGTCCGCACGACGATGAGTTCGCGCGTGCATTCCAGCTTCTGGAACAGCTGCGGCAACAACCCGCTGAGCACGGCGCGCCCCTCCTCACCCGTCGAGTGCTCTCCGGCGGTGTAGCGCACCCCGCTCGGCGTCGGCACACGCGCAATGCGCAGGTCGCGCATATCACGCGAAAGCGTAGATTGCGTGACATCCCACCCGCGCTCAGTCAGCAGATGGCGGAGCTCCTCCTGGCTGCCAATGGCGCGCGTGGAGACAAGCTCAAGAATGGCGTCCTGACGTTCACGTTTTGAAGCGGTCACAAGCTCCTCGGTTGCTGCGAGAGGATAGCACGGGCACCTCGGCCCCGTAAGCCGTGTTGACACAGGAGAACCGCAATATTATGCATTCTCTAATGCATAAGATACCAATTGGCATCCTTGGCGCCAGCGGCTACGCTGGGCGAGACCTGTGTGCGCTCGTTCTGCGGCATCCGCGGTTCGAGTTGGCCTTTGCCACGGCCAATGGTCGGCGCGGCGAGACCGTGGAGCTTCCCGGAGGGGCCGCTGTCACCTTTGTGGCGCCCGACGACGTGCCGTTGTCGAGTGCGGCGCTGGTGTTCAGCGCGTTGCCGCACGGGACGAGCGCCGAGTGGGTGCAGCGGGTGCGTGATGCAGGGGCGCGTGCGGTGGACTTGTCTGCCGACCTCCGCATCGGGAACACCGATGCGGACATCGTCTATGGATTGACCGAGGCGCGGCGCGACGAGATTCGCGGTGCCGACCTGGTGGCCAACCCCGGCTGTTATCCGACGAGCATCCTCATGGGGTTGCTGCCGTTGCTCGAACAGGGATTGGTGGCGCCGGGCACCACGATCAACGTGAGTGCGGCCAGCGGGGTCACCGGTGCGGGGATGACGCCGCGCGCGGATCTGCTGTACGGTGAAATCACCGAGAACTTTCGTGCCTACGGCATTGGCAACAATCATCGGCACCTCAGCGAGATGCGCGCGTTCGTGGCGGAGGAGGGGGTGAACGCCGACCTGATCTTCACGCCACATCTCTTGCCGACGGCGCGCGGAATCCTGGCGACGATGACGGTGCCGATCACGGCGCCCATCGCGGATCCGTTGGCGTTGTGGCAGCAGCGTTTTCATAACGAACCGTTCATCGAGATTGTCCGCACGCCGCCGGAGACGCGGCACGTGGCACACCGCAACGTGGTGCGCATTACGGCGCACGTGCTCGAGCACCTGCGCCAGCCGACGCTGCTTGTGCTGTCGGCGATCGACAACCTGATGAAAGGTGCGGCGGGGCAGGCCGTGCAGAACGCCAACCTGATGCTGGGCCTCGACGAAACGCTGGGGTTGCCGGCGTGAGGCGTGTGCTGAAGATCGGCGGGCGTGCGCAGGGCGATCCGCGTCTTCTCACGCAACTGGTGGCCACGTTGCGTCGAGGGGACTCGATTGCCGTGGTGCACGGCGGCGGCGACGAAGTGTCGGCGTTGCAGCGGCGTCTGGGTCTGGAGCCGCAGTTTCGCGGGGGACGCCGTGTGACGAGCGCCGAAGATCTGGACATCGTACGGATGATCCTGTCGGGGTCCACGAACAAGCGATTGGTCGCGCAGTTGATCAGTCACGGCGTGCAGGCGGTGGGGATATCCGGTGAGGATGGCCCGCTGCTGCAGGCGCGCATCACCGACCCCGAGTTTGGGCGCGTGGGCGGAGACATCACCGTCGCGCCGGCGCTCATCAAGCACCTGTGGAGCGTCGGCTTCATTCCGGTGATCTCGCCACTCAGTCGCGACCGTGAGGATCCGGACGGTGGCGGGCTCAATGTGAACGGGGATGATGCGGCCGCCGCCCTGGCGGCGGCGTTGGGCGCGGACGAACTGCTGCTGGTGGCGGACGTGCCGGGCGTGCTGGACGATGCGGGCGCCACGATTCCGCAGCTCGATGGCGCGGCCGCGCAGGCGCTCGTGGCGAGTGGGGTGGCGAAGGGCGGCATGGCCGCCAAGCTGGAAGCCGGCGCGTTGGCATTGCGCGGCGGCGTAGGGCGCGTGCGCATTGGCGACTTGCACGCAATTACCGACGCGACCGCCGGGACGCGTCTTCTGTTGTCACCTGTTTCCATCTGAGGGTTCGTCGATGACCACTGCACTTGCCGCCTCCACTGACGCCTTGCTGGGCACGTATCGTCGCGCCCCCATGGAGCTGGTGCGAGGTGCCGGCGTCGAACTCTTTGATGCCGAGGGGAAAGCGTACCTCGACTTCGTGGCCGGTATTGCGGTGAACGCCCTTGGATACGGCGACGCGGGACTGGACCGTGCGATGCACGACGCCATCGACAGCGGGCTGGTGCACGTCTCGAACCTGTACCGCACGTCGCCGGGGGAACGTCTCGCCGAGAAGCTGGTCGAGAGCTCGTTTGCCGATCGGGTGTTCTTCTGCAACTCCGGTGCGGAGGCCAACGAAGGGGCGTTCAAAATGGCGCGGAAGTGGGGACGCACGAACTTCGCGCCGCCCAAGCACGAAATCATCGCGTTGCGTGGTGCTTTCCACGGCCGGCTCTTCGGCACACTGGCCGCGACCGACCGTCCGCAGTATCGCATGCCGTTCCGCCCGCTGGCGGGGGGCATCTCGATCACCGAGCGGGACTTGAGCGAATTGGAAGCGGTGCTGAACCCCGAAACGGTGGCTGCGGTGATCGTGGAGCCGGTGCAGGGCGAGGGGGGGGTGCGGGTGATCGCCCCGGAGTTCCTGCGCGGCCTGCGCGCGCTGGCCACGGAGCGCAACGTGCTGCTGATCCTGGATGAGATCCAGTGCGGTTATGGCCGAACGGGAAAGTTCTGGGCGTATGAGCACGCGGGGATCACGCCCGACATCCTGACCACGGCGAAGCCGATGGCGGGTGGACTGCCGATGGGTGCCATCCTGATGACGCAAGCCGTGGCGGACGCGATGCAGCCGGGCGATCACGGCACCACGTTCGGGGGTGGCCCGATGGTCGCCAGCGTAGGGCTGCATGTCTTTGATCGTCTGCACGATCCCAAGATGCTGGCGCACGTCACGACCAACGGCGCGTGGCTCGGTGCGGCCCTGGAGTCGCTGGCCGCGCGGTCCATGAAAGTCCGTGCGGTGCGCGGCCTGGGCTACATCTGGGGCATTGACGTCACCGACGCCGCGAAGGACGTCGTGAGTCGCGCGCTCGACCTGGGGCTGCTCATCTGCTCGGCGGGCGAGCACACGGTGCGCCTGTTGCCGCCGCTGGTGGCGACGCGGGCCGACCTGGAGCGTGGCGTGCAGTTGCTGGAGCAGGCGATCGGGTAGTGGCGTTCTGTGCTCCATCGCCAGGATCAGTTCATTTAACACGGTCTCCGTGCTGAAATAGCCCGGGCCTTGGGTTGGGATCTGTGTTCTGTTCAACACGGAGGAAAATGAGGAATAGGAGGGCCACGGAGTACAACAAAATTCAAAGGGGCTCGGCGGACCGTACCGTCCGCCCAAGCCCCCAAGAAACGCAGTTGTCGTACTCCGTGGCCCTCCGCTACCTCCGGTCTCCGTGTTGAAAAATCCGGACCCGCGTTGCCAGCGTCGTTAACACGGTTGCTCCGTGTTAAAAGCACCGAACCTGAAAAACACTCAGTTACGGTCGCCGCAGCTCCGCTTGAACGTGGCGACGGTCTTGGCGGGGTTGTCGAGCATCGGCCAGAACTCGTCGAAGTACTTCTTCATGCGTCCCTTCACGGCCGGGGTCAGGGGCTCGAGCTCCGTGTAGGCCGAGTCCATGGACGCGCGCCGGGCTTTGAACCGCTCGAACACGGGCGCCATCTCCTCGGCGCTGCGGCAATCGCCACGCCAGAGGCGATCGCGCACGGTGCGAATGGGGAGCGACTTGTCGGGGAAGGAGTAGCGTGCCTCGACGGCACCGGACCAATCGAAGTCGTATGGTACCGGATGCACCGTACCCACCGAGTCGCGCAGCATCGTGACGTTATGCAATCCGGCCACCGACCAGTCGGTGTTGCCTGCCATATAGGCGAACAGTTGCATCAGGCCGAACTGTTGCGGTTCGAGATCATCGAACATGGCGCCCTTGGTCTCGAACTTCCTGGATGACCGGCGTTGGGCGAGGTCGCCGTCGTCCTCCACGAAGAAGGCCCAGCTCTGCACCGGCTTGGATTTGCCGGTGGAATCCTGGAACGTGACGTGCGCAAGACGCGTGCGGAAACTCCACGGCGTGAGCGCCTGATACATCCGGTACAGTGAATACTCCTGCAGGATGTATTGCTCGTAATCGCTGTTCGACGGTCGGCACGAGCTGGCGAGCTTCAAGGTGCGATTGCCTTCGAAAATGGTCTTCCTGGCGACGTCCTTGGTCATCTCCACCTTGAGGGGTGGAAAGTCGCAGTTGCGGGTCTGACGGCGAAAATGTCCCCGCGTGCGCAGCGTGATGGCGACCGTCACGGCAGTGCCCGCCGAGTCCTTGTAGGACAGCTCGGCGCCATGCGTGACGCGCTCGGTGGAATCGCGATCGCGAATCAGCTTTCCCAGCCCCGTCGTGATGGTGACCTCGAGCGCATCGGGCTTCTTGAAGAGCCCCTGCGCGACCGCAGGGACGGGCGCCATCAGTGCGATGGTCGCGAGGATGCGGTGGGCGGTACGCCTGTTCATCGGAATTCCACTCCTTCCACGCCGGCGTCGGGAATGGCGCGCAGGGCGTCGTGGACGACACCCCGCGTGACGGTGTCGGCGAGGTCCACGCCGTACTCCGCGGTGCGTGTGCCGTCTTCGGCACGTTCGGCGCCCATGTACTTCCATTTGACAAACAGGTCGTTGAACTCGCGCTCGATCAGCGGACGCGTGACATCCAGGCTGGCACATCGTACGCGCAACAGGCCCTGAAACTCGTGCCGGAGAATGTCCGGCTCCTCGTTGACCATCTTCCGCTTTCGCTTCCAGGCGCGGTCGGCGAGCGCCTCAAGTTGTTCCGGCGCGAGGGACTTCAGGACTTCGTCGTCCATCTTGGCCACGAACGTGCCGGTGCGGCTGGCTACCGTCAGGGCGCGATCGAGCTGGCGTTGCGCCCGTTTACCTTCCAGCAACGCCGGCGAGCGGCCGAACTCGGTGGCCCAGAGTCCCACGGCGAGCAGGTTGAAGGCCAGGGACAGCATGGCGGCCACGCTGGGCTCGACGGCGGCCGCCAGGCCGATGCCGGTGACGCAGAAGATGGCGGCCGCGTCCTTGGTGTCTTCGAGGTTGGTGCGGAACCGCACGGCGGCCACAATGCCGCCAAGCGAGAAGGCGAGGGCGAGCGAGTGTTTGACCAGGACGACGATGCCCGCAATGACCAGCGGTAGCACGAGGAGCGACTGGACCACGGATTGCGAAAAGCCCTTCTTCTGCCGCGTCAGGATGTAGATCCAGGCGACCGGAAGGGCGAACAGGAACGCGCTGGTCATCGCCACGACGGTTGGCAACGCGGCGGGGCCGCTTGAACTCGTGGTCAGCATATCCTTCTTGGACGCCACGGCCGCGAATGCATCGAGACCGGTGCCGCTGAGGGCGCCGAGGCCACCGACCGAGTAGTCCTTGAGCCAATAGAGGACCACGGCGAGCGTCATATAGTAGAGCGTCGTCCGGAGCAGGATGTTATCCCAGACCGGGACTGACTTGTTGGAACTGTTCACGGGGAATCCTGGGAAGGGCAGGGGTCCTTACGGCCTACCTGCAGAACTTGTGACAGTGCCCGTGGGGTAGCAACCGGGTAGGCCCTCCGGCCACCCTCTGGCGACCCCTCTGGCGACCCTCTGGCGAGGGAGCGTTCCACCGTCCATCGTTGGCGAACCCTTGCCATCACTCTTTCAGGGACTTCTTTCGTGATCCGCCGTTTCATCGTCACTGCCTGTCTGTCTGTAGTTGCACCGCTAGGTGCCGTCGCCCAGAAACCCGCCGCCGCCGACCGGCCTACGCTGGTCGTGTTCCTGACTGTCGACCAGATGCGTTCAGACTATCTGGCGCGCTTCAAGCCCCAACTGACGGCAGGCCTCAAACGGCTGGCCGATGGTGGGGCGGTCTTCCGAAATGGCTTCCAGGACCATGCCATCACCGAGACCGCTCCCGGGCATTCGACGGTCATGTCGGGGCGTTTCCCGGTGCATAACGGCATCACGGCCAATGCGCAGGGCGTCAACACGACGGACGCGCCGCTCATCGGCGGCGCCACCGAGATCGGCGCTTCACCGTTCCGGTTCAAGGGCACAACGCTCACGGATTGGATGCGTGCGGCCGATCCGTCCATGCGTTTTCTGTCGGTGTCGCGCAAGGATCGTGGCGCCATCCTCCCCATCGGCACGTCGAAGGGGGATATCTACTGGTGGAGCGGCAACGCGGGGATCTTCACCACGAGCACGTACTATGCGGATACCCTGCCCACGTGGGTGCAGCGCTTCAATGCCCTGAAAGGCTACGCGGGCTACGCCGGGAAATCGTGGGATCTGCTGCTGCCGGCCAGCAAGTACGTGGAGCCGGACAGTGTGTGGGAGGAGTCGAATGGGACGGATTTTGTGTTCCCGCACCCATACCCCACCGATGTCGCAAACGTGGCCAAGGGGCTCTCGAACTATCCGGTGATGGATTCACTGATCCTGGCCTTCGCGCTGCAGGGGCTTCAGGAAAAGCAGCTGGGGAGCAATGCCCAGCGCACCGACCTGCTGGCCATCTCGCTGTCCACCACGGACGCCGTTGGCCACAAGTACGGCCCCGATTCACGGGAACTCCACGATCAGATCCTGCGCGTCGACCAGTACCTGGGCGTCTTCCTGGACTCGCTGTTCAAGTTGCGCGACCAGAAGCGCATCATCATTGCGTTCACGGGCGACCACGGCGTGTCGCCGTATCCCGAGGTGCATTCCGGGCGGTATCCCAACAAGGATGCCAAGCGCGTGAATCTCACCCCGCAGGTGACGGCGTTGAAGGCCTCGCTGACTGCGGCCTCGGTGCCGGACAAGGCGTGGTCGTTTGACGAAGGCATCTTCTTTGTGCGCAACGCGGCAGCGTTTGACAGTGCCAAGGTGAACGCCGACTCGGTGGCGCGCGCGTTTGCGGCGGTGCTGCGCACGGTGCCTGGCGTGTTGCGTGCCGACCAGTTCACGGATTTCGCCAAGGCGAATCTGGCCAAGGACAAGATTGCGCGCCGTTGGCTGCACATGTTCGACGCGGGGGGCGCGGCGCGCATGGCGGTGACGCTGACGCCGTACAGCTACTGGGAGTCCACCACGTACGCCACGCACGGCATGCCGCACGATCCGGATGCAGGGGTTCCCGTGCTGTTCTGGGGAATGGGAGTGAAGGCGGGAGCGTACTCAGACGAAGTGCGGACCGTGGACATGGCGCCAACGCTGGCGGCCCTCCTCGGTATCAAGCCAACACAAACCATCGACGGCGTGATCCTGAAGAAAGCGGTACGTGGGTCGAAATAGCGGGGCATCGCGCGGTCCGACGGGGAGAACACCCGCCGTCGCTGCGGCATTCGATGAACTGCGTTTTGGTCGGGAGAACACGCTCGATCTGCGGACGAGCCTTCCGACGGGCGACGAGGCAGCCCGCCGGGCAGAGGCGTTCCTGCGCGAGCGGCAGGTGGCAAAGGCCCGCGAAGTACTGGTCATAACGGGCCGCGGGAACCAGAGCGAGGGTGGTGTGCCGGTGGTACGGCCGGCCGTCGCGAGCGCGCTGGCGAAGTTGCGGCGCCGTGGGGTGGTGGAGGCGTGGCAGGAACACACCGCAGGGTCGTTCGTGGTTACGCCCGCGCCGATCACTGCGTTATTTGAGGCACCTCGTCGCCATGGCGACCTCGCGACCGTGGTCGTGGTGGATGACGAGGCATTTG
>SESH01032412.1_pt1 | contig 29478 bp, 21 predicted proteins | sample 3171561 | NCBI WGS metagenome assembly SESH01 (sample SAMN10866947, study PRJNA518727) | freshwater metagenome | biome: subpolar coniferous forest; feature: holomictic lake; material: water; isolation source: holomictic Lake 442 2011 16.5 m and 2014 13 m | place: Canada: near Kenora, Ontario
CCATGGCCGAGGGTTTGGGTTTGGGTTCGGCATCGCCGGGCAGGGCTGGCAGGGACTGCAGGGGGCGGTCGCCGAGGGCCTTTGGCCGCCCATTACCCGCAGCAAGATCCCGCTCCTCCAGGGCCATGGAAGGCGGGGGCGGCACCAAGACCCGCTGGCCAGGGCGGAACTGTTTCGGCGTCAGGTCATTGGCTGCGAGCAGGTCCTCCGGCGTCAGCTTGAATCGCTTCGCAACCTTGGTGAGGGTATCCCCCTTGCGCACAGTGTAGGTCTTGAAGTCCAGGCGCTTCCCGGCGGGCAGGCGAGCCAGTTGACGAAGGCAATCCATGGCCCGGCCGGGGGGCACGCGGAGTTGATAGGTGCCCGGCGGTGTGGAGCCACGCAGCAGTTCAGGGTTGAGTGCCTTCAGGGTGGCGGCATCGGTGGCGGCGCACCGGGCCAGCACCGTCAGGCTGGTCATGCTGGCAACCGTGACGGTCTCATAGGCGTAGGGCGTGAGCGGGACGATGCGCAGGCCGTAGCGCTCGGGACTGTGGGCGATGAGGATGGTAGCGCACAGTTCCGGAACATAGTTCTTGGTTTCAGTCCGCAGCCACCGGGACCGGGAGAGATCCCAGAAGTTGCGGGTGCCAATATTCTGAATGGCCCGTTCCAGCGTGAGCGGTCCAGCGTTGTAGCTGGAGGTCGCAAGATACCAGTCACCCGAAATCTCGAAGAGGCGCTTGAGATAGCGGGCGGCAGCCCGGGTGGCCTTCACGGGATCCCGCCGTTCCTCCACCCATGCATTCCCATTCAGGCCATAGATACGGCCCGTGGAGCGGATGAACTGCCACATGCCAACGGCCTTGGCCCGACTGTTGGCTTCATTGCGGAAGCCCGATTCGATGACGGCCAGGTAGGCCAGGTCCGCGGGGACGCCCTCCTCGGCGAAGACCTGGCGGATCATGGGCATGTACATGGAAGCCCGCCCCAGGGCGTTCTCCATGAAACCGCGCTTGGTAGTGCTGAACAGGTTCACCCAGGTGAGCACCTTGTCGTTCAGGTCGATTGGAAAATCGTAGGTGGCACCCTGCTCTGCCGCCCGCACCCGCTCCAACTCCAGCCGGAGCTGGTCTCCGCGGATGGATACGATCTCTTCTTGGGCCTTGAGGCCGGGATCCTCCGTGGGTTCTTCGGAGCCAAGTTGTTCTTGGACCTCCTGCAAGCGCTGGAGGAGGGCCTGCACCTCCGCCTGGCGAAGCAGCGAAGTGGACCAGTCGGCAGTGAGGAGATCAGCCTCTTCTGCGCTGGCGGCAGCCGCCTCTTCGTCTTCCGCCTCCAGAGCTTTTTCCGCGGCCTCCACCAGAGTCTTCAGGTGGTGGATGCGGGAGGCATCTACTTCGGGAGCACGGGCAGCCGTTACTGGCACGTGAAGCAACGGCGGAGCAGGCGGCGGTTGGGCCGCGAGCACCCCCCCCAGCAGGGCTGCCAGAATCCCGGTGACCACTAGTGGCTTTCGGCGCTGACCAGAGCCTCGTAGGCAGCGGGATCGAGTAGTCCGGAGGTATCGCCGGTCAACTTGATCTTGACCATCCAGCCTTTGCCGTAGGGATCCTCGTTCACGGCCTCGGGATGGTCCGCCAGGGTGGTGTTCACTTCCAGCACACTGCCGGCGGCGGGCATGTTCAGTTCGGAAACCGTTTTGACCGATTCCACTGTGCCGAATTCGCTGCCCTGATCAAAGGACGCTCCCACTTCTGGAAGGTCCACGAAGACCACGTCGCCCAGCGCATCCTGGGCATAGGCCGTGATTCCCACCTGGGCCGTGCCGTCTGCTGCGGGCCTCAGCCATTCATGATCCTTGGTGTACTTCAGGTCGGCGGGAAACATGGATCCTCCTGGGACTGTGGATGAATGGTCAGAGGCTTGCGGCTATTTCTGACGCCTGTAGAAAGGGGTGGGAATGATCACGGCGTTCACCACTCGGCCCCGAATATCAATCTGGAGGGCACCCCCCAGCCGGGCCAGTGCCGTGGGGACATAGGCCAAGCCGAGGTTGATGCCGCAGGTGGGCGAAGGGGCGGCACTGGTCACGAAGCCGATCGGCTGACCATCCTGCACCACCGGCATGTGGTCCCGGGCAATGTCCCGTTTTTCGAGGGTCCGAAAGCCCACCAGCTTGCGGGGCGCTGGCACCGCCTTGGCTGCAAGCAGAGCTTCCCGTCCGATGAAGTCGCCCTTGTCCAGCTTCACAATCCAGCCCAGGCCTGCCTCCAGGGCATGGATGGTGTCATCGATCTCATGGCCGTAGAGGGCCATTTTGCCCTCGAGGCGCAGAGTGTTGCGGCAACCCAGGCCTGCGGGCGATAGGCCGAAGGGTTCTCCGGCGGCCATGACGGCGTTCCACAGTGACTCGGTGGCATTGGCGGCGCAGTAGAGTTCGAAGCCATCCTCCCCGGTGTAGCCCGTCCGGCTGATCAGGCACTCGATTCCGGCCACCTGACCGTGGGTGAAGAAGTAGTAGCCGATGGGGGCCAGCGGTGTCTGCGTGAGGGATTGGAGAATGCTCAGAGACAAGGGGCCCTGGAGGGCGATCTGGCCCGTGGCCGAGCTTTCATTCACCACGGTGCAGTCGTAGCCCCCCGCATGCTCCTGGACCCAGGCGAAGTCCTTGTCGGAATTCCCGGCGTTGACCACCAGCAGGAACTCCGACTCGCCCTCCCGATAGACCAGGAGATCATCGACGAAGGTCCCGTTCGGGTAGAGGAAGGCGGTGTAGTGCACCTGGCCAATGGCCAAGGCGGCAACGGCGTTGGGGGTGAGCTGTTCGACCAGGGCGAGAGCCCCAGGTCCCTGCACGCGGATCTCGCCCATGTGGCTGACATCGAAAAGACCCGCTCGCGTCCGCACCGCCTCATGCTCAGCGATGATGCCGGCCGGATACTGCACGGGCATATCCCAGCCTCCGAAATCCACCATCTTGGCATTCAGGGCCCGATGGGCAGCGTTGAGGGGGGTCTTTGTTAACTCAGACATCAGGAACTCCAGAACCTCAGTCTATCGCTGGGGGACCCAGGGCAGAAGGCCTGGCACAGCCCATCCCAGGCGCCACCGACCACCGCCCTCCTCGGTTGTGACCAGGCGCACAGCCAGGGGCAAGAGGAGGACACCGGTTTCAACCGCACGGTCCAGTTCCATGGCATAGAGCGGATCGATCTCACGGGCTGCATCGAAGCGATCCACATCCGTCCGATGGACAAAGAAGGCGATGGCGGCCCGGTGGCCGACCCGGACCATGGCCTGGAGCTCTCGCAGATGCTTGGTGCCGCGCTCGGTGACCGCATCCGGAAAGAGGGCCCAGTTCCCCGCCTTGAGGGTGCAGTTCTTGACCTCGATGTAGACCTGCCGCCCGTTTCGATCAAGAGCCAGGACATCAATACGACTGTTCTCGCCTCCGTATTTCACTTCGGTGCGAACGCTGGCCAGCCCAGGCAATCCTGGCAGGGCATCCCGTCGAGCGGCCTCGGCCACCACCCGGTTGGGCAGGCCTGTTTCCACCCCCACCCACCCGCCAGGGCGCTCCACGGCCAGCCAGGTGTACCGCAGCTTGCGGTCCAGATTCGCGGCGGGTTCCAACAGCACGCGATCACCGGGTTCCCAACAGGTCTTCATCGAACCGGTATTGGTGCAGTGGGCGGTCACCAGGCTGCCATCTGCCAGTTCCACATCCGCGAGGAACCGCTTGTAGCGCTGAATCAGCCTGCCGGGGAGCAGCCCATGCCTTTCCAGCAGGATCATGGCCACCGGGCCAGGATGCGATCCACCGCATCAGGAAGGCTGTCAGCCACCAGATCCGCGGTAGCACCGTCCACTTTCGACCCATAGCCGGTTCGCACGAGGGCCACACTGCACCCGGCCCGGCGCCCCGCTTCGATATCGATGTCCTTGTCGCCCACCATCCAGGAGCAGGCTAAATCCAGGTCATGCTCCTCGGCGGCCATCAGGAGCATCCCGGGGTTGGGCTTGCGGTCCGGATGATCCGTCACCGCGTATTCCCCCTGCCCCTTCTGGTGGTGCGGGGAGACATAGACGGCATCAATGCGGGCGCCCTCTAGGGCCAGCAGGGATTCCATCCGCTCCATGACGGCGGCGAAATCCTGCCAGGTGTACTTTCCGCGTCCAATGCCGCTTTGGTTGGTGACCACCACCACCGGGATGCCCTTTTCATTGAGCCTCGCCACGGCTGCGGCTGCGCCGGGAATCAGCACCATCTGCTCGGGGTCGGACAGGTAGTCGACCTCCTCATTGAGGGTGCCGTCACGGTCCAGAAAGATCGCGGGCCTCAAGGCAGCCACTCTGCCACACACACATCGAACTGGCGGGAGCCCCTTGGCGTCCGTCCGCTCACAAAAAGCAGCTTCTTGCCGTCCGGACTGAAATGAGGGAAGGAGTTGAAGCCGCCGGTCCAGGTGATGCGCTCCAGGCCGGTGCCATCGAGTCGGACGAAGAAGAGATCGAAACCCCGGCCCTTGCCTTCGTTGTCATGGTGGTTGCTCGCAAAGACCACGCCCTGGCCATTCGGCGTGAAGATGGGCGCGAAGGCCGCACCCGGGAGTTTGGTCACCTGCCGCTTGCCGGTGCCATCGGCGTTCATCACCCAGATATCCATGTCCGTGGGTTCGACCAGATGTTGCTTGAGGAGTTCCCGGTAGCGCGCGACTGCTGCCTCCCCCTTGGGGTAGTTGGTGCGCCAGACAATCTGCTTCGAATCGGGGCTGAACACCGCACCACCGTCGTAGCCCACCCCCTCCGTGAGGCGGATGAGGTTTTTCCCGTCGAGATCCACCCGCCACAGATCAACATCGCCGCTGCGTTCGCTGGTGAAGACGATCCACTTGCCGTTGGGTGCGACGGTAGCCTCGGCATCGTAGCCGGGGGACGGCAGGAAGGGCTTGGCCCCGCTGCCGTCGGCATTGGCAATGAAGAGGTCATAGCCCTGGAAGACGGGCCACTGGTACTTTCCGGGCGTGTAGGGTGGTGGCTCCGGGCATTCTGGCCCCGCCCCCTGGGTGCTGGCAAAAATCAGCTGCTGGTCCCCTGGCAGGAACCAACCGCAGGTGACCCGGCCCTTGCCAGAACTGACTCGCTTCTGCTTGGAGCCATCGGCGTTCATGGTGTAGAGCTCATCGCAGGGATGGCCATCCCGGGTGCTTTGAAACACGATCCTCTTGCCGTTGTTCGACCAATAGGCTTCGGCGTTGGAACCGGTTGACGTGAGCTTACGCACCTGGCGCAGGTGAACTTCCTTCGCATGGCGGAGTTCATCACCGGGGACGGGAGCGTCTCCTGTGGGCGGGGTCTGGGCGGCTAGCCATCCGGTCAATAAGAACAGCACTGCAAGGGGACGCATCATGGGCAACCTCCCGGTTGGAACAGGAATCTGAAAGGATGGCAGAAATGTTTAGGGAGATCGCCTAGGGCATCGGGAGAACCAACTGGAGGAGGGAGCCCTTCTCCCTGGGAGGGATCGCGATAGAACCCCCGTAGGCAGCCAGGAGTTGGACACAGGCCGGCAGACCCGGCCCAGGATGGCGCCCTCCCTCCTGTGCCTTGGCCCGCAGTTGCGGAAAGGGCTCGAAGGCCCCCTCCAGCAGGCCCGCTTCGATGGGCATGCCATCGTCCTCCACCTCGAGCAGGAACTGTCCTGACTCACCCTTGGTCCGCAAAGTGACCATGCCCGGCTGACCCACAAGGCAGTGCTCAAGCGAGTGGAGAAGAATCTCGGCGAAATCCAGGTGGACTCCAAACAGGCGGTCTGCGGGAGCCTGGAAGTCCAGATTCAGCCGGATTTCGGCTGGCAGAATGCCTCCGGCCAGCAGGAACTCCACTTCCTGCCGCAGCAATTCGTGGAGGTGCAGCCAGCCCGGGATGCTGGCTTGACCCAGTGCGGTCCGACTCAGCAGGCCGGTAACTAGGGAGTCCACCTGGGCAACAGCGCCCTGGATCTGGTCGATGGCGTGGTGGGAGTCCGCCCTGTCCTCTGGAGCGGGGCCCGCGGGCTGCCCCAGGAAGCCAGCCAGCCGAGCGCTCTCCTCCTGCAGAGTGCGGACCGGGATGAGCAGGCGCTGGGCGACATTCAGGAAGAGTCCCCCCAGCGCCGTCTTCTGATTCTGGGTTCCCAGCGCCCGTTGGGCATCGACGAGATCTTCATAGGCAATTTCCATGCTCTCGTAGCTGGTGCTGAGGGCCTGGCTGGCCTCGTCCAGATGGCTGATGAGCTCGGCATTCTCCAGGCTAACCTGCAAGATTTCAGCATAGAGGGCAACGAGTTCGATCTCAAAGGGCTGGAAGTCCCCCTGAGCCCGGTCTAAGGCGAGCAGGCCGCTGAGGTCCCCATCGCCTGAGCGACTCCGCAGCGGCAGCAGGATGGCCCAGGCACGGGGACTCCACAGACCCAACTCGATGCCCTGCTCCCAGGCCGAGAGTTTGCGCAGTTCAGTCCCAGCCCAGACCCCTTTCCCAGTCTGAGACCCCACCCATGCAGGCAGGAGATGCTCAGCGGGAAGCACCGGGGCCTCCTGGAAGCCAGCCGTCGTCCTCTGCAGTCCCCGGAAATAGGCCCCGCTATCGTGGCGCAGGTAGGATTGCACCTGGTCCAGGTTCAATTCCCGCTGAAGCTGCCCCAAGACCCGTTCCTGGATCTCAAATCGGTTCCGGATCGAGATGATGTCCTTGCTCAGCGAAAGCAGGCTCGAAAGGTGATGGCTGCGCTGCTCCAGTTGCCCCTGAGCTTCGAGGAGCTTCTGGTTGCTCTCCTGAGCCTCCCGGAGTTGAGCTTCAAGGTGCTTGACCACTTCCTGGGTGAATTGCCGGAGGGCCGCCCCCTCCCGTCCCTGCTCCAGTTGGTCCCGATGTCCGCCTAGGTAGGCCTCCACCTGACTGACAAACAGGAAGGGATCAATGGGTTTGGAAATGAAGCCATCGCAACCCGTTACCAGGGCCGTTTCCCGATCACTCCGCAGGGTCTTGGCGGTCAACGCGACGATGAGGGTATTTCGCATCTCCTCGCTTTGGCGGAGCTTCGTGGCCACCTCGAAACCCGATAGCCCCGGGAGGTTGATATCGAGCAGGATCAGAGCCGGTTTGAGCGCGAGGGCGCTGTCGAAACCCCTGAGTCCGTCCTCCGCCCAGTGCATGTCGTAACCAGCCTGGGACAGCAGGCGCTGGACGAGCCTCCAGTTCATTGGGTTGTCTTCGATGCAGAGGATGCGGACTGCCGTGGGGTTCATGTGGAACCTCCATCGAGCCTGGGCATCTCCAGCGTGAAGGTGCTCCCCTCCCCCTTGCGGCTTTGAGCCGAGATGCTCCCCTGCATCAGGCCCATGAAGCGCTGGCTGATGGCCAACCCCAAGCCGGTTCCACCGAACCGCCTGGTGATGCTGCCGTCCACCTGCTGAAAGGGCATGAACAGGCGCTCCAATTCCTCGGGCGCCATGCCAATGCCGGTATCCCGAATGACCACTCGGAAGCGGTTTCCCGTGGTGCCGGCCGAGATCGCCACCGTGCCGCCTTCGGTGAACTTGATGGCATTGCCCACCAAGTTAGTGAACACCTGGCGGAGGCGGTCTGGATCTCCCATGACCCGGATGCGGGTTTCCGGGCGCTCATAGAGCAGGGTGATCGGCCTCCCGTGGATGAGACCGGCGGACATGGCTTTCACTTCATCCAGTAGCCGCAACGGATCAATCTCCTCGAGGTCCAGTTCCATTTTGCCTGCTTCGATCTTGGAGAGGTCGAGGATCGAATCTATAAGCCCCAGCAGTGACCGGCCATTCTGGTAGATGATCTGAAGATCCTCAGCCGCCTCCTTGCCCAGGCGACCTTCGGGATCCAGCATCAGCATTCCTGAGAAGCCGATGATGGAGTTCAGGGGTGTGCGGAACTCATGGCTCATGTTGGCGAGAAACTCGCCTTTCAGCCGGTCGACCGCCTTCAGCTTCTGGTAACTCACCAGTAGGTTTTCGTTGAGTTCCCGCAGCTCCTGGGTCTTGTCGTTGACCTTCTGCTCCAGGGTACTCGCCCAGGCCTTCAGCTCTCCGCGGCTCTGTTCGAGGCCCCGGGTGCGGTCCTGGACAAGTTGTTCGAGGTTGACGCGAATCTCCTCCAGTTCCCAAATGGTTTCCATCAACTGCCGGGTGCGTTCCTGGACCCGGTATTCCAGGAGCCGGTTCTGGCGCTCGATCTCATCGCGGGAGACTCGCAGCTTGTCGGTCATGAGTCGGAATGATTGGCTCAGATCCTGGATCTCGTCCCGGGTATAGACCTTCACGGAGACGGTTTCCAGATTGCCCTGAGCCACCTTCTGAGCCGCCTCCGTCAACTGGATCACCGGACGCAGGAAGCGGTTCGACAAAAAGATCGCAACGCCAATGCCCAGGACCAAGGTCACGACCCCAACGGTGAGGCTGGCTCGGATGTTTTCGCGCACGGCCCGCTGGGTGCCCTCCGTGGTGAAGCCGATGATGAGGGTGCCGACCTGGTCGGCTCGGGGCTCCTCGTAGAAGACCGGAGCAACCACGACCAGGATGTTGTCCTCCTGGCGGGTGTAGGTCATCGAGATCCCTTCATTCAGAACCTGACCCCGAGCCCAGTCCGGAGTGGTCGAGGTGCTGTCCAAAGCTTCGCCCCGTGCCCCATAGACCGCACTGAAACGAAAGGAGGGGATGTTCTGAACCCCTTGGAGCACCTTGGCGATATCGCGGGTATTGCCATTGCTGGCAGCGGGCCCCAGGGCATAGCTGGCAGTCTCGGCCACCTGGCGGGCGCTCAGTTCTGCCTGGGCGCGAATCTGCCGCTCGACCCAACGTGGGTAATAGAGCAGGTTGAAGGCGACGAAGGAGAGGACCAGGATGCTGATGACAGCGCTCAGCTTGGTCTTAATGGAAAGCCGGTACATGAATGGGAGCCTGGGAACCGCATCCAGCCTAGCAGGGGGCAGAGTCCCTAGAGCTTGAAGAGGTTGACTTCCCGGTTGAGCATGTGGACTTGGACACCCAACTGCTCCACAGCCCCGTTGGCGGCCTCGATGGCTCGTTCGCTTTCCAGCGCCTTGCCCAGGACCATGTTGATCGTCTCCTTCAGGGAGATCACATGGACCTCTTGGCGGGCGAGGATCTCGTGCAGATTGCTGGCAAGGGCCCGCACCTGCTCGGTGGCGGAGGCGATTTCGTCACTGCCGTGACTCTGCTCCCGGGTAGAGTCCCGGACCACTGCTGTCGCCTGCTGAACATTCATCGCCAAGGAGAGGATGTAGTTGCTGGTCTGCTGCTGCTCGACGATCACCGCGCGGATGGTTTCCACCTGGTTGTGGATGTTGCGATTGGCCTCGTGGATCAGGGAGGCCTGCCCGGCCTGCTGCAGGGTCTCGTTGAGAATGCTTTCCACCACACTGTCTGTTTCACTGATGGATTCAAGGATGGCCTGCAGGGCCTGTTCGCTCTGCCCCACCGAATCGGCGCCATCCCGGACCGCATCGAGACCGAGTTCCACCTGCTGGTAGGCCTTTGAAATCTCCGCCTGCAGACTGGCGATGCTCAACTGGATTTCGCGGGTGGACCGGCCGGTCTGCTCGGACAATTGTTTGATCTCATCGGCCACCACAGAGAAGCCCCGCCCCGCTCCCGCCCCGGACCCGTCGCCCTGAGTGGCGATGATGGCCGCGTTCAGCGCCAGCAGGTTGGTCTGCTGGGCATGATCCCCGATGGAGTCGATGTTCCTGGCGATATCAGCACCAAGTTGGAGTAGGGTCCGGGTGGTGCCGTGAAAGTCCTGAACGACCCGCTCGATGACTTGCATTTTTTCGCGATTTCTGACTACCAATTCCATACCCCGACCCGCGTTGTTGATGACTTTCTTGGTGTAGCGCTGGGCGATCTTCACGCTCCCATCGATGATCGAGGTGCTCTGCTCGAGGTTTTCCGCGAATTCCTTGGTGTGTTCCGCATGGCCTGCCAGGTGGTCAATGTTCTTGCCGACGTTCTTGATGGCGACATCGAAATCCCGGATGGCCGAAGTGATCCCCTCCACCACCATCAGGAGTTCGTCCATGCTCTGGTTGATTTGCTGGACACTGGCCGCCATCTCCACAATGGTCGCGTTGGTGCTTTCGGAGGCCAAGCTGAGCTCCCTGGAACTCGCGCTGATGCCTATCGAGGTGTCGGTCAGTTGATTGACCTCTTGGTGAAAGGACTCAATGAGCTGGCGCTGGCTCTGATTGGAATTGCGGACCCCGTCCCCGGATTCCCGGATCAGGGCCGAGGCCTTGGCCAGGTCCCGGCTCGCTGCGCGAATCTGGACAACCATGCCCCGGAGACTGCCGAACATGCGGCCGAATCCCTGGACCAGAGATGCCACCTCGTCATCGCTGTAAACGGCTTCCATTCGGCCGAGGCGCCCTTCCCCAACCTGTTTCGCATTCTGGCTCAGCAGGAGAAGGGGTTGCTGCACATCCCGCAAGATGAGGGGGATGAAGTAAACGAGGAAGCTGGCCGACAGGATCAGGATGGCCACATTGGGGCGCAGGGCCTTCCAGATGGAGTCGGCATAATCGGCTTCCGGGATGACTGCCCGCAGTTCAGAACCATCAGGAAGGTTCTGGGAAACCAGGATGTCCCCCCCGCCCGCTGACTGCAGCTGCGACCCAACGATGCCCCCACCGCGGGAGGGCGGAAGGCGCAGGGAGACGCCACCTCCCGTTCCCAGCTTGAGGGTTCCCAGGAAGGCGTTGAGATCCTCAGGAGTGGTGTTCATCTCCTCGATGAAGGCCACGGAATCAGCCAGATTTGCCAATTCGTTCTGGGCATAGCTCGTCACTCTCATCCGAATGGAGGATTGGAGGGTAAGTCCAGAGACGAGGATCGAGAGCAGCAGCATGCACCCGGTGATGCCCACCACGCCGAAGCCGAACTTGGCGCGCAGGCTCGTGGAAAAACGGGAGCAGGAATCATTGAAGCCCGGCTGACCGGCCAGGGTTTTATAGACCTTCATCAGGTTCTGCTTGGACACGAAGTAGTGGCAGATGGCCCCGATGCCGGTCAGGACCATAAAGATGGCCGCGGTGATGAAGCTCACCCAGAGGCTTTGGCCGAGGTGGAACTTGACCCACAGGTAGGCCCCCAAGCAGAGCGCCAACCCCAGTTGGCAGAAGAGCAGGGACGAGGCCTGGGGAAACAGGGTCAGGGGACGGTAGAGGTCCGGACCCAGGGGCTGGGTGGCCAGGGTCCGGCCCAGTTGGCGGATATGGAGATGTGACACCCCGGCCATTGCTAGGCTGACGGCCACCAGGATGCTTAGGCCCAGGAAAGAAAGATGCAAGCCGGGCGGTGCGGCCAGGAAAAAAAGGATCGTGGCTACCGAGACCGCCACGAACCAGATGATGCCGCTGCCCAGGCGAAGCCGACTCAGGATGAGTTCCCGATCGGACCCACCCAGGCTCGCTAGTTCTTCCAGCCTGAATTCAGGCCGGGGTCCAGAATTGAAATCGGGCCGCTCCATACTCGCGTGTTTCGGCCAGGAGCCAGCCCTTCTGTAATTCCAGCGTGGTGCTCCGCTCGGTCTCAAAGACCAGGATTCCTTTTGCAGCGATCCACTGCCGCAGACGCGGTGCCATTCGGTCCCAGTGCGCAACGGCCTGGTCGTAGGGTGGGTCCAGGAAAATCACGGCCTGATCGGTAAATGCATCGGCGCTCAAACGGCGAAAATCGGTCTGTAGAGTCGTGATGCCGGTGCCCCTGGCATTTTTGGTCAGGCAGGACCAGCCGGGTTCAGCGTGTTCCACGCAGGTCACCGGAGCGTAGCCCCTGGAATGCGCCTCCAGACCCACTGCACCGGTGCCCGCACAGAGGTCAAGAAAGGGCCCTGAGGGCCAGCGCTGCAGGATGGAGAACAAAGCCTCCCGGGCGCGGTCTGCGGTGGGGCGAATGCGGGTGTCCCCCAGTGGGGGCGTCGAAAGACGGCGGCCTTTCAGGGTCCCTGCAATCACTCGCACCGGTGCTGCCGAGAGGTCAGTAGGCCCAGCGCAACAGCGTCGAACCCCAGGTGAAGCCCGCCCCGAAGGCCGAGAACACCACGAGATCGCCCTTGGCGAGGCGCTTCTCTTCAACGGCCTGATGGGTCGCTGTGGGGATGGTGGCGGCGGTGGTATTGGCAAAGCGGTCGATGTTCACCATCATCCGGGATGGATCCAGGTCCATCCTGCGGGCGGCGGCATCCATGATCCGGATATTGGCCTGGTGAGGAACAAAGAGGCTGAGGTCCTCGCCCGTGAAGCCATTGCGCTCGAGTAGAAGGCTGCTGTTATCGGCCATTTCGCGAACCGCCTTCTTGAAAACCTCGCTGCCGGACTGATGGATGTAGTGCTCCTTGGCGGCAACGGTTTCCGCCGTGGCCGGACGGAGTGAGCCTCCGGCGGGCATGTAAAGGAAGCACCCCCCTGAACCATCTACCCGGTGCTCGAAATCGAGGATGCCAAGGCCCTCTTCGACCCGCTCAACAATAACGGCCCCGGCACCATCACCAAAGAGAACGGAGGTGGCCCTGTCCTCGAGGTTGATGATGGTGGACATGACATCCACACCCACCACGCCCACGCGCTGGGCCGCACCTCCAGCCACCATGCTGGCGGCGGTGGTGAGGGCATAGAGAAAGCCCGAGCAGGCGGCGTTCATATCGAAGCCGAAGGCATTGGTGGCCCCAATGCGATCCTGGATGCGGCAGGCGGTGGATGGGAACTGGGTATCCGGAGTCACGGTGGCGACCAGAATGAGATCCAGTTCCGTGGCCTGCATGCCCCGATTATCCAGGGCCATCTGTAGGGCCGGTGCCCCCAGATCGCAGGCGCCGGTTCCGGGTTCAGCCCAGCGCCGCTCACGAATGCCGGTGCGGGAACGAATCCATTCGTCGTTGGTCTCCATGAACTTCGACAGGTCGTCGTTGGTGACCACCTTGGGCGGGAAGCACTGGCCGGTGGCGGTGATTCCTACTGGGGCGGAGATGCGACGGTTCAATGGGCCTCCAGAATCAAACCCTTATCTTCTCACGAATGGCCCCGTACCGTCAGCGTTCCTCTCGAAACTGTCGTAACAGCGCTATGAGGCGGTCCAGATCCAACCCTGGCATATCCCGCCCTTCGAACCTTGCGGTTCCAATGATCCAGGAGGCCCAGGGATCCTCCTCGGCGGTCGGGTGCCAAGCCTCGGGTGCCAGTTCCAAGCTTCTCCCCAGACGCTCCAGAGGTAGGCCAAGGCGCAGCCTGAGGACCGCCAGGGCCGCCGGTGGCGCCAGGCCCACCTGACCCCCAGGGAGATCCTGCCAGGCCAGCACGGGTAGAAACTCCCCCTGGTGGATAACCACGCCGCCGATGCCGCGAGGGTGGGCCGGCATGGGCATTACCGAAGGTGCGCTCAGCACCTCCAGGAGATCCCGGGTGGGAAGCAGCAGTTCGCGCCCGGCGACGCCAACCTGCAGCCAAGACTCCCGTTCAGACATGGGCCAGCCTGCGCATAAGCGAATCCATGGCAAGGGCCACGACGGATCTGGGATCGATCACCCAGAGGATCCCGTCTTCCTGGGGACTGCCACCCATGATGCCAGGTGCCTGGGCCATCTCAGGAAGACTCCTGAGCAGGACATCCCCGCGGCCCTCGACTTCATCCACACCAACGGCTATCTCCACCCGGTGCTCCGCGCTACCCTGCTGGGCGAGCACCACAAAGGCCCTCTGGTCCTCTGGGCTGGGCAACCCCAAACAGGCCTGCAGGGATTCCAGGGGCAGGGTCTTCCCGTGAACCAGAACCTGGTCACCGCCGTGAATGGCTTCCCGGCCTGCCTGCACGCGCAGGACGCTGCTGAGGGGGAACCCGAAACTGAACCCAGCGCAGCGTACCTTCAGGCAACTGACGACGGCGCGGGTGAGCGGCAGGCTCAAGCGTACGCGACTACCCCGGCGGGGCTCGCTGGTGATCTTGACTTCACCTCCCATGGATTCTAGCTCCGCCTTGACGATATCCATCCCGACGCCGCGCCCCGAAATCAGGGACGCCTTTTCCTGGGTGGAGAATCCTGGCTCTAGTGTCAGCAGATGCAAGTGTTCCTGGGAGTAGGCTTCACCGGCCGTGATCAAGCCTAGCGCCAGCGCGCGAGAGGCAATCCTGGACAGGTCAAACCCCCGGCCATCATCCCGGATATCGAAGCGCAGGTTGCGCCCCAGTTGGGAGGCGGTGATGCGGATAGAGCCAATTTCGGCCTTCCCCTGGGCGAGTCGCTCGGAGGGCGGTTCAAGTCCGTGGTCGAGGGCGTTGCGGATCAGATGCAGGAAGGGATCCACCAGGTGGCCGAGCAGGTTCCTCTCCACTTCAAGATCCCCGCCCACGAAGGTCAGTTTCACCGGCTTGCCGAGATCCCGGCTCAGACTCCTGACCATCGGCTCCAGGCGGTTGAAGAGGGTTTCCACCTTCACCATGCGCATCTGCAGGAGTGATTTCTGCACCTCCAGCAGGCCGTCCTCCATCCGATCGAGCAGCACCATGGGGGGTTCCAGTTGAGCGTTCCCGGACTCTCGAAGCAGGAGGTTGGCCGCATCCCGGAGCTGGCCCAACAGCATGAGACGGGCCTCCAGAGCATCTACCCGATGGGCGGGAAGTCGCAAGATCTCCCCCTCAGGCGTCGGGAGTGGCTGCGCTGCCGCCAGCGGAGCCTCGGCTGGCAGTTCTGCTGGGACCGCTTGAGGCTGCTCCGTTCGCAGCCCCTCCGGCAGCAGCCTGCCATCTGCCAGCAGAAAGACCTCCATCTGCTCGTTCGGCTGGCCCTGGAATCTGTCCGGGTCAAAGTCGCGTCCGGCCACGATGAGGAGGAAGGTGAGTCCCTCCTGGGCGTCGGGGCCTTCCCAAGGCAGAGTGGAAATGAGTTCCCCCCATTCCGATAGAGCCCCGCCAAGGCTCCGGAGGCGCTCATCGAAGTTGGAGAAGGCCAGGCTGACCTTCAAGCCAAGGATGGTCATACCCGCCAGCAAGACTGCCGTGACGCGGGTTCGTTCGTAATCCGATAGCGCCTTAAGTGCCTCTGGAGAAAGGTCAAGGATGGACGTTAGATCGCGCCCTACCCCTTCGATCGGATGGGCCAGAGCCTCCATTTCGCCAAGTTCTCTTCGGAGGGAGTGCAGATAGTCCTCTGGTTCGGGACGCCCTCGCCGCAATCCCTCCATGCCTGATTCCAGGGCGTGGAGACCGGCCTCCAGGGTCTCGATCAGTGAATCCGAGGAGCGCAGCCTCCCTTTTCTCAACAGGTCGAAGAGGTCCTCTAGGCGGTGGGCCGCATCCCGGAAATGAGGGAACCCAAGCATTCCTGCCATACCCTTGAGGGTGTGCGTGGCGCGGAAGAGGGCGTTGACTGAGCCCTGGAAAATATGGGCCGGTTTGGGTTCCTTGAGCGCAGCCAAGGTCCCCCGAGCCTGGCTGAACAGGTCCTCGCATTCCGCCCATACATCGTCGAAAGATGAATCCAACGCCACTCCTGTCCCCCTTGCATCGGCAGGGCCGATTGGAGTCTGGAGTCTGGAGGCCCTGTCCTACACTGTCCCCATGCGCACGCTCGCCGTCCTCCCCTCCCGCTACCAGGCCTCCCGGTTTCCAGGCAAGCCCCTGGTGTCCATCGCCGGGAAACCAATGATCCAATGGGTGTTCGAGGCGGCGCGCAGGGCGGAGGGCGTGGACCGGGTGGTGGTGGCCACAGATGACGACCGCATCGCTGCAGTTGTGCGGGATTTCGGGGGCGAGGCTGTGCTGACCGATCCCGCCCTGCCCTCCGGCTCAGACCGGACAGCTGCGGCCCTGGAGGCCCTGGGAGAGCCCTATGACTGCGTACTGAACATCCAGGGAGACGAGCCTGCCATGCATCCCGCCACCGTGGCCGCGGTGGTCGCCCTGATGCGCAATCAGCCCGACCTGCCCATGGCCACGGCCGCCTGCCCTTTTGCCCATGCCGATGAGCTGTTCAATCCCAATGCCGTAAAGGTCGTGGTGGATGACCGTCAACACGCCCTCTATTTCAGCCGCAGCCCCATTCCTTACCTGCGCCATTCAGCGATCTTCGAGCCGGACTTCCGCCCCTGGATGGCACCTGCCCAACTTGCCCATTTCAAGCGGCATCTCGGTCTCTACGCCTACCGCCCCCAGACCCTCCGCGCCTTCATGCAGTTACCGCCCCACCCCCTGGAGCAGTTGGAGATGCTCGAACAACTCCGGGCCCTGGCTGCGGGCATTGCCATCGGTGTCGCCCATACCCCCTTTCTGAGCCTCGGGGTGGACGTCCCGGCAGATGTGGCGGCAGTAGAAGCCCTGCTTCGGGAGCGGGGACTGGCGCGGTAGACTCTGACGCGGGCCATCAACCCATGCCCTGTCAGGAGTCTGCGTGAGTCACCACAAAGTTATCGTCATTGGCACCGGCCCCGCTGGCTACACGGCGGCGCTCTACGCCTCCCGGGCGAATCTCGCCCCGCTGGTCTTCGAAGGGGCCCAACCCGGTGGCCAGTTGACCATCACCACCGAAGTCGAGAACTTCCCGGGCTTCCGGAACGGCATTGCGGGGCCCGAGTTGATGGCTGAGATGCGAGAGCAGACCCTCCGCTTCGGGACCACCATCAAGGCCGAAACCGTGCTCCGGGCCGACCTCCAGGCTCGGCCGTACCGGATCGTCACAGATCAGGGTGAATACACCGCAGACGCGCTGATCATTGCCACCGGCGCCTCCGCCCGCTGGCTGGGCATTGGCAAGGACGAACAGCTCTCCCGCTCTGGCGGCGGCGTCAGCGCCTGCGCCACCTGTGATGGCTTCTTTTTCCGTGGCAGGGAGATCGCCGTGGTGGGCGGCGGGGACACCGCCGTAGAAGAAGCTCTCTTCCTCACCAAGTTCGCCACCAAGGTTCACCTCATTCACCGCCGGGACCGCCTCCGAGCCTCCAAGGCCATGCAGGATCGGGCCCTGGCAAATGAGAAGATCCACCCAATTTGGAACAAGACAGTCCTGGACGTGCTCACCTCTGTGCATGAGACCCCTATGGGGGAAAAGGTTGAGAAGATCCGGGCCCTCCGCTTGCAGGACACCTTGGATGGCACTGCCTCGGAGCTGCCCCTGGAGGGGCTCTTTGTGGCCATCGGCCATCACCCCAATACCAACCTTTTCACGGGCCAACTGGCCATGGACGAAACGGGCTACCTCCGGGTGGAGAAGGGTTCCAGTCGCACCGAGATCCCAGGCGTGTTCGCCTGCGGGGATGTGCAGGATCATGTCTATCGGCAGGCCATCACGGCAGCGGGAAGCGGCTGCATGGCTGCCATCGATGCGGAGCGCTGGTTGGCGGAACAGGGTTTGGCCGACTGACCGCCCCACCCTGCTCCAGAATCATTCGCCGATATTTTCCAGACTGCCTATTGATCCGCATTACCATGAGGACTCTTGTCGGCGGTAACCCATGAACCTGTTGGTCATTTCCCGCCATGAGGACCTCATCGAGCGTCTTCGCATGGCGTTCGAAGGTTCCGGGCACCGCATCATCCACGCGGGGGACTCTCTGGAAGCCCTGGCGCTGGATGCCTGGGGGGAGTCCCAGGTTCTGCTGGTGGACTCCAGCGGCGATCCCATGGATGGTTTCCGGCTGTGCCGGCTCCTCCGCGGCGAAGCCCGGGTGCTGTTCCGGAATCTCCCGATCTATCTGATCCTGGAACAGCCGCCGACGCCCGAGGATCAGCAGGCCCTGCACCAAGCGGATGGCGATGGCTTCATCCGGAGGGGAGCGACTCTCCAGCAGCTTCTGAACCTGCTCGGCCCGGTGCTGGAGGGAGGTTTGCCCCGCAGCGAGGGCCTGGGGGTTCCAGTCCTGGCCACGGGCCTCAACCCCGCCCTGGTTCTGAGAGCCCGCAACCTTCTCCAGCAGGACCTTATGGAGGTCCACACGGTTTCGGCCAAGAACATCGCGGAGACCCAGCGGGTGCTGAATGCTCCCATTCTGCTCCTTGGGCTCTCCTCGGGGGGATTGGCAGGGGCGCTGGCCTTCCTGGCACAAATGCGGGAACAGGGTCGACTGCCCCACACCATCCTCATGGGCCAGGTAAAAGATGAGGCTGCCCAGCGGCGACTGCTCCTGGCTGGTGTTGCCGACTGGGTCCCCCTGCCTCTATCCGGTCCGCGCCTTATCCACGCCTGTCGACGCGCCCTGGAATGGCTGCATGCGCGACGAATCCAGGTCGAGTTCGAAGCGGCCGTCCACGACCTCCGGGAACGCCGCAGCTTGCTAGAGCTCGAGGCCGCCTCCCTGCGCAGCGAGGTGCTCACGGACCCGCTTACAGAACTCCTCAACCGCCGGGCCTTCGATCAGCACCTTGCGCATGCAATCCGCCAGTGGGAACGGAACGGCCGGTCCTTTGTCTTGCTGCTCGGCGACATCGACCATTTCAAGCTCATCAATGACCGCTTTGGCCATCCGGTCGGGGACGAGGTCCTCCGGCAGATGGCCACGCAGATCCGTTCTTCTCTCCGCAAATCAGACCTGGCCTTTCGCGTTGGCGGCGAAGAGTTCGCGGTGCTGCTGAACGAGACCAGCCTTAGATCAGGCGCTGAAGTGGCCGAGAAGTTGCGCCAGCGCATCGATCAGGAACCGGTGCTCCTGCAGGCAGGACAGACCATCTTCCCCACCATGAGCTTTGGCGTGGTGGGGCCTGGGCCCAAGGATGCGCTGGCCCTGCTGGCCCTGGTGGATAAGGCGCTCTATCAGGCCAAGCGCCTGGGCCGGAACCGCGTGGTGGTCTCCGATGAAAGGGGGATTCCACCGCGGCCCACTACCGCCGGAGACTGAAGAGATCGCCGAGACCCCGCAGGGTCAGAGATAGATCCAGGCGGTCCTCCCTGCCGCCCGACACCAGGAGGGTGTTCAAGGCCACATGGGTGTATTTCAGGACATAGGCAACACAGGGTTCCACATAGGCCAGTGCCACCTGACTGGAGGCGAACCCCTTCACGCGGAAGTCGTAGTTGAGGCTGAATTCCAGCCGCACGCGATCATCCAAGACCCGCTCGATGCCGCCGAATTGCAGGCCCTGCTGGCGCACGAGGAAGCGGTTGATCCCGGTGGAGAAGTAGGCGAGGCTGAGGCGACTGCCATCGCGCGCCTTCACATCCACGCTCAGGGCGTTATCAGAGCCACCGGCGCCCAGATCCGAGGACTGGCGGAGGCTGACACGAAAGCGATCATCGGGCTCCACGTCCAGGTCGGTATCCACAGAGGACCAGCCATTCTTGTAGCGGCCGTCGTTGAGGATGATGGGAGAGGCATGGTAGCGGGTGCCGATCCGAAGCCGGACCAGATCCGCGAACCCACCTCCTCCGGATGCTCGGCCAAGCAGGTGCTGCTTGAACCCCAACTCGAAGCTGCGTTCTCCAGAGGCGCTGGCATTGGCTCCTGGGCTGGAATCCACCGCATCGAAGCGGGGCAACCAACCCGCGTCGCCATAGCGGCTGGTTTCGGTCAGGCCAAAATAAGGTTCAACCACGTGCTTCAGTTCTCCCTTGTAGCCGAGCACAGAGACCGTTCCGAAGCTGCGACCGACCTGCGGTCCAGTAAAGCGCAGATGCTCTGAGAGGAGGAACCGCGTGGCTGGAATTCCATTGACGACAAACGGACTGGTGGCGGCATTGACCACGGTGCCATCAGTTCCCGCGGTCGGATCAAAAAAGGGCGCGGAGAGCGTTGAGCTGTAGTGGGTGACACGCCCGAGCACCTCCAGATCGATTCGGAATGGCCCCCACTGTCCCAGGCGTCCGTGGAGGCGGGTATTGGCATCCTGGCGGTCCCAGGCATAGCTGCTGTCCGGAGCCACGGCACTGTCGGCGATGCGATAAGTGAAGCGACCCAACCGGAGTCCCCCGTCCAGGTAGAGTGGGCCAAGCAAAGCGACCGGGAAAAAGCGGAACTCAGCCTGGGGCAGGGTCTGGCGCCGGAGGGACGCCGGAAAATCAGGACTGTAGAAGGGATCGCCCTGGTCCTTGGAAAAGAAGAAGCTGCGCTGTTCGGCCGCAGTCAGGCTCAAACTCCCGAAGGTAAAATTCTTTCCCAGGTAGAGGGCTGAATCGAAGCTGGTGGCACCGAGGTAGCCGAGCCCCTTCCCGAAATCAGCGTCCACCAGACTATCGGAGGCCTGGTTCACGTCGGCGGTGAACTGCCAGCCGTCCTCTCGCTGCCAGACTTCCTTCAGGGAGTAGCGATACCTGCGGGTATCCAAGCTCCGCTGCTGGATGGTCTGCCCCGAGAAGCTGCCCTGATGGGTGAGGTCGGGCCGCCAACGGACCTCCCCTCCCCAGAGGGTGCCCTCCTTGGTGAAGTAGTCCGGTGAAAAGGTGAGGTCCGCCTGGTCGCCCAGCACCTGGTAATAGGAGAGTCCGAGGGTGCTGCCAAAGGTGCTGGACATGCCCAGGCGAGGAGGCAATAGCCCCGAGGTGCGCTGAGCCTGAGCCGGGTAGAGCGCATAGGGCAGGTAATACACCGTCGGCCCCGATCCCATCTGGATTCGCGCATTCCATATAGTGGCGAAGCCGTCCAGATCGACCTTAAGGCTGGAAACCTTGGCCTTCCAGCCCGGCTTTTCCTCGGGACAGGGGCTCAGTTCCACCGCATCGAAGGCCCAGGTCCGAAGGGTGGTGAAGGCCACATGGCTAGAGCGCAGGGACCAGGTGGGAGGCAGGTCCATCTGCAGGGCCCAGGCCTCACCAGAACGCAGCTTCCAGTCCATTTGCAGCCGCTCACAACGCAGGCGGAGGTCCGGTCCCTCCAGACGAATGTGTCCTTCCGCGAGGAGCCGACCGTCGGGGATCCGGTATTCGATGCGGTCCGCCAGTAGCAGCAGACCCTCAGCCTGGATGGTGCCCTGTTCCAGGATCCAGATGTTGCCTTCCTCTCGGACCCGCTCTCCACGCCAGTCGAAAGGTACCCGGGAGCTGCCGGGCCCGCTTTCAATCTGAAAGGGCCGGAGCGGCAGGAGTTCCGATGGGGTCGGTGCATCCAGGGCTGGCGGCAGTGGTATGGGCGGGAGCGCCTGCCCTGCCAATAGAGAGGTCAGAGCCCCCAGCAGCAGACCTCGGCTCCCGATCCGGATCCGGCGCATCGGCGCCTCAGTGCAGGTGCGGCAGCAGCCGCGCGCTGAGGAGGAAGATCCCCACGCCCGACAACAGCGCTGCCGTGCTGCGTAAGCCGGAGACCTTCTGGACTTCGGGCAGCAGATCCGAGCTGGCCACGTACAGCGCCAGGCCCGCTGTCAGGCCCAGCACTGGGCCAGTCGGGAGACTCAGTATGGACTGTCCTGCAGAGCCGAGCAGCGCGGCCAAGGCCAGGGTGCCCGCTGCCAGGAGGGCACCCCGGTTCCCGAACCCCCGTACCAGGAAGATGGAAGCGATGGTGCCGCCCTCGGGAATACGGTGCAAGAGGATGCCGAGCAGGACCAAGGGGCCCAAGTTGCTGTGGGTCGACAGGGCGGCCGCGATGGCCATGCCGTCCATGACGCTGTGCAGGGACAGACCGAGCAGGGCCAGGAGACCGCTCAGCGCACTGCCATCCTTGTGGGTCTCTTCACCGTAGTGGAAGTGCAGGGTGATGCCGTGTTCCATGACGTGGATCAGGAGGTAGCCGCCAAGGATCCAGAGCGCATTAGTTTCCCCCCCTGCGGCCTCCAGGCATTCGGGAATGATCCTGACAACGGTAAGAGACAGCAGGTAGCCCGCCGCGACACCGGAGAGCAGGCGCATGAATTGGGCTCGGCCCTGAAGAAAGCGCACCACGCCCCAACCACCAAGGAGGGTGGCCAGGGACGCGAGTGGCGCAAGCCAGTACAGGGACATTCCGAATTACTCAGCCTTGGCCTGCTTGGCCCGGGGCACTTTGGGTTTGGCAGTCTTCACCACCGGTTCGGGTTTGACCTTGGCGACCTTCTTGACACTCGGCTTTGCAGCCCTGGCCTTGGGCGCAGCCTTGCCCTTGGCGGACTCCACCAGCACAGGTTCCGGAGTGGGAATCGGCACAGAAGGCGGTACTGCCGCTGCCTCAGACGAAACCTTCGCTCGAGGAGTCCGCTTGGGCTTGGAAGGCTTGGCAGGGGTCGGGGCGGCGACTGGAGTACCCCCGAGACGCGGCCGCGGGTTGGGCGTGAGCAGGCTCGCGACCAGGTCCGCCGTGGCTTTGGGTGGCTCAGGCAGGGTTTCAGCTTCGGCGGCGGCGGCGCTATCTCCGGACTGGGTCGTGCCCTCCCCGCTCCGCTCTGCTCCACCCTTGCGCCGACGCCGACGGCGCTTGCGCTTGGTGCCATCACCCTTGGGCTCATCACCGGCTTCCTCAGAGCCCTCCTCGGCTTCCTCGTCCTCGGGCTTGGCACTTTCGAAGAGGGCCCGTAGGCGTTCCCGTTCGTCGAGCGCAGCCCTCTGGAGGTCTCGGCGATCGTATTTGAAGGCCTCTTTCTTGGGATCCTTGGCACCGTCCCCGTGGAGGCCAAGGGCCTTCTCGAAGGAGATGGGACTGTCTCCACCCAGCACCACTGTTTCATCCTCGGGAGCGCCCTTTTCCCGAGGGGGCTTGGGGGTCGGCTTTTCGGCGGGGGCTTCTTCAGCCCGCTCGATTTCGGCGGCCATTTCGCCGTAGCTCATGGACCAGTCGGCCTGAATGCTGATCTTGGCCTCGGTCTCCTCTTCCATCTGCGTCAATTCGCGACGCTTCTGATTCAGGACGGCGGTGGCGATGGCCGGAGCCAGCTTCACTCGAATTTCGCCGATGCCGCCCTTGGCAAGGATGCCGTGCAGGCGGCGCACCACGGAGAGCACCAGGGCTTCCATGGTCTTCACCTTGCCGGTGCCCGTGCAGGTGGGACAGGTCTCGTGGTTCACATGCTGAAGGCTGGGGCGGATGCGCTGGCGGGTCATGACGAGCACCCCGAAGCGGTTGATCTTCCCGACCTCCATGCGGGCCTTGTCGGCCTTGAGACAGTCCACCAGGCGATCCTGCACGGAGCGGATGTGGGACTCGCGCTTCATGTCGATGAAGTCGATGGCAATGAGGCCAGCCAAATCCCGCAGACGCAGCTGGCGGGCCACTTCTTCCGCGGCCTCCATGTTGGTCTTGAAGGCCATGTCCTCCACACCATCGCCGGAGGTCTTGCCACTGTTTACATCGATGGCCACCAGGGCCTCGGTCTGATCCAGCACCAGGGCACCGCCACTGGGCAAGGGCACCTTGCGCCCATAGACCCGATCGATCTGCTCTTCGAGCTGGTGGCGGGAGAAGAGGGGCTTCTTGCCGGTGTAGTGCTTAAGAACCTCCAGATACTGGGGCATGGTCCGCTTGAAGAAGGACTGGGCCGCATGGAAGGTATCCAGATCATCGATCTGGACCTCTTCCACGTCGGCGCTGAAGGTGTCCCGCAGGGTGCGGGTGACCACGTCGTCCTCCTGCCAGACCAGACCAACGCCATGGCGATGCTTGTAGCGGTTGAGCACTTCTTTGTAGGTATCCAGGAGGTATTCGAGATCGCGCTGGAAGTCCTCCTTGGTGACGCCCAGGCTGGCGGTGCGGACGATGACGCCGATATCTGTGGGAATCTCGAGGGTATCGATGAGCTGCTTGAAGTGCCGCCGCTCCTCGGTGGCCTCGATCTTGCGACTGATGCCATTCACGGGGTTGCCGGGGGTGATGACCAGGTAGCGGCCAGCCAGACTGACCTGACCGGTCATCATGGCGCCCTTGCTGCCCAGTTCTTCGCGCACGGCCTGGACGAGAATCTCTTGGTCCCGCTGCAGGATGTCCTGGATGCGTCCCCGGCGGGTATCTCCGCCTAGGTCCCTGGGCAGTTCCCCGAGGGGCAGGAAGCCATTCTTTTGGCCCCCGAAGTGGACGAATGCGGCCTGCAGGCTGGTGTCCACGCGGACGACCCGGGCCTTGTAGAGGTTGCCCTTGATCTTTTCGTTGTGCAGGAATTCAACGTCGTAGTCGAACAGAACACCGTCTAGCAGGGTGGCCACACGGATCTCTTCCGGATCGGTGGCATTGATAAGCATGGTTTTTTTGGGACTCAAGGGGGCTCCTCTAGGGGCCCAGGGATCTGGCTGCGGCTGACGCCCGGCAGGCACTGCGGCCCTGGGAATGTGATTGGGGGATGGGAGGTTGGGAAACCGAAGGGGGCCCTGCCCTGTCTTCGGCCACCCATGGAAGAAACAGACGGGATGGTCGCGATCCCCGTGCACGGGCAAATGCCTCGGTCGGCACACAGGATCTTCAAGCATTAAACCCCCTTATTTCCGCCATAGCAAGCAGCATCCCGCAGGAAGTTACAGGGATGTCACGGGGTGTAACAGGAACCTTCACGGCCGGCTTCCACGATCAAGGTCATCGAAGGAGGTATCCATGAGGATCCGAATCCTGGCCCAGTCCGTGCTGGCCGCCCTAATTGGACTCGCTGCGACGGCGCAGACGGTCAAGGTGGACCCCAAGGTCACCACCTATAAGAAAGTTTCCGGTGTGAGCGGGAACATCAATTCCATCGGCTCCGACACCCTGAACAACCTGATGGCCTACTGGGTCGAGGGCTTCAACAAGAAATACCCCAATGTGAAGATCCAGGTGGAAGGCAAGGGCTCCACTACAGCGCCTCCTGCGCTCATCGAAGGCACCAGCCAGCTGGGCCCCATGAGCCGGGAAATGAAGAACGAGGAAATGGACAAGTTCGAGAAGAAGTTCGGCTACAAGCCCACCAAGGTGGCCGTGGCGATTGACACCCTGGCCGTCTTTGTGCACAAAAACAATCCGCTCAAGTCTATTACAATGCAGCAGGTTGACGCTATTTTCTCCAAGACCCGCAAGGGTGGTCACGCCACGGACATCAAGACCTGGGGTGAACTGGGATTGACCGGCGAGGCCGCCGGCAAGCCCCTCAGCCTCTACGGCCGCAACAGCGCCAGCGGCACCTATGGCTATTTCAAGGAGCACGCCCTCTTCAAGGGTGACTACAAGGACACCGTCAAGGAGCAACCCGGTTCGTCCTCCGTGGTGCAGAGCGTCGGGTCCGATAAATACGCCATGGGCTACAGCGGCATCGGCTACGCCACGTCGGGCGTGCGGGCCCTGCCCCTCGCTGACGAAAAGAAGAACGGTGGCCAGGCCTTCCCAGCCACCTACGAAAACGCTCTTAGCGGTAAGTACCCCATGTCTCGTTACCTCTATGTCTACATCAACAAGGACCCCAAGAAGCCCCTAGATCCCCTCACCCGCGAGTTCTTGAAGTTCGTGCTCAGTAAGGAAGGTCAGGAAATCGTGGTGAAGGATGGCTTCCTGCCCCTCACCGCCAAGATGGAAGCGGAACAGGCCGCAGTTCTGAAGTAGGGCATTCCAGTGACCGCGCGCCGGGGTTCCCCTCCGGCGCGCGTTGCTGCAGATGTTTGTTACTGCATCCGGGACCCAACCGAGATCCTCATGTCCAAGCCACCTCTCAATCAGCTCCGAGCCCGCCGTCTCGATCGCGTCATGGCGTTCGTGATCTCCAGTGGTGGCCTGCTGATCATTGGTGCGGTGCTCGCCATGCTGTTCTTCATCGCCAGGGAGGCCATGCCTCTCTTTGGATCTGCGCAGAGTCGCTTCCTCGGAACAACGGCCTCCAGCCCAGCCCAGGGCCTTTGGCTGGAAGAGTCCGGCAAGGCCGGTGTCCTTCTTTCCCCCAGCGAAGGGCTCCGGGTGCTCCGCCTACCCTCCGGTGAGGTTCTCGCCTCCGTGGAGGGTGGTCCTGGGCGACCTTGGCGTGCCCAGACCCGGCCTGATGCCAAAGGAGAATTCCTCGCCATCGGCGCTGATGGGCTGCTTTCCCTGGCCCGCATGGAATGGGGCAAGCCCGCCGGCGAACCTGATCCCGCCCGCTGGACTATGTCGGCCAACTGGCTAGGCAAGTTGCCAATTCCAGCTTCGGCCCTTGCCCTGCTTCACTTTCGAGTCCTGGAGAGCACTGGCTTGGGTGGGGGCGGATCGCTCCTCCGGGTGGCGGCTCTTTCCCGGGATGAACTGGTCTGGTTCGAGGCCCCCCTTGAATCCCAAGAGCCAGTGGTCTTCAAGTCCCTTCCTATCCCTGCAGGGTTGCGGGTAACCAGCGCCCTTTGGAGCCCGGATGGGGCCTCTCTCTTTGTCGGAACCGCCCAAGGAGAGCTGCTCAACATCGAGATGACTGGCGAGCCCCAGGTGGCCCTGCGCGCAGCCTTCGGCGAACCAATTCGCACCCTAGGCTTCGCACTGGGTCAGACCACCCTGCTGGTGGGTGGAGAGCAGGGGAAGCTCGCGGCCTATCAGCGCGTCCGGGTCGATGAGGTCTTCCAGCTCCAGGTATTCCATACCTTCCCTCGCCTTCAGGGACCCGTGCTGGGCTTCTTTCCCAGCCAGCGGGACAAGCGCTTCCTGGCCTGGACCCCTGAGCAGGCGGTGGTGGATCACCTCACTACTGAACAGCGACTCTTCTCCGCGCGCCTTGAGCAGCCCGGCATCGCCGCGCTCGCCCCGCGCGGGGACCTGATTCTTCACGCCTCTGGAACCGATGGCGCCCTCCGACAGTGGAGCCTCGATGCACCCCATCCGGAAGTCAACGCCCAGGTGCTCCTGGGCAAGACCCACTACGAAGGCTACGCAACGCCCACCTACGTCTGGCAGAGCACCGGCGGAACCGATGATTTCGAACCGAAGTTCAGCCTGATTCCCCTCATCTTCGGGACCATGAAGGGCACCTTCTACGCCATGATCTTCGCCTTCCCCCTGGCTGTCTTGGGTGCCCTCTACACCTCTCAGTTCGCCAGTCCAAGATTGCGCAACACCATCAAGCCCGCCGTGGAAGTCATGGCCGCCCTCCCCTCGGTGGTGCTGGGTTTCCTGGCCGGCCTGATCATGGCTCCGCTCCTGGAGCGCCTGGCCATGCCGGTGGTCGTGTTCCCCTTCGTGGTGCTCTTCGTCACCGCCCTCTGCGTACCGCTGTGGACCCGATTGCCCAGGGCCTTCAAGGGTTCTTTCGGTGATGGCAAGGAAGTGCTCTGGATGGTGCCGGTGTTGCTCTTGGCTGTTTACCTCTCCGGCTTCGCGGGCCCCTGGGTAGAAGGAGCGCTGCTGGGCGGCAGTTACCGAACCTGGCTCCAGACCTCGCTGGGCGTCACCTACGATCAGCGCAACAGCATCGTCGTCGGCTTCGCCATGGGCTTCGCCGTGATTCCCATCATCTTCACCATCAGCGAAGACGCGATCTCCAGCGTTCCCAAGTCCCTCACCTCGGCTAGCCTCGCCTGCGGTGCCAGCCCCTGGCAGACCGCCTGGCGGGTGGTGCTGCCCACCGCCAGCCCAGGCATCTTCTCCGCCAGCATGGTGGGCCTGGGCCGAGCCATTGGCGAAACCATGATTGTCCTCATGGCCACCGGCAACACGCCCGTCATGGACTGGAGCCCCTTCAACGGCATGCGCACCCTTAGCGCCAACATTGCCGTGGAGATCCCCGAGGCTCCGCTGCACGGCAGCCTCTATCGGGTGCTTTTCCTCGCCGCCTTCCTGCTGTTCCTGCTCACCTTCCTGCTCAACACCGTCGCCGAGCTGGTTCGCCAGCGCCTGCGGAAACGCTACGAGTCCATTTGATGTCCAGGTTGACTGATCATTTCCGCCGAGGCAGCTCCTTCGTCTGGGGCTCGGCAGCCATGCTGGCCCTTGCCCTGGCCATGATCGTGGGCCTGGTGGCCTTCATTGGCATCAAGGGGTTGGGCATCTTCTGGCCCAGTCCCCTGGTGCAGGTGCAGACACCCGCGGGACCTGTGCTGGGCGAGATCACAGAATTCGAACCCCAGCATGGGGAGGAAGCAGCCAAGGTCCAGTTCCGGGTGGGCAATCGTGACCTCTTCGGCCAGGACTTCCGCTGGCTCAAGGCTGCTGACCTCAGTGCCAAGCAGTTCCCGCAGGATGCCCTCCTGATCGAGCGCCTGGAATACGGGGCCTTTCTCGGCCGATTGACAGAACTGAAGCGTGATGGGAACCCCCTGGCTGTCGGTCCCACCGCCTACCCAGAGGCAGCCAAGCAACTGGCCGACGCCCAGCATCTCAGACAGCGGATCCAGGCCATCGAAAAGAAGGATGTCGGCGAACTGAACCGGCGCATCGAGGCCCTGCGCATCGAGCGGAAAAAGCTTGAGCGGAAGGGCGCTACGGATGCCATCGCTGCACTGGACGCCAAAGAGAGGGTCCTGCAGTCTTCCTATGAGGCTCTGCAGGGCGAACTGGACCAGGTCCGGCAGCAGTCCCGGAATCTGACGGTCACGCTGATGTCGGTGGACGGTCAGTCCAAGGAGATTCCGCTGGCCAGCGTCATCCGCATGGTACCCGCCAACGATCTCAGCTGGTTTGGCAAACTGCGCGTCTACCTTTCAAGGCTCTGGGAATTTCTGGCCGATGATCCCCGGGAGTCCAACACCGAGGGCGGCATCTTCCCGGCCATCTTTGGCACCGTGATGATGGTGCTGATCATGTCAGTCCTGGTGGTTCCCTTCGGCGTCGTCACCGCTCTCTATCTTCGGGAATATGCCCGCCAGGGGTGGCTGGTCCGCGCGGTCCGAGTGGCTGTCAATAACCTGGCTGGGGTGCCCTCCATCGTCTTCGGAGTCTTCGGTCTGGGCTTCTTTGTCTACACCCTCGGGGGGAGCATCGATCAGCTGTTTTTCGCAGACAAGCTGCCCACCCCGACCTACGGCACTGGCGGCATCCTCTGGGCCTCCCTCACCCTCGCTCTACTGACCGTTCCGGTGGTGATCGTGGCCACCGAAGAGGCCCTTGGCTCCGTAGCCCGGTCCCAGCGGGAGGCCAGCCTGGCCATGGGTGCCACCAAGTGGCAGACCCTCTGGAACGTGGTCCTGCCCAGCGCCACCCCTGGCATCCTCACCGGCCTGATCCTCGCCATTGCCCGTGGTGCGGGCGAGGTGGCGCCCTTGATGCTGACCGGCGTCGTCAAACTGGCGCCTTCCATGCCTCTGGACAGCACCTTCCCCTTCTTCCACCTGGACCGGAAATTCATGCACATGGGTTTCCACATCTACGACGTTGGTTTCCAGAGCCCCAATTCCGAAGCAGCCAAGCCCATGGTCTTTATGGCCTCGTTCCTGCTGCTGGTGGTGGTGGTGGTCCTCAACCTGTTTGCCCTGAGACTCCGCCGCCGTCTGCGGGAGCGTCTGGGCGGAAGCACATTCTGACCATGAGCTACGGAGTCCTCCCCATGCAAATTGATGACCCCCGGCCACTGCCGGAACCCATCACAATGCCCGCCCCGGCCCCCGGACCATGGGATGCCGCTGCACCGACTTCGGTCCGACAGGGTTCCCTGTCCCTGACGGATCCCTCGGTTCTATCTGCCCCCACCATGCTGT
>SESH01078779.1_pt1 | contig 29437 bp, 25 predicted proteins | sample 3171561 | NCBI WGS metagenome assembly SESH01 (sample SAMN10866947, study PRJNA518727) | freshwater metagenome | biome: subpolar coniferous forest; feature: holomictic lake; material: water; isolation source: holomictic Lake 442 2011 16.5 m and 2014 13 m | place: Canada: near Kenora, Ontario
AGCTGACCACGCCCATGGCTAGCGAAGGTGGTGTGGCGCTTTGGCTTGCCGCGCGCCTGATTTTTGCGGCAACCCTGCTGGCGGTCAGTTTTTATCCGACCCTGGGTGCGGCATCAAGCGCCAGGCGCCTGCAGATTTTTTCCGGCTTTACTGCTACCGCACTGCTTGTCGCCTGGAGCGTCTTTTTTCACGAGGCTGAGCTGCCAGCCTTGCGCCTGGGAGACAGCGACGCAACACCGATGGGGCTGGCGCTCGGGTGGTTGATCGCGGCACTGTCGGGCTGGGCGAGCTGGCGCAGCTACCACTTGTCAAAGAGCGCCACTGACGATGTCTTTCCCTTGCTGTTCTGCGCCATCGCGCTGACCACTTTGAGCAATTTGCTGCTGCTTCCAGAGGTGCATGTCAATGGTCCACGCCACCTGATTGGCCATATTTACAAGCTGCTCAGTTACGTTTTCATCTACCAGGCCATGTTTATCAGTTGCGTCAACCGCCCTTATCAGCAACTGACGGCACAGATGCATTTGCGCCGCAAGAGTGACGAGATGTTGCGCATTCAGGGCCTGGCCTTGAACTCAACGTCGACGCCCGTTATCGTGACCGATATTGACGGCCACGTGGTATGGCGAAACCGGGCCAGTGGCTTGCTCCACGGCAAGCGCGCTTCGGATGTGGAAATCGGATCCTCCCTGTTTTCGCCGCCCCTGACGATGGATCCGCAACTCGCCGAGCAGATCCTGGCCACGGTCAAGGCCGGTGATGTCTGGCAAGGGCTGGTTGATGCGCAGGATCCGTGGGGCAAGCAGCTCATCCTGGATCGGACCGTGACGCCCATCATCGATGAAGACCTGCTGATACATGGATACGTCTCGGTGGCGGATGATGTGACGCAGAAAAAATATGCCGAGATGCGTTACAAGCGTGTGCTCGACATGATGATCGAGGGCTTCTGGATGATTGACCGGGATGGTCGATTGCACGAGGTCAATGCCGCCTACGCAAGGATGTCGGGCTATTCGATTGATGAACTCCTGACGATGAACATCCATCAGTTGGAGGCGCCTGAAAGCCCCGAGCGACTGCGCGAACAATTCGATACCGCAATGAGCAGCGGCAGCGGGCAGTTTGAAGCCTATCACCGTGGCAAAAAGGGTAATCTGATTGCCGTGGATATTTCATTGATCTACGACCCGGTGCCAGAGCGCTTTTTTGTTTTCCTGCGCGACAGGACCGAGCGGGTGCAGGTGGCGGCCGCACAGAAAGCACTGGAGCGACAACTGCAGCAGTCTCAAAAAGTGCAGGAGCTGGGGCAGTTGACCGGCGGTATAGCGCACGACTTCAACAACAGCCTGGTGACGATCCTGGGTTACTCCAGGCTGGCACTGGATCGATTTGTTCCGGACAAAGAGGGCAAACTCGCCAAGTACCTGAATGAGGTGGTGACGGCCAGTGAACGATCGCGTGACCTGGTTGCCAAGATGCTTAGCTTCGCCAGGACACAGCCCAGCCCGCATGCGCAAGTGATTGCCAGTTCGGACGTGGTCAATGAAGTTGTCAACATGATGCAGATGTCGATACCCTCAAGCATCGAGATCAAGAGCTGGATTGAGGACGATTTGTTCGTCTGTATTGACCCCGGGGAACTCGGGCAGGTGCTGGTCAACCTCATCATCAACGCACGCGATGCCATCGTTGGACAAGGTCTCATTGAAGTCCATCAGCGTCGCGTTGATGTTGTGGGTCAGACCTGTGCTGCCAGCCACTCAAGCGTGTCTGGCAGCTTTGCCGCCATCGAAGTCACGGATACTGGTTCTGGCATCGCTGCGCAAGACCTGCCGCGCTTGTTTGATCCCTTCTTTACGACCAAAGACGTGGGCAAGGGCACGGGGCTCGGATTGTCCATGGTGCAAGGCATTTTGCGACGCTCCAATGGCTATGTGCTGGTCGACTCGGAAGTGGGCCAGGGAAGTCAATTTCAGCTGCTGTTTCCCATCGCCACGGCGCCAGCGAAGGTCCCCACGCTTGCACCCGGCGAATCGGCCGCCGATCATTCTGTGCAGCGCTCAAGCTGACTTGGCAGATCAAGGCGCTGGAGCTGGCTTTTCCTAAAAAGACGCCTCAAATTTGACAGAGATCAAATCGATAGCATCTATTTTTTCGATTTAATAAAATAAATCGCTAAAACCGCTAGACACGATTGTTTCGATTCGATACACTTAATTACGAAATGTGCTTCCAGGTAGGTTTCCAAGCCTACGGACGAGGCAACAGATTCGTGATACGTGGCAGGTAGTTGGAGTCGATTTACCTGCCACGGTTGTGTGAAGCAAGCTGTCAAGTTAGGAGCACAAAATGACTGAAACTGGGAATACCAACGACATCGGCGATTTGAATCTGGCCTACCTGCTGTTGGCGCAGCGGCTCGTGAAAGAGGACATTGCCTCTGCCATGTTCCGCCTGGGCATGAGCCGGGAACTGGCCGATCTGCTCGGAAACCTGTCCCTTTCGCAAATTGTAAAACTGGCCGCATCGAGCCTGCTTTTGTGCCGGTTCAGATTTGACGATCACCCCATTCTGTCAGCCCTGTCACATGACGTGAAGGACATGGCATTGCAGCAGGCCCATACCGCCATTTTGATGGCGCGCCAGCCCGTCGCGGCTACCCGGTGCTGAGCTTGCGTGCTGTGAGCTGCAAGTCGATCCGCCGCCTGACCGGAGATCGGACACATCATGACCAATAAGAGCGTTATTCATGAGGCGCAAGATATTGCGCTGGCGATGGACTTGATCAATCTGGGTGCCCGGCTGCAGTTTCTGGAGGCGGAAACCAGCCTGAGTCGGGATCGCCTGATCAAGCTGTACAAGGAAATTCGAGGGGTCTCACCCCCGAAAGGCTTGTTGCCGTTTTCCACCGACTGGTTCATGACCTGGCTGGCCAATATTCATTCGTCGATGTTCTACAACATCTACCGTTTCATGATGACCCAAGGCGGTTGCACGCGAATTGAGGGCGTCATCAAGAGCTATCGGCTCTATCTGGAGCAGGTGGAACTGCAAGGCAGCGAGCCGGTACTTGACTTCACACGCGCCTGGACGTTGGTGCGATTTTTTGACAGTGACATGTTGCAGCTCAGTACCTGCACGCGGTGCACCGGACAGTTTGTGGCGCATGCCCACGAACCTGAAAACAAGTTCGTCTGCGTGTTGTGCCGGCCGCCCTCGCGTGCCGGCAAGACCAGCAAGGTCAAGCACGACGTCACTGCCATGGCGGCAAGCATGAAGAAGGAAGGCGCAATGCCGTCCTCATCTCAGTGGTTGGCACAAGTGATGAATGGAGTACGAAGTTGACGAGCAAGCGATCTATCTGGGAGGCAGCAGGTAGTCAATTCTTTTGAAAGTGCAATGTGCTGGTTATTGTTGGCTATGTGATCGTTCTGGGGTCCGTATTTGGCGGCTATGTGATGATGGGCGGGCATCTGGGCGTGCTGTACCAGCCACTCGAATTTCTGATCATCGGCGGCGCTGCGGTAGGCTCGTTCGTCGCCGGCAACGACAGCAAGACCTTGCGCGCCACCATGAAAGAGTTGCCAAAACTGTTGCGCAATTCCGCAAAGCACGACAAGGCGCTCTACATGGAATTGCTGGCCCTGCTCTACGTCCTGCTTGCCAAAGGTCGCAAGGACGGCATGATGTCGCTGGAGTCCGACATCGACGACCCGCAAAACAGCTCGATCTTCGCTCCCTATCCATTGATTCTGCATGACGTTGGCGTCACCGAATTCCTGACCGACTATCTGCGTCTGGTGGTCAGCGGCAACACCGACCCGTTCGAGATCGGAGACCTGATGGAGCATGAGCTTGCCACCTACAAGGAGGAGCGTGAAGTGCCAGCCCACAGTCTGGCCCGCGTTGGCGATGCGCTGCCGGCGCTGGGCATCGTCTCGGCGGTGCTGGGCGTTGTCCACGCGCTGGCCTCAGCCGACTTGCCACCGGCAGAAATGGGCCAGCTGATTGCGCATGCCATGGTTGGGACCTTTTTGGGCATTTTGCTGTCCTACGGCTTTGTCTCGCCACTGGCAACATTGATCGAGCACCATGTGGCCGAGTCGCTCAAGGTTTACCAGTGCGTCAAGGTCACATTGATGGCCAGCCTGAACGGCTACGCGCCCCAACTGGCTGTGGAATTCGGCCGAAAGATTCTGTTCTCTACCGAACGACCCTCCTTTACCGAACTTGAGGGGCACGTTCGTGAGGTCAAGAACCGCTGACGCCAACACCGCTGAACGATCATGAGCGAAGTAGCACGACGCATCATCATCCGGCGTCCCGTGATGGCGGCGGCGCATCACGGCGGTGCCTGGAAAATTGCTTTCGCTGACTTCATGACCGCCATGTTCGCCTTCTTCCTGGTCATGTGGCTGCTTGGCAACTCCTCGGCGCAGCAGTTGGCCGGCATTGCCGAGCAATTCAAGATGCCGCTCAAGATGGCGATCGCCGGCGGCAAGAAAAGTGGCACCGCCGCCAGTGTGATTCCGGGCGGCGGCGGCGATCCGCTTCATACCGAGGGCGAGACCAAGAAGGCCGACGGCGACGCAGAGGACCAGCAACGCCTGGGTGCGCTCAAACAACGACTGAACGACATGATCGACGCCAATCCGGTGCTCAGGCAGTTTCGTCACCAGTTGCTGCTCGACATTACGTCGGAGGGGCTGCGCATTCAGATTGTCGACAGCAACAACCGCTCCATGTTTGACCGCTCCAGCGCGGTGGTGTTGCCCTATATGCGCACGATCCTGCAAGAGATCGGGCCGGTCCTTAATGAACAAATCAACAAGATCACCCTGTCTGGGCACACCGATTCGACGATTTACCCGCGAGGCGACAAGTCCTACAGCAACTGGGAACTGTCGAGCGACCGCGCCAATGCGTCGCGGCGCGAGCTGATTGCCGGCGGCATGAATGACAACAAGGTGCTGCGCGTCATGGGCGTCGCAGCGAGCATGCACTTGAACCAGGAAGACCCGTATGCGGCGGTAAATCGTCGCATCAGCATCGTCGTTCTCAATCACCGTGCGCAATTCCAGATTGAGACTGCCAACGCTGCCAACGCTGTCAATCCGGCAAACGCCGTCAGTGCGACGGCAGCGGGCAATGGCAGCATCAAACTGCCGGTCGCACAGCCCAGTCCGGTTCAAACACCCGCTGTCAATCCAAGCCTGGCTCAGCCAGAAATCAAGATCTAACGCCGAGCAAGTGAGGCCCCCGAGATGGATATCAAACAGTTTTATCAAACCTTTTTTGAGGAAGCCGATGAGCTGCTGGCGGAGATGGAGTTGCTCCTGCTGGGGCTTGATGTGCAGTCACCTGATATCGAACATCTGAACGCGATATTTCGCGCTGCGCATTCGATCAAGGGGGGCGCAGCAACCTTTGGCTTTGCCGCGCTGACAGAGACTACCCATTTGCTGGAAAACCTGCTGGACAAGGCGCGCCATGGCCAGTTGTTGCTAAGCAAAAAAATGATGGACGGCCTGCTGGAGGCCAAAGATGTGCTGCAGAAGCAGTTAAGCGCTTACCGCGCCGACTCGGAGCCAGAGCCGGGCATGGTCGAGCGAATTTGCAGCGTGCTGCGCCAACTCGCAGTCGATGCGAGCACGGAGGCTGCGCCTGCGCCTGTGCTCGCACCGGTTGCTGTGGTGCAGCCGGCTGCCGAGTTCGCCGCGAAGGTACCGGCTGGACGCGTCTTGAACGTGTGTTTTTCCGGAGTCTCCGAGAACGACCGCAAACTGCTCAGCGAAGAACTGGCAAATCTGGGCACAGTGCTTGAACAGACGCAAGACAGCGACAAGCTGAACCTGCGCCTGGAAACCGGCTGTGATGCCGACGACGTGATTGCCGTCTGCTGCTTCATCATCGACGCCGACCAGATTCAAATCACGGTGGAGCCAGCGAGCAGCGCGCCGGCAGCACCTGCACCTGTGAGTTCAGTCCCGGCGCCACCACCGCCCGTTGCCGAAGTTGCCCCGCCACCAGAGCCCAGGATGGCGCCCAAAGTGGCTGCCGCGCCGGTTGGCACCTCCTCGGTCGGCAAGGAGTCAGGCTCCATGCGAGTGGACGTTGAAAAGGTTGACCAGATCATCAACCTGGTCGGGGAGCTCGTGATTACCCAGTCGATGCTGACGCAGATTGCATCGACGCTTGATCCTGCCACGCACGAGCGACTGCTCAGTTGCATGGTGCATCTGGAACGCAACGCGCTTGACTTGCAGGAGTCGGTGATGTCGATCCGGATGATGCCGATGGACTATGTTTTCAGCCGCTTCCCGCGTCTGATCCATGACCTGTCTTCCAAGCTGAACAAAGAGGTCGAACTGGTCATGGTCGGCAAGGAGACCGAGCTTGACAAGAGCCTGATTGAGCGCGTCATCGACCCGATTACCCATCTGGTGCGCAACAGTCTTGACCACGGCATAGAAAGTCCGGAAAAACGCAGCCTGGCCGGCAAGAATCCGATTGGACGATTGACACTGTCTGCTCAGCATCAGGGCGGCAGCATCGTGATTGAGGTCAAGGACGATGGCGGCGGCTTGCCGCGTGAAAAGATTCTGGCCAAAGCGATTCAGCAAGGCATGGCGATCGATGAGTCAATCGCTGATCAGGATCTTTGGCAACTGATTTTTGCCCCGGGCTTTTCTACTGCGGAAGTGGTCTCTGACGTGTCGGGGCGTGGCGTGGGCATGGATGTGGTGAAACGAAACATTCACGAAATGGGCGGTCATGTCGAAATATCATCGGTTCGTGGCCAGGGGACAAGTATCAGAATCGTCTTGCCACTGACCCTGGCAATCCTGAACGGCATGTCAGTCAAGGTTGGCGAAGAAATTTACATCCTGCCCCTGAATTACGTCATCGAATCGCTGCAACCGCTGGCCAAGGATATTCATTCAATCACCGGTGAGGAGCAAGTCCTGCACGTGCGCGGCGAGTACTTGACTCTGGTTGAATTGCACAAGATGTTTGACGTGTCTGAAGCAGTGCAGGATCCGACACAGGGGATTGCCGTGATTGTGCAGACCGAAGGCACTCGCTTTGCGCTGCTGGTTGACCAACTGGTAGGTCAGCATCAGGTGGTGGTGAAGAATCTTGAAACCAACTATCGCAAAGTGCCCGGCATTTCAGCGGCGACCATCCTTGGTGACGGCAATGTGGCGCTGATCATCGATGTCGTTGGCGTGCGCCGGAGCATGGGCGTAAAGTCCGGCGCCTAGCAGCCTGTCGCCGCGGACCCGACCACAGCGAAACGTCATGATCAAGAAGATCGCCGTTCAGCAACTCGTTCCCGGCATGTTTGTGCATGACATGGACTGCGGCTGGATGGAGCATCCGTTCCTGACCGGCTCGTTCAAGGTGCGCAGCGAAAACGATGTGGGAAAGATGATCGGCTACGGGATTCAGGAAATCTATATTGACACTGAAAGAGGCCTCGACCTGATAGGTGCGCCAACGCAGGGCGAGGTCGAGTCAACTATCACGCGCCAGATCGCGGCCATCGTGCAGGCCCCGGTGTCGATAGAGCCGGCCACGCTGCACGAAGAGATGGCAAGAGCCAGACTTGTGCTGGCCGAAGCCAACAAGGTGATTGGCGATTTGATGCACAGTGTGCGTATTGGCCGACAGATCGAGCAAGAGCAGGTGGACCACGTTGTCGGCAAGATGGCGGAATCCATTCTGCGTAACAAGGATGCGCTCCTGAGTCTTTGCAGAATCAAGGAAAAAGACAACTACACTTTTCTTCACTCCGTCAGTGTGGGTGCGCTTCTGATGTGTTTTACGCGTGCCTTCAATCTCAAGGCTGGCGATATGGAACAGGTCGGCATCGGCGGCATGCTGCATGACATCGGCAAGACCATGGTGCCCGACAGAATCCTGAACAAGCCGGGTGACTTGACGCAAGATGAGTTCATTACCATGCAAATGCACGTGGTCTACGGCCAGAACATTCTGTCCGACACGCCTGGCATCAGTCAAACCTCGTTTGACGTGGTTGCCCAGCATCATGAACGCTATGACGGCAGTGGCTATCCGCTCAAGCTCAAAGGCTCCGAGATGTCCATCTTCGGGCAGATGGCGTCGATCGTCGATGTCTACGATGCCATTACTTCCAATCGCTGTTATCGCAAGGCGATGGATCCGACCGTGGCACTTCGAAAGATGTTCGAATGGAGCAAATTTCACTTCGACCCGCAGCTGATCCAGGCCTTTGTGCGAACCATCGGCATTTACCCGGTGGGCACACTGGTGATGCTGGAGAGCAGCAGGATTGCGGTGGTGATCGACCAACAGGGCAGAGACCTGACCCGCCCACTGGTGCGAGCCATCTTTGATGCCAAGAAGGGGTGTCACATCACGCCGAAAGATATCGATCTTTCATTGCCCCTGGGCCAGGGCGGTGGCGACCGCATCATCCGCCACGAGGCAGCCGCCAAGTGGAATATCGATCCGCACCAGTTCATTTAGTCGCAGGCTAGCTGACAGAGCTTTCCATGGCTTCACGCAAGGTGCCACGCAGTCGGCTGATGGCCTGGCTGTGAAGCTGGCAGACGCGCGACTGGTTGACCTCCAGCACGGCACCGATCTCGCGCAGATTGAGTTCTTCTTCGTAGTACAGGCTTAGCAGGAGACGCTCGCGTTCGGGCAGCAGGTCAATGGCTTCGATCAACTGGCGCCGGAAGTCTCCCTGGAGCAGCCGGGTCAGTGGTTCGTCGAGCATCGATTCATCACCGTGCTTTTGCCGGTCAAGAAAACTGTTCTCCTGATCGTAGTGATCAAAGTCCTCGTAATAGACCAATTGGCAACCCTGGATTTCCTGCAGCAGGTGTTGATAGGATGGCAGCGTCATATCCAGTTCCTGCGCAATCTCACCCTCGGTCGGCGCGCGCCCAAGCTTTTGTTCCCGCGAGTGAATCGCCGTTGCGACGCTGCGTGAAGATTGCCGCAAGCCGCGCGAGACCCAATCGTTGGCGCGCAACTCGTCCAGCATGGCACCGCGTATGCGCTGACTGGCGTAAGTCTCGAACTTGGCGTCCTGGTCGTCCTGAAAACGTTCGGCGGCGTCAAGCAACCCCATCATGCCGACCTGGATCAGGTCGTCAAGTTCGACACTTGCCGGCAACTTGGCAATCATGTGCAGCGCCAGACGTCGAACCAAAGGCCCATATTGGGTGAGCAAGGCGGATGAAGCAGACTTGTCCTTCTTTCCTTGAGCTGTGTACATTGAGGATTCCTCCTTCTACTTGAGTTTCAGTGCATCTGCAGCGCCGGCTTTGCCTCGCGGGTGGGCCTCGCCGTTGCCTGAGCCGAGGCTTTGCCGTCGTCCAATGGTCGCCAGGTCCACTGCAGGAGATCCGATGCAATCTGGTGGAAATCGATCGTTGCCGGACTGGTCTGAAATGCTTCTACAACCGACAGATTGAGTCGTCGCGCATCGGACAATCGTGCATCGGCTCGCACCGCGCCAGCGCTTTGCAGCGTCAGCGAGAGATAGCGACCACTGGTATGCGCCAGATTGGCCAATATGTGCTGCGCTTGCGCCTTGTCACTGGCGCGGTTTACCAGCACGCGCACGCGCTGCAGCGCATGCGCGTAATGCAGTTTTTTGATGCAGGAGTAGCAAGCCTTGATGGACGCCGCGTTGGGCTGCAAAACAACCAGCACGTGGTCGGCCTGAGCGGCCAGTGGTGAGAGAGCTCCCTGCAAGTCGAGCACGGTATCAATCACGAGCAGTCGCCCTTTGCGCTGACCCGTCTGCAGTGGCCTGCCGCGCCGTTCGTCGAACAGCAGCACGTCCTTGCCCTGCTGTGCCAGTGCCGCTGCCAGGTTCACTGCGACGCTGGTAGCGCCAACGGCTGGCCCGCTGCCGACCACAGCCAGCATTTGCCCCGCCCCGTGGGACATCAGCTGGCGCAATCCGTCAGCTTGATCGGTAGGCATATTCTTCACCGTCGATTCCTCCGGATTCATTGAAAGCTGATGCGATCGTTGCTGTGCGCGTTGCTGTTCGAAGCTTGCCCGCGCGCTTGGTCAGTCAAGGCCTCTATCACTTGCTGGCCATGCGAAAACAATCGCCAGATGGCCGCGTCAGCGTTCTGATCTGCCGCTTGGTGAAGGGTGGCAACCGTCGTGGCTAAATCGGCCTCACCCGGTATGAACAAGGAACTGCGACTTCTGGCCTGAAACACCTGTTCTATCAGAGCATCACGATCAACGGTCATCAGGTCTTCTGGAACCTTTTGACCGTTCGAGACGTAGTGCACCGGCAACTGATGACGAATTGCCGTGTCAATCTGCGCGCCGGGATGTGTGGCTTCGTCAACCTTGGTGAAGATGCAGCCCGCAAGGTCGGTGCTGTCGGGTGCCTGAACACCGTGGCGATAGGACTGTACGACTTCGTTGAGTGTGTCACCGTGGCTGGAGGCGTTGAGCAACAGCAGGCGCTTGACGGGTCGACTCGATCCGCGCAGCATGGCAATCTGATCGGAAACAGCGCGGTCGCGCTGACTCATTCCCACTGTGTCAATCAACACCATATGCTTGTCCGCAAGCTCCACCAGAGCACGCTCCAGATCGGCAGCGTCCTTGACTGCATAAACCGTTACGCCCAGGATTTGCCCGTAGATTCGCAGTTGTTCATAGGCGCCAATACGATAACCGTCCGTCGTGACCAAAGCCAGTTTGCCTGACCCGAATCGCATGGCACAGCGTGCTGCCAGTTTGGCCGTCGTGGTTGTCTTGCCGACCCCAGTGGGTCCCATCAAGGCATAGACGCCGCCTTCATCCATCATGGCTGCTTCGTCCTCCAGCATTGGCAATTGCCGCGCCAACTCGGCCTTGACATAGGCCATGCCACCGGCAAAGTCCTGGTCGGCGGGTAAAGTGGTCAGAACATCTCTTGCCAGGCGTGCACTGAAGCCGGCGCCAAGCAGCGACCGCAACAGCTGTCGACGCAGCGGGTCGCGTCCCTGCTTTTCGTGCCACGACAGGTCAGCCAGCTGCTCCTGCATCATCGAGCGCATTGAATGAATCTCACGCAGGATGCTGTCGTCGTCGGCAGGCCGTGCGGTCTCGGCCCGGGCGTGGGTCGGCGCCACAGCAGCCGCCGGGCGTGTCGAAGCCGCCATCATCTGGGCCAATTGCTCTTCCACCGTTGCCAGAATTTCGATGCCATTGGCGGTCACTCGATTCGACAGCACGATGGCATCCGGACCCATGCTTTCGCGCAGCAGACGCAGTGCCTCGCGACTCGTCGGGGCCACCACTTTGCAGGCGGCTGTGCTGACTTCCATGATATTGTTCACGCTCTTGCTCCAATGGTGGCAGTAACTTTGATGGTGCGGGTGTCGGGTATCTCAGCCTGTGACAACACCTTGAGCTGCGCCAGGTTGCGGCGCAGGAAGCGGGCCAACAGCACGCGCAGCGGGTGCTGCACTACCAGAACCGATGCCAGCCCCAGTTGGGACTGGCGATCCATTGCTGCCTGCGCTTCGCGCAGCAAGTTGTCGGCCAAACCTGGCTCGAGTCCGCTGCTATTGCTCAGTGCCTGGAACAAGACACGGTCAAGCGAGCTGTCCAGGCCGATGACCTGGAGCTCTTCATCACCCGGATACAACTGCTGAACAATGGCACGCCCCAGGTCGAGTCGGATCAATGATGTCAACTCGGTCGTATCAGACACGGTCGGCGCGTGTTCCGCAAGTACATCGAGAATGGTGCGCATATCGCGTATCGGGACTTCTTCGTCCAGCAGGTTTTGCAGCACTTTTTGCAGGGTTGTGAGTGACAAGGTCTTGGGCACCAGGTCCTGCACCAGCATGGGTGATTCCTTGCCGATGCGGTCCAGCAAATGCTGCACTTCCTGACGCCCCAGCAGCTCTGCCGCATGTTGATGGATGAGGTGATTCAGGTGTGTCGCGACCACCGTGCTGGCATCTACCACGGTGTAGCCGAATATTTGAGCCTGTTCCCGCAGGCTGCCATCAATCCAGATGGCCGGCAGGCCAAAGGCGGGATCCTTGGTCGCTGTGCCGGGCAGCGAAGCGCTGACTTGTCCCGGATTGATCGCCATCCACTGCCCCGGAGTGGCCTCACCATGGCCAATTTCCACACCTTTTAGTTTGATCACATACGCATTGGGCTTGATCTCGAGGTTGTCACGAATATGAACCACCGGAACCAGGAAACCAATTTCCTGGGCAAACTTTTTCCGGATGCTCTTTATGCGTCCCAATAGTTCACCGCTTTGCGCCTGATCAACCAGTGAAATGAGCCGGTAGCCTACCTCCAGTCCGAGCGGATCGACCAGCGCAACGTCGTCCCAGCTGGCCTCCTGCGTCTGCACCGCCGCTTGCGCGGTGGCAGCCGCAGCCGCTGTCGCAGGTGCACCCTCAGCCGCAGCGGGGCCACCCCCTCCCACGCCCTGGGAGACCCGCCTTCCGAGCCAGATCAGCCCGCCGGCAATGATCAGGAATGCCATGTTGGGCATGCCCGGGATCAAGCCCATCAGGCCGATCACGCCGGCGGTCAGGAACAGGACCTGCGGGTTGGCAAACAGTTGCCCGGTCAGTTGTCCACCGACATCCTCGTCGGTTGCGACACGCGATACGATGACACCGGCTGCGGTCGAAATCACCAAGGCGGGGATTTGGGCGACCAGGCCGTCACCAATGGCAAGCAGCGTGTAGGTCGTCGCCGCTGCCGAGAGGTCCAGACCGTGCTGCGCCACACCAACAATCAAGCCACCGATGATGTTGATCACCATGATCAACAGACCGGCGACAGCGTCACCACGGACGAACTTGCTGGCCCCGTCCATCGAACCATAGAAGGCTGCTTCCTGTGCCACTTCAGAGCGGCGTTTGCGCGCAACGTCTTCTCCAATCAGACCGGCATTGAGGTCGGCGTCAATCGCCATCTGTTTGCCCGGCATCGCATCCAGTGTGAAACGCGCGCCGACTTCGGCAATTCGACCTGCACCTTTGGTAATCACCATAAAGTTGATGACCACCAGGATGATGAAGACCATGACGCCAACAGCGAAATTCCCGCCGACCAGGAAGTGTCCAAAAGCCTCGATCACCTTGCCCGCTGCATCCGGTCCGGTATGCCCCTCCATCAGAACCACGCGGCTGGAAGCGACATTGAGCGACAAACGCAGCAGCGTCGTGAAAAGCAGCACCGCCGGGAAGGCAGCGAAATCGAGAGCCTTCATGGTGTACATGCTGACGAGCAAGACCATGATGGAAAGTGCGATGTTGAAGGTAAACAGCAGGTCCAGCAAGAACGGCGGCAATGGCAGAACCATCATGCTGAGGATCAGTATGATCAAGACCGGCCCTACCAGTCCCTTGCTCTTGTTGCCCGTCATGACCAAACCGGCCAGGCGAAGCCATGAACTCTGAAGTGTCATGCCATGTGCCCCAGGGGATCCAGTGCGGCAGGCACCGGCAGATCGGTTGGCGCCCTGGGCAGGATGCCGCCTTCAGCGGTCAAACGGCGCAGTTGGTAGGCCCAGGCCAGCACTTCCGCGACAGCTGAATACAAGGCCAACGGAACCTCTTCACCGAGTTGCGTGTGCCCATACAGTGCGCGCGTTAATGACGGCGCTTCAAGAATTGGAATCTGGTGCTCGCTGGCTATGGCACGAATCCGAAAGGCCAGCAGATCCGCACCTTTGGCAACCACCACAGGCGCGCGCATTTTCTTGTCGTGATACTTCAGCGCCACCGCAAAGTGCGTAGGGTTGGTGACAACGATGTCTGCCTTTGGTACTTCAGACATCATCCGGCGCTTGGCCATTTGATGTTGTTGCCTTCGAATCTGCGCCTTGACCTGCGGATCCCCGTCATTTTCCTTCTGTTCCTGACGCAAGTCCTCGCGCGACATGCGCAGCTTGTGGGAGTGGCTCCAAAGCTGGTAGGGTACATCGATCGCCACTACCAGCAGCAGCGAGGCAATGATCAAGGCGCAAGCACCGGCCACCAAACGCAGCGCATGCGGTAAGGCCGCACTGACTGGCTCGCTCATCAGTGCCATGATGGAGCTCACATTGCTGGCCAGGACCCACCAGGCGACGCTGCCGACCAGCAAGGACTTGACGATGGTCTTGATCAATTCCGCCAGTGTTTCCGTGGAGAACATGCGACCGATACCGGCCATCGGATTCAATTTTGAAAAATTGGGCGCCAATGATTTGGTCGAGAGCAACCAGCCACCCAGCATCATGGGCGCCAGCAGCGCGGCCAGCATCATCATGACCAGGAGCGGTGCCATCGCCTGCAGCGCTATCACGACAATGGTTTGAGCATGCACCATCATGTGGGATGGGTCGAACGCCGATGTTCGCTCGAATTGCAGGCCGGTGCGCATCGCACTGCCAAAATGCCCGCTGATCGTCGCTCCCATCGTCCACAGACCACCCAGGGCCGTCACCAACATCACGAAAGTGACCAGTTCACGAGACCTGGCAACCTGCCCTTCCTGCCGCGCCTTTTCCAGACGCTCAGGCGACGCAGGTTCTGTTTTTTCGAGATCACTTTCTTCTGCCATCAATGCTCCGCAGCGTCAGGCGCATAGCGCCTCATCTGGAAGATTATTGTGGTTTCCGTCTCGTAACGATCAGTGAAACAAAGCAGGCTTAGCCCTGCTCATTAGGCAATTGGGAAGAGCTGGCTAGAAGCCCAGACTGGCCAGCAGATCGTCGACCTGGCCTTGATCGTCGAGCGTGTCTGGAGTGCCCACTTTGATTTTCGGTCCGTTGAGCAGGCTGCCACCTATTTCATGGCGTCTTTCGGCTGGCGTATTGTCGACCAGAAGCTGCAGCAACTGCGTTTCCATCTCCTTGATCACATCCATCATTTTCTTGATGACTTGTCCGGTCAGATCCTGAAAGTCCTGTGCCATCATGATTTCCATCAACTGTGCGTTGGTTGCCTGGACCTGCGTTGGCACGTCGGACAGGTAGATCCGGGTATCGGCCATCAGCTCACTCGCGTCGGCCGATGCCATCGGCAAAGCCGGGCAGAGATTCCAACGTGCCGTCAAGGCATTGGCCTGCGCCGCCAAGCCTTCCTGAATCGGCTGTGCGACATCAATCGCATTGAGGGCCCGCTCGGCTGCCCGTTCCGTCATTTGAGCAACATAGCCCAGGCGGTCCCTGGCGTCAGGAATCGCCTGCGCGGCCATGGCAATGCCCTTGTCCAAGCCCAATTCACGCATGCTTTCAAGCATCTGGCGAGTGAGCTGACCGATGCGACTCACCAGCTGTTCTGCCGAGTCACCAAGGACAGCGGTAGATGGTTGCTCCTGCGTCATGTTAGACCCCTTCCCTTTCAATTTTCTCGAATATTTTTGTAATCTTTTCCTCCAGAGTGACAGCTGTAAACGGCTTGACCACATAGCCGTTGGCCCCGGTTTGCGCCGCTGCAATGATGTTTTCCTTCTTTGCTTCGGCAGTCACCATGAGAACCGGGATTTTGGACAACAAGGGATCGGCGCGGATTGCCCGCAGCAAGGCCAGGCCATCCATGTTGGGCATATTCCAGTCCGACACCACAAAGCCGTAGCGCCCACCCTTGAGTTTTTCGAGACCGACCGCCCCGTCCTCGGCTTCGTCGACGTCGGTGAAGCCCAACTCTTTGAGCAGATTGCGGACAATCCGGCGCATCGTCGGAAAGTCATCCACGACCAGAATCTTGATGTTTTTATCGACCACGATGGCTCCAAGAAATAGTAATCACGTTCTTCCTCTCGCTAGCTTCGCGTGCTCTGTTCAGCAAGCGAGGTCAAGTGTGCCATGACACGTTGACTGATCTCCTTCAGTGGCGCGACGACACTGGCAGCACCGATCGCAATGGCCTCACGCGGCATCCCGAACACGACACAACTTGCTTCATCCTGTGCCAGTGTATGGGCACCAGCCGCACGCATGCGCAAAAGGCCTTCGGCACCATCTCGCCCCATGCCGGTCAACAACACGCCAACCGCATTTCTGCCGGCGTGTCTGGCAACTGAATCAAACAGCACATCAATCGATGGACGATGCCGATTCACCGGCTCGTCCTGGTCGACCTGTGCCACGAAATTCGCGCCACTGCGCACCAAGGACAAGTGAAACTCGCCGGGCGCAATATAGGCATGTCCTGGCAAAATGCGCTCCCCGTTCACCGCCTCTGATACCGCAATGCGGCACAGGCCGTTCAGACGCTGGGCAAAGGAACGTGTGAAACCGGCCGGCATGTGCTGCGCAATCATGATACCCGGGCTGTCCGGTGGCAGGGACTGCAGTACCTCACGGATAGCTTCGGTGCCACCGGTGGATGCGCCAATCACGAGCAATTTTTCGGTACTCAATCGGGAGTTGTTCAATAGCGCAGTTTCGACCACCGCGGCCGGCTTGCCACTGACTGCTGCCCGCTTTGCGGGCAGCAGCTGGGCCGCTGCGGCAATACGAATCTTGCCGGCGATCAGGTCGGTGTAGGCCAACAAGCCATCGCGAATTCCAAGGCGCGGTTTGGTAACAAAATCAATCGCCCCGAGTTCCAGGGCACGCAGTGCCGCTTCAGATCCACGCTCGGTCAGAGACGACACCATGACCACCGGCATCGGTCTCAGGCGCATCAGCTTTTCCAGGAACTCCAGACCATCCATGCGTGGCATTTCAACGTCCAATGTCATCACGTCCGGATTGTGTCGCTTGACCTGATCGCGTGCGATCAGGGGGTCCGAGGCCGTGGCAACCACCTCCATATCGGGCTGGCTATTGATGATCTCGGTCATCAGGCTACGTATCAGGGCTGAATCGTCGACGCAAATGACCCTGATCTTGTTGGTGCTCATGCGGTCCACTCTTTCTTGTTGACTCGTCGATCAGAGACGCAGGCATGAGAGCGCCCCGCCTGGCTGCCGGTGTGCTGACTTGACAATGCCTGTACCAGTGCCTGTTCGTCATGTTGCACCAGCAGCGTGTCCTCCTGCCGGCGCAGTTTGCGTACTGCCACCCTGCCGGTCAAAGGAAAGTAGTTGATGCGACGCGGCAGACTGCCACGCAAATCCTGAGCAACGACCCGAACCCCTTCCGTTTGCAGGTAGTGCAATACAAAATCGGCATTGCGCTCACCAACGTTGAGTTTTGTCATGCTGCCCAGTACTGCGCCACCACCGAACACCTTGGCTTCGAGTCGCTCGCGCTTGGCACCAGCCCGGAACAGTTCGTTGATCAACATTGCCATTGCGTAGGCGCCATAGCGCATGGCGGCTGCCGTGTTGTGCGATGTCGGGTCCGCGTCGTCGGGCAACATAAAGTGGTTCATGCCGCCGATACCGGTGCGAATGTCACGCACACAGGCGGATACGCATGACCCCAATACGGTTGTCAACAGCATGTCCCCGGAGGTGACGTAGTACTCTCCGGGCAACAACTTGACGGCCGGGATGGCGAACTCGCGGTCAAAGTATTGGAGCGTTGCAGTGGCTGCGATTTCGCCAGCTATCATTCTGTCGCCCTCGTCTGGCTCGATGCCAACTCATAAACCGTCTTGCCGCGCAGTCGGAAGGTCTGATTGGCAAAGGAAAAATTCTCGGAATGCCCGGCAAACAACAAGCCATGACGCTTCACCAGCGGGGCAAACCGCTGCAGGATTCTTTCTTGCGTGGACTTGTCAAAATAGATCATGACATTGCGGCAGAAGATGGCGTCGAACGGTTCTGCCAGGACCCAATACGGGTCCAGCAGATTGAGTCTCTGAAATCTCACCATGGTTGATACTTCAGGACGAATTCGCATCTTGCCGGCCTGGGCGCCGGCGCCACGAAAGAAGAAACGTTTGAGGCGTTCGGGCGTCAGTTTGCTGGCCTGCTCGATTGAAAAGACACCCTCGGATGCAGCTTCGAGAACGTGTGTGTCGATATCGGTGGCCAGCACGCTGGCGGTATCGGCACGCTTGCCTAGTGCCTCGATCAGTGTCATGGCGATGGAGTACGGCTCTTCACCGGTGGAGGCCGCCGAGCACCACACCGTCACTGGCTGAGGGCAGTTGCGCACATGTTCGGCCAGTACCGGGAAATGGTGCGATTCTCGAAAAAAGGAAGTGAGATTGGTCGTCAGTGCATTGACAAATTGCTGCCACTCCTGGCCATTCGGATCGGCTTCGAGAAAGCGCAGATAGGCGGAGAATTCTTTCAGTCCGAGTTTGCGCAAACGTCGCGCCAGGCGGCTGTAGACCATCTGCCTCTTTTGATCGCCAAGCGCAATTCCTGCATGCTGGTGTATCAGCGCGCGGATTTTCGAGAAATCCTTTTCAGTCAGAACGAAATCAGGGCCGACAGAAGGGGCATATGTGCTGTTCAGGTTTCCATTCATACACTTTGGTGAGGTAGCGCACACCAATGTACACAGCCCGACCTGGAAGCTATGCCCTGAAGATCACGTAAAAAAGACCGCTCTTTTTGGGTATGGCGCGAACTCAGCGCGAGTTCCTGCACCGCAGTGCAGCGGCGATGCCAGGCCGCCGATGTCAATGCGCCAGACTTGCAGAAATGAAATGAAGTGCGACATTGAGCGACGAGAGGTCGGAGTCAATCGCGACGGGACCGCCGCTTTGCGGCTCAGTCAGGCTGGTCTGACCGCTCTCGGCAAAGGTGAACTGACCAATTTCGAGGTACCTTGATTCGGGATATTCCCTTTTCAGGAAACACTTTACATTGCCGATCAAATTACCGCTGTCTTGCGTTGTAGATGCAAAAACAAAGTGCAGGGCTCGACCCGAAAATGTGGTGCTAAAAAACCCGTGCTCCAGATGCAGCGAAACTGTAATGCCCTTGATATGAAACGTCTGCTGCGTAATCTGATCTTCGACGGACATGGCAAATGCATTGAACCGGGACGCCAGCAAGTGATGTTTGTGCGCCGCTGTCTCCAGATTTTGATGAAGTGTGGTCCACTCAAGCATGTTATTCCCCTCCACAGGTTTTTGAAGGTCCTCTCGGTCATTGCATCTGCATGCCAAGCCGCTTGCGCCCGAACAAACCGGGCTGCCAGCTGCTTTCATTGTTGTTCGCCTCCGCAATAATACAGGTGTTTGCGCTCGCGCGCTTGTTCAAATTGCCTCGCTCTCCTGCATTCGTGCTGGCGCACAATACGCATTCAAGACCCCTGCAAGTGAGGCAATGCGTGCGCCATTGTTTGACCTTGTACGGATGCGAGCACTACCCGAAAGTCGGACCATGCCAAGCACTGCTTTGCGCTTACTCAAATCCATCGCCGGTTGGCGCTTGAACTTGCTCGTCCTTGCGCTGGGAACCCTGATTTCCACGGCCGTGCTGATGCTGGTCGAGCGACTCGCGCTGGGCGCTGTCGGCCCCAATACCTGGATCACAGGCTCCGCCACGGGCGTGATCATGAGCGCACTGATCGTCGGGGTCACGGTCAGTAGCAAGCAGGGCAAACTCGATGAACGCGCGCTGCGCGACGTTGACGCAAGGTTTCGCGCGATTTTTCAGATGGCCAATGTAGGTGTTTCCATTGTCGAGCGCAGCGGCAAGTATCTGATGATCAACCCTCAGTGGGCACAAAGCCTGGGCTACGAGCTTCAAGAGATGCAGTGCCAGACCTATGAACAGGTGATTCCCCTCGATGAACTGGAAGAAACCAGGGCAAAATTCAGGGCCTTGCTTGATGGCAAGATCGAGAAGTACCGCATCGAGAAGCGCTTTGTAAAGAAAGACCGTTCCGTTATCTGGGCCGACCTGTCGACCTCAGCTCTCAAGGATGAGCGTGAACAAGTGACCCATGTTGTGAATGTGCTGGTTGACATCACCGAGCTCAAGCAGGCGCAGGACGTCGTCAGACAAAGCAAAGAGAATTACCAGATACTTTATGCTTATGCACCGGTCGGAATCTTGCTGGCAAATCATTCGGGTGAGATCACCGAAGTAAACAGCGCAGTTCTTCAAATCCTTGGCTCGCCCTCTATCGAGGCCACCAAGAGAATCAACATCCTGACATTTCCACCGCTCGTCGAGTGCGGGATTTCGGCTTGCTATCAACGCTGCTTTGAGACGGGCAAGCCCGAGGTCAGGGATTTTACCTACACCACCATGTGGGGCAAGACAGTTCAAGTGCTAGGGCGATTGAGTCCAATATTTGATTATCAAAACAGGGTCATCATGGTCCACTCCATCTTGGAGGACATCACGGCACGCCGGCAGACGGAGGAGAAGATTCAACAGCTATTTCATGCCCTGGAGCAAAGTCCGGTTTCGATCGTCATCACCGACACCAAGCCTTGCATCGAGTATGTCAATCAAAAGTTTCTCGATACAACCGGCTACAGCATGGCCGAGGTGAGCGGCAAGAACCCACGGTTTCTGCAGTCGGGGGAGACACCCCTGAGCAGGTATCTGGACCTCTGGAGCCATATTGCCAATGGCAAGGAATGGCACGGTGAATTGCAAAACAGGAAGAAGAACGGCGATCTGTACTGGGCCTCCCTGAAGATTTCGCCCATCACGAATTCCCAGGGAGCGACGACGCACTTTGTCGCGATCACCGAGGACATCACCCAGAACAAGAAACATGAGGATGCTCTTCTTCAGTCACAAAAACTCGAAAGTATTGGAACGCTTGCGGGTGGCGTTGCGCACGATTTCAATAATATTCTGAATGCGATTCTTGGACACTCAGCGCTGGCCCTGCGCAAGGTTCCGGTAGACAGTCCCGCGAAGAGCAACATAGAAAACGCCATCAAGGCGACCGAACGCGCCGCCGACCTTACCAATCAGCTTCTGGCCTATTCTGGCAAAGGCAAGTTGTACATACAGGACATTGATCTCAATCTCCTGGTTCGCCAAAATGTTGACCTGTTTCAGGTATCGGTTTCGAAGACCACTGAATTGGCCTATGAACTCGGGTCGCCTGCCCCTTGGATCAGCGCGGACATCGGCCAGATCCAGCAGGTACTCATGAACCTGATCATCAATGCCAGCGATGCAATGTCATTGAAGCCAGGGCGAGTCACGGTTCGAACCTCAAGCGTCAAACTCTGGCAAGAGAATGGTGACTATTCAAAATACACAGACATGCCTCTTGAATCTGGCAATTACGCCTTGCTGCAGGTAGCAGACACCGGCACCGGCATCAGCAAGGAAACACTGACCAGGATTTTTGACCCCTTCTTTACAACCAAGTTTACCGGTCGCGGACTGGGACTGTCAGCCGTGCTGGGAATTATCAAAGCACATAAGGGCGGTCTGCGCATTGACAGCACAGAAGGGGAGGGAACCCGGTTTGAAATCGTGTTGCCCTTGGCTTCGGCCAGCGCGGAAATTGATGTCTCGCAGAAGATGGATACGGCACAGAGGGATGGTGAGGGCAGGACCATCCTGGTGATCGACGATGATGAAGGTGTTCTGGAGTTGTTGCAGGATATTTTTTCTGGGGCAAATTTCCAGGTGGTGAGCGCATCGAATCCTCTGGAAGGAATCGAACTCTATCGACAACGGCAGGACGTGGCGCTGATCATCCTGGATTTTTCGATGCCGGTCATGAATGGCATGGCCGTTCTGGAGCAGCTATTGAAGATCAACAACGAGGCCAAGGTCCTTCTCTGCTCTGGCTACACCGAAGAGGCCACCATCCCGTCCTCGGGAAATTTGCGCCCTGCCGGCTTTCTTCAAAAGCCCTATGACCCAAACACCCTGCTGGACCGGGTAGGGTCCCTGCTTTCCAACCGGCGCAGCGCAGAACGGCGCTCTGGCTAATGCCTTGACAATGTCGCCAGCAAAGCGGGAACCGCGTTTGCCGCGAACCTGAGCTCTTTGCGTTCAGACTATCTGCGCAAGCCTTCGAGCGCGAGTTTCCAGCGCCGCTCGCTCTCTGTGGCGGCATTGCTCGCACGTTTGCTTTCGACAGACTCCCAGACCAGGTCGGCGATCAGTGCCACGATCTCCTGATCCTCTTGATCGTAAAGCGAGGCTTTGTTACCAACGCCCAGAATGGCGACGATGTTGCCGTTCCGAAATACCGGCACCACCATTTCCCGAACCAGCGTCGCGTGCCCGGGGGGCAAGCCTCGTCTATTGGGAAGTGAGGCATAGTCGTTGTGTATGACGGGACGCCTGAGGCGAACACATTCCACCCAAACACCAGCTTCGTCAATGTCATAGTGACGTCCTTCTCCGGCGGCAGTGCAATATTCTTTGGCGGTACGCGTTGACCACGCCTGTAGCGACAAAGTCTTTTGATCTGCCTCCAGAAAGTGATAAAAGCCGATCGGACTGCCGGTCAGAGTACCTACCTCATCCAGCGTTTCGACCAGCAATTCCTTCAAGGTATGGTTGCTGGCAAATTCCATCAAGCGAAGTCGAGCCGACTGAATGCTTTCAGTTCGCTTGCGCTCAGTGATGTTCGCAAGAACGACGTACTGCAGCACTTCGGCAGCTTCAGCCTTGACCGTCCTGATCTCCAGGTGTGCCCAAAACAGCGTACCGTCTTTCTTGACAATCTTTAACTCACACGAATGCGGCTCATCATCTTCGCTCGCAGCCTGGCGCGTCAGGTGGTAAATGTTTTGAAAGTCCGAATGAATGAATCTCGCGAACGACTGCTGCAGCACGAGGTTGCGCGCCAGTCCGAGCAGCTGCCCGGTAGCAAGGTTGGCTTGCAGGATACGCCCGGACTCGCCGACGGTGCAAAAACCAACCGGTGCCATGTCATAAAAATTGAAATAGCGCGTCAACAGGGCATTGGTTTTTTCTAGCGATAGTCGCAATTCCTCGTTTTGCGCCTCCAACTCGGCCAGGCGCGCCGCTGGCATCTGCGGCGATTGCTGCCCAGCAGGCAGACGCGGATCGGCCGCGCCCTGGGCGGCATCAACAATCGCAGATTGTCTTTCCTCACCGTGCACTGATGGTTTCCTTGTCCAGCCAAGATCCGGCGCCGCCTTGCGTTTGCATTGGTGCAAGGCGGATCAGGAATATTACCTTACTCTGGATGTCGGACCAAGCCGATGACGACTATCTGGCTTTGCGCCTTGTGCCGGCTGATTTTCTTGGTCGACGCGCTGCGACCGGCCGTATTTCAAGCGACTGCGTCAGTCTGAGGGCCAGAACGATGACGTGCTCTGCGTCAACCGCCAGAGTATCAATCAGATATTCAATGATTTCCGAACGTGGATGCATCAGGGTCGGCTCTATCATCATCACTGCTGCAGATATGGCAAGCGCACTTTCCCGACTGGCGGTGCTTGGCAGCATATGCTCCAGGGCATTCAACGCTTCCACGGGTGCAAGCGCTGTGATCCTGGCTTGCTCCTTCAGCAACTTGACCCAGTCCGTTTGCTCCGAAGCACCGTGGCGAAGCGCGTCCGGCAACTCAGTCAACAAGCGCGCCAGACGAAAACTGCGCCGCTCAAATGCTCCAATCGAGGCCATGCCGGCCAGCACAATACGGCACACCGCCTCGGCAAAACCGCCTTCGGCGATCCCGCTCAAGACCACCTCCCGGACAGTCTGCAGTTCGCGCTGTGAGCGCTCGTGAGCGATCGCTGCATCGGTTGGGTCCGGCTTGAACCAGGCGCCCCAGCCAGTCGGGCCAAACATCTGACGTGTCCAGGCGACCGACCAGGCGTCGCGCTGATCGCGAAACCTGTCCAGGCTGTCGCTGATCTGGCTGGCCACCTTCTTTTCCATTTGAAGCAAGGGGTTATCCTCGGCCGCGAGAACACGATTGCTGCGAGCAAGACTGGCCTGTTCGTGAATCAAGGGAGCCAGCGCAAAGCTGTCGGAAAACAACTGGCGTTGCAGGCGCAGCGAGTTGAATTGACCCAGGGCATCGGCTGTTTCGCGCGTCGCAAACAACTTTACCCATGGCCGCAAGCAAGTCTTGTAAATGTTGGCGTTGAGCTCGGACACCTTGCTGATCGTGGAAAACATGGCTTCTTCCTCGCGCCCTTCCGGATTAAGGGCGAGGATGTCGCTCATGGTGCGGTGTTCGTAGTGCACCGTGTAATCGCCAGGTTCGATTTGTTCCCAGCGCAAATGCTCCATGCCGGCCTTGGCTTGAAGTTTCATCTCATACAGGCCGGGAGGCAGGTTCTCGATGACATCCAGGGATGTCACCAGTTGGTCATGCTCCTTGCGCGCAACATCGGCGCCAACAAAAATTCCGAGATGGCCAACACTTTCGTGCAACACGTAGATGATGGTGCGCCCGGCCGCTGCGATGGCGCGCTCATCGCCCCAGGTGTCGATGATCCAATTCAAGGCCTGCGGCGGTGGCGTGATGTTGTCACCCCAGGAGGCGAAAACAACGATAGGTGCGGTGATCTTGCGCAGGTCGATGGCGCTCCCGTTGACCATCATCGTGCCGCGTGCCAGACGATTGCCAACAAACAGGTTCTCGACGATCGATTCAATCTCGCTCCCCGTCATCCGGAAATAGCCACCCCACCAGCGTTCAAACTCAAGAAACCGTTCAGACTCGGTGTCTACCGCTGACCATAGTTTGTAGTACTTGTTCCACCAGGTGTTCGCCGGATTGAGTTTTTCGAAGTTTTCCACCAGATGCACGCCATCAAAGCGGTCTGCACCCATGTCTGCACTGAGCGAGGCAAGCCAGGATCCCCCGAGCGAGGCACCCGCATAACGCATCGGGTTGAGTTTGGAACTGCCGGCCCAATACGATACCGGCGCACCCATGATCATGAGGGGGCCAAAGAGTTCCGGTCGAAGCGCGTTCAGTGCCATCATGGCCCAGCCGGCCTGGCAATTGCCGATGACGACCGGCTTGGCCCGACTTTCAGGATGTCTGGCAATGACAGCTTCCACGAAGCGGGCCTCGGCCTGCATCACGGTGAACAGGGTCTGATTGTCTTCAGGCTCCGGACGGAAAGTGACGAAATAGACCGTATGACCTGCATGCATGGCCACACCAACCTCGGAGTCAAACTTGAAGCCACCAATGCCGGGTCCGTGGCCCGCTCGCGGATCAACCACAATCACCGGTCGTGCCTGCAAATTGACCGGCATGGTCGCTGGCGGTATCAAGCGGAGCAAAGCGTAGTTGCAGCGCTCCGGCATGTCCCGTCCGTCCATCACAAGTTCATGCTCGAACTTGAGTAGCGGTGGTGTTCCATCGTCCAGATGCTGGCGGTAATTGTTGCCCCGCTTGAGCAGCGTTTCCAGGAACAGGAAACTGCGTTGGCCGGCATCGGCTAAATAGCCGCGGGCTTCATTCAGGGAGACCGCAGTCACGCTCCGCGACAGCTGTCCAGCCTGGGGGTCTATCCTGTCAATCACCGTCATGAATCAGCTCCTCAACCATTGAACCACTCACGCGGCTACCTGACCAGAACCTGTGTTCAGTCGCTCAGTCGAAGCAAATGGGTTGCGCTCAGTCGCATGCATCGTCCAGCTACAGGATCTTCCATCAGGCGCTTGAAGCTGTTGTAGCGAACATTCAGGAAACCCGAACGACGATACAACTCGCGCGCCTTCGTCAACACCAACTCCTCTTGCACAGTCGGGTCGACTGGCAAGGCCAAGTGCATCTGCTGTGGCGGCGATGTCAGGGACTTCATCATGACATCGCCCCTTGGGTAACATTTGCTGCGTACGTGTGGATGTCCGCCATTTCAACACCTCCAACAATCTTTCAACGCATCAGAAGACAGGTCAAAGTTAACACATGCCTTGCGCTTCAATTGCTGGATAAGAGACGGTTCTGTCTCCTTGTTTTCAGGCCAGCATGGCCTCCAGACCCTGTGTGAGCTCGCTTAGCGCAGGCATCACGTGGGCTCTTGTCATGTCGCCGTTCTGGGCCGCGATGGCCGCGACCCACGTAGGCTCGATGCCCAGGCGCTTGCCAACCGAAAACGGGTAACTGGCCACGACCTCCTGCTCGCTCATTCCAAGCACCTCGGTGCGCGCTCGCCAGGCTCCCAGATGCACCCATGCAGCAGCTGGGGAAAATGGCTCTGCAGTCAAGGGTTGCGGTATATCCCGAAGAGCGTCAATCAGGGGCAGCGGAAAATTCCAGATTCTTGCCAACTCTGCGGAGACATCACCAAAGTGAAAACCCAGCGTCTCTTTCTCGAGTTCGGCTCGGCCCGTCTGGAGCACATGGGTCTGCCGGTCCAGCGGGACCATGATCGCTGGCATGGCGACATGCATCTGCAATTGGCCCAGCCCATGCATCAGACCCAGGGTGAATATAAAGTCCGTGTTGGCACCCGTCAGGGCCGCGAGCCAGCGCGAGGCACAGGCGGTATAGAGGTTGTAATGCCAGAATTGCTTTAAATTGATACCTGGCGTATTGCGAAAGGCCAGCACCAAGCCATGACTCAAGACCAGGTTGCGCGCCATCACAAAGCCAAGCATCTTGAGTGCCTCTTCGATCGTCCCGATCGCCCGCGAAAAATTGAAATAGGCCGAATTTGCCAAGCGCAGCAGCTTGGCGCTGAGAACCGGATCGGCAGCCAGCTGACGTGCGATTTCATCGATTGAAACATCTTCCGAACTAAAGCTTTCGATCAGGTGCTGCGTCACTTTGGGTATGGTTGGCAGCTTGCCGGGCTGGTTCAGCAGACTTTCGATATCCATTTGTTGCCTTGTATTACTCAAGCAAGAATCCGTCACATTTGTTGCATGATTTCGCGCCCGATCGAATTGAGGGGCACGGTTCTTTCAACACCGCCACGCTTGATCGCTTCCTTGGGCATACCAAATACAACACAGCTGTCTTCATCCTGGGCCAGGGTGCGCGCGCCCGCGTGGTGCATTTCCAGCAAGCCAGCGGCACCATCGTCACCCATGCCGGTCATGATCACTCCCAGTGCGTTGGCGCCAGCGGTCTTGGCGACAGAGCGAAACAGCACATCGACGGAGGGTCGATGTCGATTGACCAGCGGTCCATCGACCACATCGACGAAATACTGGGCACCGTTGCGTCGCATCATCATGTGCTTGCCTCCGGGGGCAATCAGGGCTTGCCCCTGAATCACGCGGTCGTTGTGCTGAGCTTCCTTGACGCTGATCTGGCACAAACCATCCAGGCGTCGGGCGAACTCAGCCGTGAATTTCTCGGGCATGTGCTGCACGATGACGATGCCCGGACAGACGCGTGGCAAAACCCGCAACACCACCTCCAGCGCCTGCGTACCTCCGGTCGATGTTCCCAAGGCCACCACGCGCTCTGTGGTAAGCGTCATTGCGCCATGACTTGGTGCCGCCGACAGCATAACGTCGGCATTCTGTTTTTCCACGACCATCAACTTTTTAACGTTGGCGGCGGCGGCCGTTTTGACCGCCAGCACCAGGTCGTTTGAGCTGTCGTTGAGGAATTGCTTGAGCCCGAGTTTTGGTTTGGTGATGATCGCCACCGCGCCCGCGGCCAGCGCCTCGATCGAGGTCTTGGTGCCAGCTTCGGCCAGTGTCGAGCAGATCACGACCGGCGTGGGTCTTTCGTGCATGATCTTTTTCAGGAAAGTGATGCCATCCATGCGCGGCATCTCGATATCCAGAACGATCACATCCGGCCATTGTGTCTTCATGCGCATCATCGCAAGCAGGGGGTCGGCGGCGGTGGCGATGACTTGAATTCCGGGGTCCGCACTGAGTAGCTTGCTGACAACCTCACGCACTACGGCAGAGTCATCGACCACCATTACCTTGATTCGGCTCATGGGAGATTCTCCATTTGTCTTAGCAGCGGATCTGACGGCCTGACCTGGCGCGCCCAGACGTCCCCGCTGCCAACGTCAAAAATGATTTGCCTATGCCCCACGCCGAATAGACTCTCGGAAACGATGGGGATCCGGTGGGCTTGCAATAGCGCTCGCGCAGCCTCCCCGTTCTTCAGACCAATGTTGCGTTCATCCGCGCGTGTTTGACCTGGAAACATATTGCCGCCACCAAATATCTTGGCCACGCATTGATTGGGATTGATGCGAACTTGTCTGAGCTCCTTCGACATGATCAGAATGACTTCCTCCCCATAGCGGCCGTCGAGTTCGCCATCGCCAGATGCGTTGCGGCTGGGTAGCAGAAAGTGGCTCATTGCACCGACCCGATGTTTGGCATGCCAAAGTGTGATCGACACGCAGGAACCCAATAAGGTGCGAATGCGGAAATTGGCGTCACCGACAAAATGCTCGCCGGGCTGCAGGAAGATATCAATAACGTCATTCGCGTCGGCTTGTGGCATGGCTGTGGGGTTTGCGATAGATCGACGGAAACAGCGGTTCAACCGAGTTGTTGATGCCGTTCAGGCTTTCCGAATGTCCAATGAAAAAATGACCGCCTGGCTTGATCCCCGTAATGACTCGTCCCACCACCTGGCGTTTGGTGTCGTCGTTGAAGTAGATCAACACGTTGCGCAGAAAGACAACGTCAAACTGCCCCATTTCCGGCAGCGCCGTATTCAGATTAACCTGCAGAAAGCGCACCCGACTGCGCAAGATGCGATCGATCAGGAATTTGTCTGCGTAGTCACCAGAGCCCTTGAGGCAGAAGCGCCGCAAATAAGCAGGCGGAATGTGCCGGCCACGTTCGGTTGAATACAGCGCTCGCGCTGCCCCTTCAAGCACCTTGGTACTGATGTCGCTGCCCACTACTTCCCAGGGTGTTGACTCGATGCAGTCGGCCAAGACCATGGCGATGCTGTAGGCTTCCTCACCGCTGGAACTGGCCGCACTCCAGACCCGAAATGGCTGGCCCCGACTCTTGGCTGCCAGCGCCTGCTCACGCAAGAAATCAAAGTGCTTCATCTCACGGAAGAAGTAGGTCTCATTGGTGGTGAGTTGATCGACTGCGATTTGCACTTCTTCAGGCGCCGTGCCGCTGACAAGCAGTCGCAGATAAGCGCCGTAACTGTCCACCTGGCAGTGTTCCAGTCGCTTGGCCAGGCGTCCGCTGACCAGCGCCTTCTTGGACGAAGACAGGGTGATGCCCGCAGCGTCAAAAATGAAGCGCTGAAACTGTGCGAATTCCTGATCGGTAATAGAGCGTAGGTCCATGCTTGTGACTTATAGTTTGAAGAAACTCATGGTTCTCTGCAGTTGTTCGGCCTGGCTGCTCATCTCTTCGGCCGTGGCCGCCAGCTCTTCAGAGCTGGATGCGTTTTGCTGTGTGGTCTGGCTGAGTTGGCTCACCGCTGCATTGATCTGCCCGGCGCCGCTGGACTGCTCACTCGAAGCAGCCGAGATCTCCTGCACCAGGTCCGATGTCTTGCGTATGCTCGGCACAATGGAGTCGAGCAACTTGCCCGCTTTCTCGGCCAGCTCAACACTGCTGCTGGCAACTTCGCCAATCTCCTGCGCTGCAACCTGGCTGCGCTCAGCGAGCTTTCTCACCTCTGCTGCCACCACGGCAAAGCCCTTGCCGTGCTCGC